>Ga0209466_1000057_pt1 | contig 23758 bp, 22 predicted proteins | sample PanSoiPlo30MoBio_FD_188323 | JGI IMG/M metagenome (GOLD analysis project Ga0209466, IMG submission 188323) | Tropical forest soil microbial communities from Panama analyzed to predict greenhouse gas emissions - Panama Soil Plot 30 MoBio (SPAdes)... | ecosystem: Environmental > Terrestrial > Soil...
CCGCGGTCACGGCGAACGCGATCCAGTTGTGATCGGCGACGCGCGCAAGCAGGATCGCGCCGGTGGCGAGCAGACCGATCGAGACCGGCACCAGTCCGGCCTGGATTGCGCTGCGCCAGGGCGCGTCCTTGAAACGTTCCCAGGTGCTGCCGACGAAATAAGCAACGACACAGGTCGGCCCGCACATGGCCGCCGTCGCCACCAGCGCGCCGGCCAGCCCGGCGACGTGGAAACCGATCAGGGTGACGAGGATGACGTTCGGCCCCGGCGTCACCTGCGCGATCGCGAACATGTCGGCAAACTGACGGTCGCTCATCCAGCCGCGAATATCGACCGCCTGACGGTGCAGCTCGGGCACGAGCGCGTTGGCGCCGCCGACCGCCAGCAGCGACAGGATGGCGAACTGCACCGCCAGCGTGGCGAGGATGCCCTCGTCCTTCATCGCCGCCACCACCATGCGGCCGCGATGCTCAGCGGCGCGAAGGTGAGGACGACCCAGGGCAGCGGCCACTGCAACAGGCTGAGCGCAGCGACGGTGGCCACGACCACGAAGGGGGCCGGGCCAAAGCCCTGGCGGAGCAGCGGCGCGCACATTTTGGCGGCGTTGGCGATCATCAGGCCGGCGGCCGCCGGCGCGATGCCGCCGAGCGCGCGGCGTACGACCTCGACGGCGCCGAACTGGGCGTAGAGCGCGCCGAACACGAGGACGAGCGCAACCGGCGGCCCGAGCAATCCGACCAGCGCGACGACGGCGCCTCGCGGCCCGGCGATGCGCGAACCGAACACGACCGAGAAATTCACGATGTTGGGGCCGGGAAGAAAATTGCACAGCGAGTACGCCGCGTTGAATTCGTCCGCCGTCATCCAGCGCCGCCGCTCGACGATCATGCGCCGGGTCCACGGCAACACGCCGCCGAAACCCGATAGCGACACGGTGACGAAGGCGACGAAGAGTTCGCCCAGGCGGGGCGGCCTGGCGTGGTCGGCGACATCAGCAGACATTCGAAACCCTGCCCGTGGAGTCCCGACCGCTGATTGGACCTGCGGGCCGCCGTTGTCCACAACCGCTTCGCGCCGGCATCGTGGTACCGCGACGTCGACCGCAAGGCCGGCCGGACGCAGGCCCGTCGGCGCTTCAAATGGGTCGCCGGCAGCGCGACCGCCGGCGATCGACGCCGCCCAGGCCGGCCGTCGCGGCAGGCCGACCCGCCTTGGCCGGCTCGGATCCGGCCGGAAATGCCCCCTATTGGCCCTCTTTTTTCGTCAACCATTGCGCCTTATATTTCCAGGTGCCGGCGCAAGCCGGCTATGGCGATAAATGGCCGTCGCAATAAGCCTATCGGACCCGGGGGCAGTACCCGGCGCCTCCACCGAAGCTCAAGGAATCCTTGAGCTTCGGCGGGGGCGAAACAGGATCGACGAGGGTGTAAAGGGCGCGCTTTTGCTCGGCATGGTTCCGCCGTTATCGGGCCACAGCAATAGTTGCCAACGACAACTATGCTCCGGTTGCTCAGGCTGCGTAACGCAGCTTGAAAGACCGATCTTCAAGCCCTGACGCTTAGCCGCGTCAGGCGGGGTTCGGAGGCACCTGGCAACAGAAGCCTCCACTTGCTTTCAAGGCGGAACGCCGCAGTGTTGGCAAGCTGGCTGGCATTCGTCGGCCGGCGCGCTACGATCGAGTGACGAATCTCGTGCCTGGACCGCACCCGAGCCCGCTCATGCCGACCGACCATATCCGTTATGATCTCTTGGCCCAGGAGGCGCTGCGCGGAATGGTTCACCGCATCCTGGCCGATGCCGCCAAGAACGGGCTCCCTGGCGAGCACCATTTCTACATCTCTTTCGACACTCGCGCGCCGGGCGTGCGCATCTCGCCCCGCCTGCGCGAGAAATACCCGGAAGAGATGACGATCGTTCTCCAGCATCAGTTCTGGGATATGATCGTGACCGACGACGCGTTCGAAGTCGGCTTGTCATTCGGCGGCGTGCCGGAGCGGCTCGGCGTGCCGCTTGCCGCCGTCAAGGGATTCTTCGATCCGTCGGTTCAGTTTGCGCTGCAGTTCGAAGTCGGCGCGACCGACGCGACGGGCGACCAGACACCGGCGCCGGCGGATGCCGCGCCGCCGGAGACCAAGCCACGCCGCGCCGGCCGCTCCCGCACAGGCAAAGCTGCGGCCCCGGCCGCACCGACGCCGACGCCGCCGGCGGTTCCGGCGCCATCGGAGCTCTTTGGCGAGAGCGTCGAGCCCAAAGACAAGCCCGACCGTCCCACCAGCGGGGGCGAGGTGGTCCGCCTCGACCGCTTCCGCAAAAAGTGAGCCGGCGATCACCCGACTGAACCTGACGCCGGTGCGCCGACTCGGTGTGATGGATCGTATGGCGAAGACGCGAATCGAAACCGACAGTTTTGGTCCGATCGAAGTGCAGGCGGAGCACTACTGGGGCGCCCAGACCGAACGCTCGCGCAACAATTTTCGCATCGGTTCCGAGCGCATGCCGAAGCCGCTGGTGCGTGCGCTCGCCCTCGTGAAGCGGGCGGCGGCAGAAACCAACAACGCGCTCGGCCTGCTCGATCAGCGCCGCACGCGCGCCATCGTCAGGGCGGCCAACGAGATCATTGCCGGCAAGCACGACGACGAGTTTCCGCTGGTGGTCTGGCAGACCGGCTCCGGCACCCAGACCAACATGAACATGAACGAGGTGATCGCCAACCGGGCCAACGAATTGTTGGGCGGCAAGCGCGGCGCGAAAGCGCCGGTGCATCCCAACGACCATGTCAACATGAGCCAGTCATCGAACGACTGCTTTCCCACCGCCATGCACATCGCGGCGGCGCTGGAGATCAGCCAGCGTCTCGATCCCGCGCTCGCCCGGCTCGAGCGCGCCCTGCAGAAAAAGGCGGCGGCGTTCTCCCGGATCGTCAAGATCGGCCGCACGCATACCCAGGACGCGACGCCGCTCACCCTCGGGCAGGAATTTTCCGGCTATGCCGCGCAGGTGACGGCGGGCCGCAAGCGCGTCGGGCTCGGCCTCGAGGAGCTGTACCCGCTGGCCCAGGGTGGCACCGCCGTCGGCACCGGGCTCAACGCCAAGCGTCAATTCGGAAAGCGGTTCGCCCGCCGCGTCGCGGCAATCACGCGGCTGCCGTTCGTCACCGCGCCCAACAAGTTCGAAGCGCTCGCCGCCCATGATTCCGATCTGTTCGCGCACGGGGCGCTCGATTCCGTCGCCGCCGGGCTGTTCAAGATCGCCAATGACATCCGCTTCCTCGCCTCCGGTCCGCGCTCGGGCCTGGGAGAGCTGATCCTGCCGGAGAACGAGCCCGGCTCCTCGATCATGCCCGGCAAGGTCAATCCCACGCAGTGCGAGGCGCTGACCATGGTGTGCTGCCGCGTGTTCGGCAATCACACGACAATGTCGATCGCCGCCAGCCAGGGCCATTTCGAGCTCAACACGTACAAGCCGGTCATTGCCTACGCCATGCTGCAGTCGATCGAGCTCCTCGCCGACGCCACGGTCTCGTTCACCGACAAATGCGTGGTCGGAATCCGCGCCGACGAGGCGCGCATTCGCGAGCTGATGGAGCGCTCGCTGATGCTGGTCACCGCACTGGCGCCGAAGATCGGCTACGACAAGGCTGCCAAGATCGCGCGCGCGGCGCACGCCAATGGAACGACGCTGCGCGAGGAAGCAACGCGGCTCGGATTCGTTTCACCTGAGGAGTTCGATCGTGTCGTGCGGCCGGAGCGCATGACCCGCGGAAATTGAATGCTTATACTGGAGCAATTTTCACTTGTACAAGCTATAGCTATGGACAACTAAACTGTCGCATTGGTGGCCTCTTCGTCAGGTCGATTTCTAACTTTTCGATGCAACTCTTGGGGTGCGCAACCAATAACTTGGATAATTCATGTCTATTATGAGGGATAAAGGTAGCTAATACGTAAGTCTCAGCGGTTGAAATCAACAAAGAGTGTTTTGCAATTATTAATCTATTGCGGCCTAACTAAGTTGAAGTGCGTATTGTCCCTACCGTGGTAACGCCATAGCAGGTCGGATTGCGTTTTTGCAATTTGTACCCTGCGGGTAGCAGGCCGCCAGCGCTCGGGTCATTAGATGGGCCAAGTGATCAATCTCCGACTTCGCCGCAAGCATGCCAAGCGGCAGCAAGCGGTTGAAAATGCTGCTGAAAATCGAACGAAACATGGACGCTCGAGAGCCGAGCGTGCGGTCGCGGCGGTGCAATCCGCGAAAGCCCGCCGGCAGATAGAGGGGCATCGCCTCGATGCGGGAGATCGGACATGAAATCTCCAGTTGTAAAACGATCGATCGTCATCGCCGGGCACAAGACCAGCGTCAGCCTTGAGGATGCCTTCTGGCAGGGCCTGAAGCAGATCGCGGGAGAGCGGGAGCTGACGCTGTCGGATCTCGTCGCCACGATCGACACCGAGCGCCGCCAGGGCAATCTGTCCTCTGCCATACGCCTGTTCGTGCTCGACTACTATCAGGCGAGCAGTACCGCTCGCCAGTCGGAGATGGTGCGCGAGGCCCGGGCGGTGCGCTCGGCGGTCTCAGCGCTGCGGTCCGAATAGGCGATCCAGCACCGAACGGGGCGCTGCGGCCGGCGGCGGGTCGGCCGGCGGCGGCGACTGACTGGTGCGCGGCTTGGGCGCCGGCGCCGGCCTCTGCATCACACTGGGGTTCGATCGCGGCTCGGGCGCCGGGCGAACCTCGATCGGCGGCGGCAGGGGTTGAGGCGATTCGGCCGGCGGCGTGACGGGCGCCAGCGCTCGGCGCGGGGCGGGCGATGGCCGTGCTTGCGGCGGCTCGGGGCCCTCGTCCGGCGAGGCGGGGGGTGGCGCGGGGGTCACGGACGGGGTCGGCGCCTCCGGCGCGGGGGGCGCGGGGGGCGCTGGCGCGGCCGGCGTGGTGGCCGTGACGTCCTTGCGGTCGCCCTCCAGCATCTCGATCTGCTTGGCCTGCCGCTCGACCGCGCGCAGTGTCAGCCATCCCGAGAAGGCGGCGACATCGAGCGTCCGCCTGGGCGTGCTCAGCGATCCTTTCAGGCCGATGAAGACGTCCGGTGGATCCGTACCGGCGGGCCCCTCGGCCGTTCCCGACAGCATCAGGCGCGCATCCAGCGTCCATTGCGACAGGTCGATCACGGCGCTGATGCCGAGGTCGCCTCCCTCCGCGTGGCTCACCACGTTGCCCCAGCGCGCCTGGCCGGCGGTCAACGTGAAGGCGCCGTCGGCGCGCGGCAGCAGCAGCCGGCCGGCCAGCAGTGCCGCGTCCGTCATGTCCTTGATCTTGGCGGTATCGACCGTGAGGCCGCGATCGACCGCCCGCATCACGGTGGCGAACGCCTTCGGATCGAGGCCGGCGAGTGTTCCGCCTTCCAGCGTCACGGTACCGGCGCCGCGCAGCGACCCGATCAGCGTCGCCAGGCTCAACCCGCTGCCTTCCGCTTCCACCTGCAATCCGAGTCGTCCGGTCACGGGTGGACGCCCGTCGCCCGGCATCACGCTGGCGGCATCGACGTCGGTGAGCGCCAGCCGTCCGCGCGCCACCAATCCGTCCGGCGCGGAGCGCAGGACCAATTGACCGACGGCGCGGCCACCGGCGATGCCGGCCTCGACATCTTCGAAGCCGACTTCGCCATCGCCGAACCGCAGCATGCCGCGCACATCCTGCGCCGTCAGCGTCGCCACATTGGCGCGTCGGGCTTCGAACGCGACCTGTCCGCGCAGGTCGGCAAAGACTCCGGGTGCGAACGGTTCCGCCGGCCAGCCGCTCGCATCGGCCCGTGCGGATGCCGGGATGCCGGCCGCCGCGCCGGCGAGGATCGCGGCATCGAGCGCATCGACCTCGATGCGGCCGTCCACGCGCATCGGCTGGCCATGGACGAGGGCGAGACGCCCGCGCACGCCGGTTCCCGCCACCACACCGGAAAAATTGTCGAAGGTCAGGTCGCCGCCCTTGATGGCGAGATGGGCCTTGAGCGTGGCCGGCACCGGCTGGTTGGCACCGGATGGCCGCAGCATGACGGCATCGGCCGCCGCCACCTTGAGATCGATGTCGCCGGCCACCGCATCGTCGCCGGCCAGATGCAGCGTGCCGGCGGCGGTCGCCTCCAGCCGCGGCGCCGCCAGGCGCCCGTCCACGTGCAGGTCGCCCAGGCGCCCGTTCGCCGTCGTGCTCAGGGACGCCGGCCGGCGATCGACCGCCGCCGCCCTGTCGAGGCCGATCAGCGCCACCAGGGCTGCGCCGTCGTCGGCATAGATGCGGCCGTTGAGGTTGATGTCGGCAGCAGCCGCATTGGCGACGTCGCCGGTCGCGTCGCCCGTGAGGTTGATGCGCGCCGCGCCGGCCTTGCCGGTCACCACCAGTTCCGCCCGGCTGCCGGTCCCGCTTTCGGCGCGGTCGACGGTGAGCAGCGCGCTCAACTTGGCCGGGGCGAAGCGCGGCGCCAGCAGGCGAACCTTGTCGGCCGAGCGCGGAACATATTTCGCCAGCACCGCCGCGACGCCATCGAGCCGGTTGCCGGTGATGTCGAGCGTCAGCGTTCCGCGCGGCGACGTCACAGCGGCATCGATGCGCCCGTTGAGATCGAGCGCCGCGCCGCCAAGGTCGGCCACCGCCACCCGCTCAAGCACCAGGCCCTTGGCGTCGAAATTGAGCTTCGCCTTGACGTCCTTCGCGGCGACACCGCCGATGGTGGCGACGCCGACGTCGGCCGCCAGCGCCACCTCGCCTGGGGCATCGAGCGTGGTTCCGGCGAGCGCCGCCCGGCCGAAGGCGATGGTCTGATCGACGTCGAGCTCGGCGGCGGTCAGCTCGGCATCGAGCCGCGCCGGACGAGTGCCGGCGGCCCAGGCATAGGCCAGCCGCCCGGCCACGGCCTTGCGGTCGACCTCGGCCTTCAGCCGCTCGATCGCGATCTTCTCGCTGCCGAGCGTGAGGTCCCCTCTCGCCCGCAGCGCTCCCGCCTGACCTTGCGGGCTCTCGACGCGGCCTTCGAGCCAGCCGAGCAGCGCCTTCGGGTCTTTCGACTCGATCACGGCCGGGCCGGTGAAGCTGGCGCCGTCCGCCGCCACGGCCAGTCGTCCGCTCGCACGCACTTGTGTGGTTCCGGGGGCGCGGAACTCGAAGGTTTCCAGGTCCCATGTCTGACCGTCGCTGGCGAGATCGCCGCGCACGGTCTGCAGCGCGGCGCCGGCCAGCGTGACGGAATCGACGCCGATGCCGAAGCGCACTGGAATCGGCGGGGCGAGCACGCCGGCGAAGGCGTCAGCGGCGCGGCGCAACACCGTGACCGGCAGCCGGCGCGTGCCTTCGGGCAGGACGAAGGCGCGGTCGAGATCGATCTGCCGCGCCGACATGACGCCGTCGAGCCGCGCGCCCTTGCCGAAGCTCGCCTGCGCCGTCCCGGTGAGCTTGATGGCGCGCTCGTCGTTTCCGTACTGCAGCTCGATCTGCTCGAGCAGCCCGCCCGATGGCGCCAGCTTGACCCGCGAGCTGGCGCGCCAGGCGTCGGTGGCGACGGCGCGCCCGCGCGCCAGCACCACGCCGGCGGGGCGACCGACCACCAAAGCTCCTTCGAACCGCGGCGCGCCGCGGTCCAGCCGCAGCATGCCGTCGGCTTCCACGGCAAGCGGCCGGTCGGAGGGATCGAGATTGAACTTGAGCTTGAGACCGTCGTCGCCGAGCCGGCCCGCGGCGATGCGGTAGCCGTAGTGCTCGGCTCCTGCCATGAAGCCGCCCTCGCCCTTGAACGGTCCGGCGAGCGAGCGCATGTCGCCGTTGAACCACAGCTGGTCGAGGGCCAGCGCCGAGCCGCTAGCCTGGTCGCTCAGGAGCGCCCGCCCGTCCTCGAGCGAGAAGCGCTCGATCGACACCGTATCGACGTCCATGGCCGGCCCCTTGCCGGGCCAGACGAAACGACCCGCCGCGTCGAGGCGAAGCGCGAACTCGGGTCGCATCAGGCGCAGCTCGGTCGCCCGCCATTCGCCGCGCAGCAGTGGCCCGAGCGCGAGCTCGACGGCGGCTTCGCCCACCTTGACCTTGGCCTGGTCGCTGCCGGCCGCCTCGACGTCGCGCAGGACCACGGACGGGGTGGGCAGGATGCGAACATCGATCGGTCCGTTGATGCGCACCGGCAGCCCGGCGAGCCGGCTCACCTCGCTCTCGAAGACCACCCGATGCGCCTGCCAGTTGACGAAATGCGGCCCCACCAGCGCCGCCACCAGCGCCAGGATGATCGCGATCCCCAGTCCAAGCAGCGTGCCCTGCAACCTTTCGCTCCGATGCCGCCCGTGCCCGACGCGCTCCGGCGCCGGCGAGAGTCGGTACAATGTACTTTATTTCGGGCCGCTCGTGCCGCCGGAGGCGGACATCGTCGCCCTGCCCGATTGTTTCTTAAGCCGGCGTTTGACGGCGATTATATGTCGGGGCCGCCGGCGCGTCGCGCAACCCGCGCGGCCTTTGTGCTTAAAGTTAAGGAGTGCCGCGGCGCCACGGTATCTGGAAAAACAACTACACGATCTTGCCCGGGTTCATGATGTTCGCCGGGTCGAGCGCCTGCTTGACGGCGCGCATGGCGGCGAGCGCGCCGGCACCATACTCCGCCTCAAGATATTTCATCTTGCCCTGCCCGACGCCATGCTCGCCCGTGCACGTGCCCTCCATGGCGAGTGCGCGGTCCACCAGGCGTTCGCACAGCGCCTTGGCGCGCGCCGTCTCGTCGGGGTCGCTCAGGTCGACCAGCAGCGTGAGATGGAAATTGCCGTCGCCGACATGGCCGAGAATCGGCGCCACCAGCCGGCTCTCGGCAATGTCGCGCTGCGTCGCCGTGACGCATTCGGCGAGCCGCGAGATCGGCACGCACACGTCGGTGGCGACCGCCTGGGCGCCGGCGCGCAGGCCGCGGCCGGCCCAATAGGCGTCGTGCCGCGCCTGCCATAGGCGCGAGCGATCTTCCGCCCTGGTGGCCCATTCGAACGGGCCGCCGGAAAACTCGCCGGCGATCTCGGCGAAGCGCTGCGACTGCTCGGCGACGCCGGCCTCGGAGCCGTGGAACTCGACGAACAGCATCGGCACTTCCGGCAGCGTCAGCTTGGAATAGAGGTTGGTCGCCCGCACCTGCAGCTCGTCGAGCAGCTCGATGCGCGCCACCGGAATGGCCGACTGGATGGTGACGATGGTGGCGTTGCAGGCGGCCTCGACCGATGGGAACGGACACACGCCGGACGCAATCGCCTCGGGGATTCCCGACAGTCTCAGCGTCAGCGACGTGATCACGCCGAGCGTTCCTTCCGAGCCGACCAGGAGCCGCGTCAGGTCGTAGCCGGCGGCGCTCTTCTTGGCGCGCGTGCCCGTCGTGATTGCCTCGCCGTTGGCGAGCACCGCGGTGAGCGCCAGCACGTTGTCCTTCATGGTGCCGTAACGCACCGCGTTGGTGCCGGAGCAGCGTGTCGCCGCCATGCCGCCAAGCGAAGCGTCGGCGCCGGGATCAATGGGAAAGAACAGTCCCTGGTCGCGCAGATATTCGTTGAGCGCCTTGCGGGTGATGCCAGGCTCGACCACGCAGTCGAGATCTTCGGCATGCACCGCCAGCACGCGGTTCATGTCGCGGAAATCGATTGCGACCCCGCCGTACGGCGCGTTGATATGACCTTCGAGCGACGTGCCGGTACCGAACGGGATGATCGGCACGCGATGGCGGGCGCAGATGCGGACGATCTCCTGCACCTCGGCGGCGCGTTGCGGGAACACCACCGCATCGGGCGGCTGGTTCTCGATCCACGTCGTGGTGTTGGCGTGCTGCTCGCGCACGGCCGCCGAGGTAACCACGCGGTTGCCGAAGGCGGCCGCCAGTTCGGCGATTGCGTCTGCTGCGGCCTTATCGCCCCGCCTTGCCGGGGCCACAGCGTGCGTCGATACCATCCCGTCGTCCTGTGCGGCGCGTTGAATGCACGACCTGGTTAGCAGATCGTAGCGCCGCCGTGAACGACATCAAGCGCTCACGATCTGCGCCACAGCGGTATGAGCATGGCGACGCGTTGGCGATAGCGCCGATACTCGTCGCCGAACTGGGCGATCAGATCGCGTTCTTCCAGGAAGATGCCGACAAAGATGTATGCGGTCGTGACGGCGGCGAAGAAAAGGTGCCCTGCCGTCATCACCGGCGTCGCCCAGAAAGCGATGACGAGGCCGAGATAGATCGGATGCCGCACCAGCCGGTACAGAACCGGCGTTTTGAAGTGCGGCTCCGGCATCGTGTGTCCGACCAGATGAAAGGTCACCTGCTGCAGCCCGAACAGCTCGAAATGGTTGATCAGGAACGAGCTGGCCAGGACGATCAGCCAGCCAGCGAACGATGCGCCGGTCAGCACCAATGCAATCTGTGGATTATCGATCTGCCAGACGACCGCCGGCAGCGGCCGCCATTGCCAGAACAGCAGCGCGAGCGCCAGGCTCGCCAGTAGAACATACGTGCTGCGCTCGATCGCGACCGGCACGAACCGCGTCCACCACCGCTTGAACTGCGGGCGCGCCATCACGCTGTGCTGAACTGCGAACAGCGACAGGAGGAGAAGGTTGACGATCAATGCTTCCTCGGCCGGCACGATCGCTCCGCTGTCGATGCTTTTCGGCACGACGAGCCCGCCGACGAAACCGATGGCGTAGAGTAAGGTCACGAAAAACACGGCGTAGGCTGCGATCCCGTAGACGAATGCCAAAATCCTTCCCATCTGCGATCTCCCTGATGAAGGTCGGCACTCAGGACAGCCGGGCGCAGTGGCGGCGGGCGTCCGCTCGCACGAGGCCTGACCAACTTCGGACGACTCGGGAGTGCCGCCGGCCGAGTCCGCTCCAGGTTCGCAACGGGGCGCGCTTCAGTCTTTGAGGGAAGGTTGATTTTCCTTCCCGAAGATCTTCATTTTGCGATCGGAATCGCGACGCGTGATCCGCGCATTACCAGGCGGTGTTCAGCGGTCGGACTGCAAGATCAAAGAAGCTGTCGCTCAGGATTTGCCCGCGGTGATGGCTGGGCGCGCCACCACGGCGCGCGCATCGCTGCTCGTCTTGCCGTTCCAGCCGGTGCCGTCGGCGGACGGAACGAGACAGACCGTGACCGCCAGAATGGCAGCGGCAACCAGCACCTTGGCCAGCGCCACCGCCTTGGCCTTCAGCGCGTCGCGGATCGCTTGCCTGCGCAGCCGGACGGCGCGCCGGCGATAGAAGTCGAAATCCAAGGAACCGTCAGGACGACGGCGAATCTCGTACGCGTTCATGGCATCCTCCAGCCGGGCGATCGCCCTGTTGCAGTTGCCGCGACCATGCCGCGACGCCGGCGGAAAGACTTTGAGGTGAGCTTGATTTGCCCGTGAGAAAGCCATGATTATTGGTTCAGACGCATAACGGAACGCTATGGCGGGCCGAGGCAACGTGCAGTTTCTCTTTGCCGAGCATATGCTTGACGTGGAGCGGCGCGAGTTGCGCCGGGGCGATGAGCTGATCGCGGTCGAGCCGCAGGTCTTCGACCTGCTGGTCCATCTGGTGCGCAATCGCCATCGCGTGGTCAGCAAGGACGATCTGATCGCGGCCGTGTGGGGCGGCCGCATCGTCTCCGAATCGACGCTAACCAGCCGCATCAACGCGGTGCGGCGCGCCGTCGGCGACAATGGCGACGAGCAGCGACTGATCCGCACCATCCCGCGCAAGGGCGTGCGATTCGTCGGCAATGTCGACGAGGCGGCGGCCGCGCGCACACCCGGGGCCGAGCCGGCGGGGCCGCCGGCGCCCGTCCTGCACCAGCAGGTCCGCTTCTGCGCGGCCGCCGACGGCGTGCGCATCGCCTATGCGGACGTCGGCCAGGGATCGCCGCTGGTGAAGACGGCGAACTGGCTCAATCACCTGGAATACGACTGGGAGAGCCCGGTCTGGAGCCCGCTGTTGCGGGCGCTCGCCGCCCATCACCGACTGGTGCGCTACGACGCGCGCGGCAACGGCCTGTCCGACTGGAACGTCGAGGATCTCTCATTGGAGGCCTTCGTCCAGGATCTCGAGAGCGTGGTTCAGGCGGCCGGCGTCGAGCGGTTTGCCCTGCTCGGCATATCTCAGGGCTGCGCCGTGTCCGTGGCCTATGCGGTCCGCTACCCGGAGCGCGTGAGCCGCCTCGTGCTCTACGGCGGGTTTGCGCGCGGACGGCGCATGCGCGGATCGCAGCAGGAAGTCGAAAACTCGGAAGCGATCGTCACGCTCATGCGCCAGGGCTGGGGCCAGGAGAATCCGGCCTTCCGCCAGCTGTTCACGTCGTTGTTCATTCCCGGCGGCACGCCCGAACAGGTGCAATGGTTCAACGACTTGCAACGGATTACCACGTCGCCGGACAATGCCGTGCGGCTGCGCGAGGCGGTGGATGTGATCGACGTGAGCGACCTGCTCCCGCGCGTCAAAGCCCCGACGCTGGTCCTGCATTGCCGCGACGATGCGGTGCAGCCGTTCGAGGAGGGGCGCCGGCTCGCCGCCGGCATTCCGGGCGCCCGTTTCGTGGCGCTCGAAGGCCGCAATCACGGAATCTTGCAAGGCGACCCCGGCTGGAACCGCTTCCTCGACGAGATCAGGAGCTTTCTCGACAGCTGACGCGACGTTTCGATGGCTGACGCCACGCCCTCCCCGCACATTTTTCGCGCAGGACCGGACCCCGGACCGTGGCCCATGCCCACGAATCCGCCAAAGTTGGCATGGATTGTGACCGAGCCTGCCGGACCCCTGCCGATGCTCGATCGTACCGACCTCGAACCTCTGTTCTTCGCCCCGTTCGTGTCGTCGGTGATGCGCGTCGAGCCCGCCTGGATCGATTACAACGGCCATCTCAACATGGCCTATTACAATGTCCTGTTCGACCGCGCTGTCGACGAGGCGTTCGCGCTCATCGGCTGCGGACCCGAATACGTGAAGGCGCGCCGCCACTCCTGCTTCACCGCCGAAGTTCACCTGCGCTACCTGCGTGAGCTGCACGCCGGCGATTCTATCCGGGTCACGTTCCAGCTGCTCGACTACGACGCCAAGCGCATGCACTATTTCGAGCAGCTGTTCCACGCGACCGAGGGCTGGGTGGCGGCAACCTCCGAGAACATGTCGCTGCACGTCGACATGGAAGCCAAGAAGACCGCGCCATTCCCCGCCGAAATCGCCCGCTGCCTCGCCCGAATGAAAGCCGCGCACGCCAAGCTGCCGCTGCCGGAAGTGGTCGGACGGCGGATTGCAATGGCGGTCTGACACACCATGCGCGACCCGCAGCCGCATTCGTATCGGCAGCACGGCGAGCGCGCGCCGCAACACATTTTCCTGCTCTTTCCGCCGTGTCGATTGTTGTTGCAGTCGCGGGCGAGAAAGGGCAGCGTGCCGAATTACAGGGAGCGGAGAAGACAATGGCGACCGGAACAGTGAAGTGGTTCAATCCGACCAAAGGCTACGGTTTCATTCAGCCTTCGGACGGCGGCAAGGACGTGTTCGTTCACATTTCCGCCGTCCAGCGTGCCGGACTCACGTCGCTCAATGAGGGCCAGCGCGTGGAGTTCGAGCTCGTGAGCAACCGTGGCAAGGCGTCGGCCGAAAATCTCAAGGTCAAGTGACGGCTTGCCGGCGTTCGGCCGGTGCTTATGCCTTCATTGACGGAACAGGCCGCCTGACTGTCAGCATGGCTCGGCCCCAAGGTCCGAGCCCGCCACGGGGGGACTGCTACCATGATGAAGCGCGAGACATTTGCGGTCGCCGACATCTACGTGCCGGTGAAGCGTCGTGCGACGCTCAAGGCCGAGACCGTGGCCGAGATCGCCGAGAGCATCCTTCAGGTCGGGCAGCAGACGCCCATCCTGGTCCGCCGAGACGGCGAACGCTACGTGCTGGTGGAAGGGCTGCATCGGCTGGAAGCCTGCAAGGCGCTCGGCGAAGCAACCATCGTCGGCTACGTCGTGGCGCCGCGAAAACACTGACTTATGGTGAATGCTGAAGGGACTTTCGCCAAGCGGCGGACGCGCCGGCTTTGCATTCCGGTTAACCGTGCGGGAGCCGCGCCGGTGCGGATGTGATGGCGGCGCGCAGGCCGGCTTGCCATTTCGTCGCCGAAACGCTACCAATGCGTATCGACATTTGGCCGGACTACTGGGCCGCTTCGCCTCGCACTGTCGGGCGCACGTTCAGACTCTCTCCAAATTCGAAGACCCGGGAACGGGCCACGATCCAAGTGGCCTCGAGCCCAAGTGTACCCGTCAGTGAAAGGAAATGTCATGACCAAGGGCACAGTGAAGTTCTACAACGACCAGAAGGGCTATGGCTTCATCCAGCCGGACGACGGCGGCAGGGACGTGTTCGTGCACGCCACCGCGCTCGAGCGTTCCGGCGTCAGCGCGTTGCGCGAAGGCCAGAAGGTCTCGTTCGACACGCAGACCGATCCCCGCTCCGGCAAGATCGCGGTCGGCCGGCTCGAGGTGGCGTAAGGCTTGCGGCGGGTCCGGCGCCTGCCGGACCCGCATCTCGCAAACACGACGCCGCAAAGAGGCGATTGATGCGAATCTACATGTTCAAATCCGAGGCGCAGACCGACCTGCGCGCGTTCGCCGGGGACCTCGCCGGCAGCAAGCTCCCGGCGCAATTCGCGCCGTGGCACATCACCGGCGTCATCGGGCCTGACAACGAGCCTCCCTATCGGCTCCCGCGCGGCGACATCGAGAAAGCCATCGAGGGCCGGGGCTTTCAGCTCTGGCGCAAACGCTCCGGGACCAAGCGCAACTGAGCGCGTGAGCTCTTCAGCCCCTCCCAATCCGGTCGTCCCGATGCCATCTTTGCTCTAAAGAGATTCGCATCGCGGGCGCGTGCCCGTTCCGGCCATCGCGGCCGGCAGCAACGGAACCGGAATGGCCGAGCCGACCAAGCTCATTCCCACCGAGCATGTGCCGCAGCCGGGCGGCATTGCGGCGCGCGCCATGTCGGCGCGGGCGGAACGGACCTATCTGGCCGGCCTCAATCCGGAGCAGCGCCTGGCGGTCGAAACGCTGCATGGGCCGGTCCTGGTGCTGGCCGGCGCCGGCACCGGCAAGACCCGGGTGCTGACCACCCGCATCGCGCACATTCTCAGCCTCGGCCAGGCGCGGCCGGCGGAAATTCTTGCCGTCACCTTCACCAACAAGGCGGCGCGCGAGATGAAGGAGCGGGTCTCCGCCATGGTGGGCGAGGCCGTGGAGGGCATGCCATGGCTCGGCACCTTCCATTCCATCGGGGTGAAAATCCTGCGCCGCCATGCCGAGCTGGTGGGCCTGAAGCCCGATTTCACCATCCTCGATACCGACGACCAGATTCGCCTGCTCAAGCAGCTCCTGGAAGCCGAGAACATCGACGAGAAGCGGTGGCCGGCGCGCGCGCTGGCGCAGATGATCGATGGCTGGAAGAACCGCGGGCTCATCCCTGACAAGGTGCCGGCCGGCGAGGCGGCGAGCTTCGCCGGGCGCGGCGCCCAGCTCTATGCGGCCTACCAGGAGCGCCTGAAAATCCTCAACGCGGTCGATTTCGGCGACCTGCTGATGGAATGCATCCGCCTGTTCCGCGAGCAGACGGAGGTGCTGCGCCAATATCAGCAGCGCTTCAAGTTCGTGCTGGTCGATGAGTATCAGGACACGAACGTGGCGCAATATCTGTGGCTGCGCCTGCTCGGCCAGCAGGGCGGCAATATCTGCTGCGTCGGCGACGACGACCAGTCGATCTACGGCTGGCGCGGCGCCGAGGTGGACAACATCCTGCGCTTCGAGCACGACTTTCCCGGCGCGAAGATCATCCGCCTGGAGCGCAACTACCGCTCCACCGGCCATATCCTGGCCGCCGCCTCGCACCTCATCGCCCACAACGAGGGCCGCCTCGGCAAGACGCTGCGGACCGACGAAGAACCCGGCGAGAAGGTCACGGTCACCGGCGTGTGGGATTCCGAGGAGGAGGCGCGCGCCGTCGGCGAGGATATCGAGGATCTGCAGCGCGCCGGCCATATGCTCGACGAGATCGCCATCCTGGTGCGCGCTTCGTTCCAGATGCGGGAGTTCGAGGACCGCTTCGTCACGCTCGGCCTGCCCTATCGCGTCATCGGCGGCCCGCGCTTCTACGAGCGCGCCGAGATCCGCGATGCACTCGCCTACCTGCGCCTCGTCAACTCCCCGGCCGACGACCTCGCCTTCGAGCGCATCATCAACGTGCCGAAGCGCGGCCTCGGCGACGCCACGCTGCAATGCCTGCACGACCATGCCCGCGCGCGCCGCATCCCGCTCACCGAGGCGGCGCAGTTCATCGTCGAGACCGAGGAGCTCAAGCCCAAGCCGCGCGCCGCCCTGCGCGATCTCCTCGCCGCGCTGGCGCGCTGGCGCGCCCAGCGCGACACCCTGCCCCACACCGAACTGGCCGAGATCGTGCTCGACGAATCCGGCTACACCGAGATGTGGCAGCGCGACCGCTCGGCCGACGCCGCCGGCCGCCTGGAGAATCTCAAGGAGCTGGTCCGCTCCATGGAGGAGTTCGAGAACCTGCAGGGCTTCCTCGAGCACATCGCGCTGGTGATGGACCGCGACCAGGGCGAGAACCACGATGCCGTGTCGATCATGACGCTGCACTCCGCCAAGGGCCTGGAATTCGACACCGTGTTCCTGCCCGGCTGGGAGGAAGGCCTGTTTCCCCACCAGCGCGCCCTCGACGAGCAGGGCCGTGCCGGGCTGGAGGAAGAGCGCCGGCTGGCCCATGTCGGGCTCACGCGGGCGCGCCGCCGCGCCAAGATTTTTTTCGCCACCAACCGCCGCATCCGCGGCACGTGGTCATCCACGGCGCCGTCGCGTTTCCTCGACGAACTGCCCGAGGCGCACGTGGAAGTGACAGAGTCGAAGGGCGGCTTCGCCGGGATGGGCGGTTACGGCGGCTATGGGCCGTCGCGGTTCGACGACACCACCGCGTTCGGCTCCAACTACACCACGCCCGGCTGGCAGCGCGCCCAGAGCCGGCGCCGCGGGCGCCACGATGACGGGTTCGATGACGATGCCGACACCGCTGCGTCCGACCAACGCGGGCGCACAGGCCGGTCTTCCGCCTCGGGGCGGAGCACCAATGGCCGCCAGGGTGGCAACTTCCGAACTCCCGTCACCATCGAAGGCGAGCTGGTGGCGCGGTCCACCGGCACGGTGTCGCCGTTCGCGCGCGGCGACCGCGTGTTTCACCAGAAGTTCGGCTACGGCGTGGTGACCTTCGTCGAGGGCAACAAGCTCGTCGTCCAGTTCGACAAGGCGGGGGAGAAGCGGGTCGTGGACTCCTTCGTGCAGCGGGCGTGACGCCTGCGCCCGACCGTGCGCGTGACGCACGGTTTTCTCCGAAATGCCCTACCGGCGGATGCGCGCCAGCGCCGGACCCAGCCCCTGCCCGCTCTCGACCGGCATGGGAAACGCCAGCGTGCAGCGCAGGCCCTCGGGCTCGAAATGCAGATCCGCCTGCCCGTGCAGGTCATAGGCGATGACGCGCGAGATCAGCTTGGTGCCGAATCCGGCGTGATGATCGCCGACCAGCGGCGGCCCGCCGCGCTCGGTCCAGGTCAGTTGCACGTTGGTGTCGTTGTCGAGAAGCTGCCACGTCAGGGCGAGCCTGCCGGCCTTGGTCGAGAACGCTCCGTATTTCGCCGCGTTGGTCGACAGCTCGTGCAGCACCATGGAAAGCGGCACCACCGCCTTGGCGGGAAGCAGCAGCCGCGGCCCGGACCAGGCGACCTTCGCCTTGCGCTGCGGGTCGCCATAGGGGGCGAGGCTTTGCGCCACCAGCCGCTCGAGGTCGACATGGCCCCAGCGGATTTGCGTCAGGACGTCATGCGCGAGCGAGATGGCCTTGAGGCGGCCGTCGAACCCGTCCTTGAACGCCGCCAGCGACGCGCTGTTGGACAGCGTCTGCCAGGCCACCGACTGGACGACGGCCAAGATGTTCTTCACGCGGTGATTGAGCTCGGCGATGAGCGTTGTCTGGTGCTCCTCGGCGCGCTTGCGGTCGGTGATGTCAGTCAGCGTCAGGATGCAGCCAACGCCGTGGGCCTCGTTGTCGTAGAGCGGGCCGGCGCTCATGAGAAAATGCCGGCCGGACAGGTTGTCGTGGCGGATGCGCGTCTCGATCCCGTGGAAGGATTTTCCGGCCAGGACGGCGGCAAGAAACGCGTCCGCGGACGCGTCCGGCACACCCGCCTGCCCGACATCGGCGAGGTCCAACGGCATTGCCTCGCTAAACAGCTGACCGATCACGGGAACGTCGAGCAGACGCTCGGCCGCCCAGCTCGCCTTGGTGATGCGGCCGGCGCGATCGCACACCAGGACGAAGTCAGTGGCCTGCTCGAGAATGGAGCGGGCGAAGCGCTCAGCCGCGGCCACTTCCTCCGAGTGTTTCTGCGCTGTGAGGTCGGTGACGATCAGCAGCAGGGCGGCGATGTCGTCGATCACCAGCGGGCCGGCTGCGGCCAGCACCGGCACCATGCTGCTGTCGGCGCGCATGAGCGCCAGTTCGCGGCGGACCGAGCGTCCGCCCGCGTCCGCCAGCAGCGCTTCGACCGCCGGGCTTTCGTGTGGCGCCACGAAAGTGGCCAGTGGCTTGCCGATGATCCGCTCCAGCGAGCACCCGAGCAGGTCGGCGAAATGGCGGTTGCTGTAGAGGATGGTGCCGTCGGGCGCGACCGTGAGCGCGCCCTCGTTCATGCGCTCGACCAGCGCGCGATAGGGCTCCTGGGCGCCGCGCAAGGTGAAGATCTGCGGCCCGTCGGGTCCACGCACGACCAGCGCATCGACGGCGCCGTGATAGATGGCGCGCAACGTCTCTTCTGCTTCGGCCAGCCGCCTCCGCAGCTCGTCGAGTTCGAACTCCTGGTCCTCGTCCACCAAGAGCCTCACGCGACAATGCCCAGGCCGGCCAGCACGCGCCTTGAGTCCGACATGTCGCCGATCAACTTGCGCGGCGGAAATGGCAATGTCTTGATGAGCGTCGGCGCCGCCACCAGCTGGTGCTCGGCCGCCAGTTCCGGCTGCTGGTAGAGATCGACCACTTTCAGGTCGTAGTGGCCGTGCAGGTGCTGTTCGCACAGGCGGGTCACGTTGCGCACCGCGCGGACGGATTTCTCGGTGTGACCGGTCACGAACAGTTGAAGCACGTAGTCGCGCCCGTTCGCACCCGTGTCGTTGGCATGGCTACCCATGACTCACCTGGTCACATCTGGGCTTCGTCGAGATCGAGACCGACCAGAACCCGCTCTGTATTGGACAGATCCCCGATGATGCGCTTGATCGGCTCGGGAAGCTTTCGGATGAGTGTCGGGATGGCGACGATCTGGTCGCGCTGCGCCAGGCTGGGATTCTGCATGAGATCGACGATGTCGATGCTGTAGCGCCCCGGGAGGTGCCTTTCGCACAGCTTCTTGAGGTTGGCGATCGCCGCGATCGACTTCGGCGTCTGCCCGGCCACGTAGAGCCGTAGATTATACCCCTCTGTCTGCTCTGTGATCATTGCGACCGCTTTCTCGTTTGTCTTGATGATGGAAGCGACGCCGAGGCATTACCGTACTCGCCTGCGCCTCCTTCTGCAACCTTGCGGCTGCCTTCTGCAACCTTGCGGCTGCGCGCCATCCTGACGCGATCCTCGGCGCCGTGCTGCTCGCGCGCCGCCGCCTCGCCGGCGAGCTGATCCAGTTCCTTCTGCTCCTCCGCCAATTGCGCTTGCAATTCCTCGACTTGTGCCTCGATCTGCCGGCGACGACGGACGAATTCCCGCGCCCGACGCTCGACCTCCTGCTGCCGCAAGCTGGTCTGCTCCCGCGCCTTCGCCTCCTGCGCCAGCCGCGCCGAACCGGTCATCACGCCTTCCGGCCCAACGTAGACGTCGCGCAGCCGGATGCCCTGGTCCGTCATGACGAACTCGCGCACCTGGTTGGAGTGCGCCATTCCGCGCGACTTCAGCAGATAGAGCTGGCGGTTGTGCTCGCCGTTGCTCTCCTTGTTGTAGAGCAGCATCCAGGCGTCCATCAGCGACGAGACCTGGACGTCCGTCATGCCCTGCTCGATGCTGCCGTGAGTCAGGCTGGTGAACATCGCCGTGATGCCCTTCGACTTGAGCAAGTCGATGAGCCGCAGGATCATGGCATATACATCGCCGCCGGCGCCGGTGCTGAGCAGGCTGGACAGCGGATCCACCGCGACGGCTGCCGGCTTGAAGGACTCGATCTCCCGGTGCATTGCGGCCAGGTGCGTTTCGAGCCCGAACAGGGTCGGCCGGTTGGCCATGAACCGCAGGAGCTTCTTGTCCACCCATTGCTGCAGGTCCACGCCGACGGAACGCATGTTGCGGATGATCTGCGACGGCGATTCCTCGAGGGCGAAATAGATGCAGCGCTCGCCGCGTCGGCATACCGCATCGGCGAATTGGGCGATCACGCTCGTTTTGCCGCTGCCGGCCATTCCCGACACCAGGATGCTGCTGCCGCGATAGAAACCTTTCCCCTGCAGCATCTCGTCGAGATCGGCAATTCCGCTCGAAATCCGCTCTTCCGACACTCCGTGCGCCAGGCCGGCGGCGGTGATGGGCATGACGCTGATGCCCTGCTCGTCGATCAGGAACGGGTACTCGTTGGTGCCGTGCGCGCTGCCGCGATATTTCACCACGCGCAGGCGCCGCGTGGTGATCTGGTCGTGGACGCGATTGTCGAGCAGGATCACGCAATCGGAGACGTATTCTTCCAGGCCGTGCCGCGTCAGCTGCCCCTCGCCGCGCTCGCCGGTGATGATGGCGGTCACGCCCTTGTCCTTGAGCCACTCGAACAGGCGGCGCAGTTCGGCGCGCAGGATCGCCTGATTGGTCAGCCCGCTGAACAGCGCCTCGATCGTGTCCAGCACCACGCGCTTGGCGCCGATCGAATCGATGGCGTAACCGAGACGGATGAACAAGCCTTCGAGGTCGTATTCCCCGGTCTCATGGATCTCCGTGCGCTCGATGCGGACGTGATCGATGACGAGCTTCTTGTCGGCGATGAGGCGGCCGAGATCGTATTGCAGCGAGCTGACGTTCTTGACCAGGTCGGCCGGCCGCTCCTCGAACGTCATGAACACGCCGCGCTCGTTGAAGCGCGTCGCCCCGTTGTGCAGGAACGTGACGGCGAACAGCGTCTTGCCGCATCCGGCGGCGCCGCAGATGAGGGTTGGCCGCCCGGCCGGCAGGCCGCCAGCAGTGAGTTCGTCAAGCCCGTCGATGCCGCTCGGCGCTTTGGGGATCCCGCCGGCCGTTTTGCCCGCCGCCGACTGTGTCGCCTCGGTTCCGTGCAAGGGTCTACCTCCCAACGTTTTGCTTTTTAGCAACCGCAGATACCTTTGCCAAATGGCGCCACGCGCCGCGCCGTCGCATGCTATGCTGCGCTCGCGAGCTTCCGACGCGCGGGACGGAATGCGTTTCCGACCCGGTTCAGGATGCAAGGCGAAGACTTTGCACCAGGGAGGTTTTTCATGTCCACCATCATGAGTCGTCTGGCCTACATTGCTCTTGCCTGCGCGATTGCGGCGCCGGCGAGCGCGCAACTCCTCCAGCGCAAGGACCTGTCCTACGCCCTGGCCAAGACTATCGCGGAGAACGCCTTGGATGACTGCAAGGCGCGAGGCTATGCGGTATCGGTGGTCGTGGTCGACCGCGGCGGCGACACCATGGTGGCGCTGCGCGCTGACGATGCCGGCCCGCACACGATGGAGAACGCCCGGCGCAAGGCCTATACGGCGCGCACGTTCCGCATGACCACGGAGGACTTCGTCAAGGAGATGGCGACACGGCCGGTGCGGCGCGAGCAGACCACGCTGCCCAACGTGATCGCCATTCCGGGCGGCGTGCCGATCAAGGTCGGCAACGACGTGATCGGCGGGGTCGGGCTGTCGGGCTCGCCGGGCGTGGACGAGCCCTGCGTCAGGGCCGGCCTCGACAAGGTGAAGGACCAGCTGCAATAGCACCGGCCACGCCTCCGGCGGTTGTCAGAGACGACACATCTGCGCCGCCTGGCCGATAAAATTACGGTGATCGCCAGAACCTGAACCAACGGCCGCGTAGTATGTTGTCATGGTCGCGCGGCGGCGCAGTCCGCCATCGGTGAGTTGGTGTCATGCGTGCGAGGGGTGGCGTGTTCGCGGGCGTCTTGGCGGCCGCGCTCTGTTCCCTGGCTTCCTCGGCCAGTGCCGAGGTCCTCATCACCATCGACAAGTCGGCGCAGCAGATGTCGGTCTCGGTCGACGGCGTGCGGCGCTACGCCTGGCCGGTCTCCACCGGCCGCAGCGGCTACGCGACGCCCTCCGGCACCTATACGCCGTTCCGCATGGAGGAGGACCACTACTCCAAGGAATGGGACGATGCGCCCATGCCGCACTCGATCTTCTTCACCAAGATTGGCCACGCCATCCATGGCTCGTACGAGGTGAAGCGCCTGGGCACGCCGGCGTCGCACGGCTGCGTGCGGCTGGCGCCTCCTAATGCCGCTGCGCTGTTCGCCCTGGTCAAGGCGGAAGGGCTCAACAACACCAAGGTGGTGCTGACCGGCCAGGCGCCGCCGCTGGTCGCCGGCCGGCCGGCGCCGCGAGGAGCGGCCACCGAGGAGCCGTTGGAACTGCAGCAGTACCGCCAGCAGGATTCGTTTGGGCGGTCGGTGTATCCCTCCGGCGGGCAACCGCAGTATGGCCAGCCGCAATACCAGCAACCGCAGTATCAGCAGCCCTCTGCGGTGCAGCCGCGGTACCAGCAGCAATACGCGGTCCAGCCACAGTATCAGCAGCCGTACGCGGTCCAGCCGCAATATCAGCAGCCGCAGCCCTATGGCCAACGCTACTACGGCAATGACCCGCGGTTCGATCCGCGCTACTAGCCCGGAACTTTGCGGGTCGTCCGGCTGTTGAGTCGCCGAACGCAGCAGTGACGACCATGATCCGCAAGCTCAAGTCGGGCGAATATCGCCTCTATTCGCGCAAGCAGAATCCGAAGACCGGCAGGCGCCGCAATCTCGGCACGTTCAAGTCGCGCGCGGCCGCTGAGAAGCACGAGCGCGCCGTGCAGTTCTTCAAGCGCGGCGGTCGGTAGACGAAAGCGAGGCGATCTGCCGGGCCAAGCTCCACCGCTGGAACTTCACCAGGGCGAGCAGCATGATGCCGCCACCGAGCACCTGGAACGCGTTGAGCACCTCACCGAGGAAGATGGCGCTGCCGATGGCAGTGAACAGCGGCTCCAGGTTCATGATCAACGCCGTGCGGAACGGCCCGATGCGCTTGGCGGAGACATAGACGGCGAGAATCCCCAACGTGGTCGTGACACCCAGGCCGACGACCGCGAACCAGCCCAGCGCATTGGCCGGCGGCTGCCAGTTCCAGGTCGCCACCGAGAACACCGTGAACAACGCCGTGGAGACGACCAGCGAGTACCAGGTGATCAGCCGCGCGTCGGTGCCGACCAGGCTGGAGCGCGTAACCAGGAGGATGACCACGCGGCAGCAGGCGGCACCGAGCGCGGCCACCACGCCGAGCATCGCCACGCCGCCCGGATGCGCGCCGATGATCAAGGCCAAGCCGGCGAACGCGGCCAGCGCCGCCAAAAAGTCGCGCAGCGTCAGTTTCTCGAGGCCAGTGGCCGCGGCGGCGAGCCCGGTGAGCAGCGGATAGGTGAAGTAGGTCAGCACCGCGACCGGCACTTC
>Ga0209466_1000058_pt1 | contig 23552 bp, 25 predicted proteins | sample PanSoiPlo30MoBio_FD_188323 | JGI IMG/M metagenome (GOLD analysis project Ga0209466, IMG submission 188323) | Tropical forest soil microbial communities from Panama analyzed to predict greenhouse gas emissions - Panama Soil Plot 30 MoBio (SPAdes)... | ecosystem: Environmental > Terrestrial > Soil...
ACATTCTCGGCCTTTACCGGCGAGCTTGCCGCCGCCGTCGTCGATGCGAGCTTCCTGTTCCTGGTCGCCACAGCGGTCGGGCGCGAGATCGTCGCCGGCCGCAACTGGCGCAATCTCAAAGTGCTGCTTCCGCTGATCGTTCTCGGCAGCGGCAACATCATTTTTCATATCGAGGCGCATTCGCCCGGCCACGCCGGCTATGGCATCCGCCTCGCCATTGCGGCGGTGGTGATACTGATCACGCTCATCGGCGGCCGGGTGATTCCGAGCTTCACCCGCAACTGGCTGGTGCGCGAGAATCCCGGAAAGCTGCCGGTCCCATTCGCGCGCTTCGACGCCATCGCGATCGCGTTCGGCGCCGCCGCTCTGGCGCTGTGGATCGCCGCCCCGGAGGCGCAGCCGACCGGGCTGGCGCTCATCGTCGCCGGCGTCCTGCACACCGTGCGGCTGGCGCGCTGGGCGGGCGAGCGGACATGGCGCGACCGCCTCGTCCTGGTCCTGCATGTCGGCTACGCCTTCGTGCCCCTGGGCTTCATTCTGACCGGACTTGCGGCCTTCGCGGTCCTGCTGCCGAGCGCCGGCCTGCACGCCTGGATGGGGGGCGCAGCGGGAATGATGACGCTTGCCGTGATGACGCGCGCCTCGCTCGGTCATACCGGCCGCGCGCTTGCCGCGTCGGTGGCGACGCAGGCCATTTACGCGGCGGTATTCGTGGCGGCCATCGTCCGCGTCACGGCGGTGCTGGTGCCCGACTGGACCAGCCCGCTCCTGCACGTCGCCGCCTGCGCCTGGATCGCGGCCTTCGGCGGGTTTGCCGCCGTTTACGGGCCGATGCTGCTGCGCCCGCGCGTCAATCAGGAACTCGGGATCGCATGACGCGCAGCGCAACCAGGGCCGCGCGTGCGCTCATGGCCGCTCTCGTGCTGTCGCCGGGCGCGGGCGGGCACGATTCATTGCTCCTCGGAATCGCCGCCGCGCAGGCCGCCAGTGTTCAGCGCGGCCTCGCCTTTGCGCGCGCCAACTGCGCCAAGTGCCACGCGGTGGACAAGTCCGGCCAAAGCCCTTTGCCTGCGGCGCCGCCATTTCGTATCCTGCATCAGCGCTATCCGGTCGAGACGCTGGAGGAAGCGCTGGCCGAGGGAATTGTCACCGGCCATGCGAACATGCCGGAATTCCGCCTCGACCCGGACCAGATCGCCGACCTGATCGCGTTCCTGAAATCTCTGGAGTGAGCTTGCGTTTGCGGATCGTGTGTCACGCTAGCGGGGGGCCAACGTGCATTCCGATCAACCATCTGCCGCCGATGACCCGGCGGAAGTCGCCGACGACATCGACAAAGCCGCGCTGGCGCGTGTCATGCGCACGGTGCCGCTGGGGGCGGCCGTGCTTGCCGGCAGCATGGTGGCGCTGCTGGTGATCGGTTATCTGCTGATCTACCTGCTCATATTCATTCCGCGCGGCACCGTCGGGTGAGCCATGACTGAGCTTCATCCGGAAATGCACGAGCGGCGCATTCTCGGCACCGAACTATTGTGGGCCTTCGGTGTCGGCGTGCTGATCGCCTTGACGCTCGGCATGATCGTGTTCACGGCGCTCACGATGGGGATCAACCCGCCCAGCAACGTCGAGCGCATCGATCCCAAGACGCTGCATCTGTCCGGCGAATTCGCCGAGCATAATCTCGGCACCACGGTCGGGCCCGACGGCAGCACGACCGTACGGATCATCGCCACCCAATTCATGTTCGTGCCGCGCTGCATCGCCGTGCCGCGCGGGCGCCTCGTGACGCTGCGGCTCGCCACGCCCGACGTCATCCACGGCATCCTGATCACCGGCACCAACGTGAACACGATGGTGGTGCCCGGCTACGTGGCGCAGGTGCACACCGAGTTCACCCGCGACGGCGATCTGCTGATGCCGTGCCACGAATATTGCGGCACCGGCCACAGCGAGATGTGGGCGACCGTGCAGGTCATGACCAACGATCAGTTCAAGCCCGGTGCCGACGGGAGGGTTTCCTGTGCGCAACGTTGAACGGCTTTGCCTGGCGCATCTCTGGGTAGCGTTCACCGCCTTCACGGTGGCCTGCGTTCTCGGCACCTGGCAGATGTGGGTGCGCAGCCCGCTCGGCGCCAAGGTCGGCACGCCCAGCCTCTACTTCATGTCGGTCACGGCGCATGGCGTGTCCATGGCCTACGTGCTGACCACGTTCTTCATCATGGGGTTCGGCTATTTCGTCGCCGTCACGGCGCTCAACCGGCCACTCCCCGGCAAGCCATGGGCATGGCTGGGCTTCTGGATGGGGCTCATCGGCTTCGTCATGGCGGTCATTCCGATCGTCATGGGGCAAGCGTCGGTGCTGTACACGTTTTATCCGCCGCTCACCGGCAGCGCCTGGTTCTATATCGGCCTCGTCCTGGTCGTCGCCGGATCGTGGATCTGGTGCGTGCTGATGATCGTCGCCATGGCGGAATGGAAGCGCGAAAATCCCGGCCGCCCGGTGCCGCTCGTCATGTTCGCCACGGTGGCCAACGCCATCTTGTGGCTTTGGACCACGGCAGGCGTTGCGACCGAGCTCCTGTTCCAGGTGATCCCGGCGGCGCTCGGGCTGGTCCAGACCGTCGATGTCGGGCTGTCGCGCACGCTGTTCTCGTGGACGCTGCATGCCATCGTCTATTTCTGGCTGCTCCCGGCCTATACCGCCTTCTACACGCTGGTGCCGCGCGCCGCCGGCGGCCGGCTCTACAGCGACACGATGGGGCGACTCACCTTCATCCTGTTCCTCCTGTACAGCCTGCCGGTCGGCATCCATCACCTGCTGATGGACCCGGAGCACGGCACCGGTATGAAATTCATCCAGGTCCTGCTCACCGGCTTCGTCACCGTGCCGACGCTGCTCACCATTTTCACGATCTCGGCGTCGATGGAGATCGCCGGCCGCCTGCGCGGCGGCCGCGGGGTGTTCGGCTGGATAGCTGCGCTGCCGTGGGAGCGCCCCATGGTGCTGGCGGCCGGGCTGGCCTTCGTCATGCTCGGCTTCGGCGGTTTCGGTGGGCTCATCAACATGGCCTACGGCATGAACGCCATGGTGCACAACACCGCGTGGGTGACGGCGCACTTCCACCTCATCTTCGGCGGCTCGGCGGTGATCATGTATTTCGCCATCGCCTACGAGATCTGGCCGCGCCTCACCGGCCGCGAGCATGCCTCGCTGGCGCCGCTGCGGCTGCAGCTGTGGCTGTGGTTCGTCGGCATGATGGTGATGACGTTGCCGTGGCACTGGCTCGGCCTGCATGGCCAGTGGCGCCGCGTCGCCAACTTCAACTATGCGGATCCGATCATCGCCGGGTGGGGGCCGTGGGTGGTCGTGTCGTTTGCCGGCGGCCTCGTCCTGCTTGCTTCCGCGCTGCTGTTCGTGCGCAACCTCTTCGTGCTGCACCGCAGCCCGGCACTGGCGCTGCCGCGGCCGCTTTATGCGCTCGCGGTACATCCGCCGCATCGTGTGCCGGCAGCGCTCAACGGCTTCGGCCTGTGGAACGTGCTCGTCGCCATCCTCATGCTGCTCGCCTATGGCTGGCCGATCGCCCAGTTCGCCATCGCGCCGTCGCCGGCGGCCATCGTGCATCGGGTGCAGTGATGTCCGATCCTCGCCTGTCCGAGCCGCACGTCCTCGACCAGCCGTGGCGCGTCTGGGCGACCGTGGCCGTCCTGACCATCGTGCTCGCCGGTGCGCTACTCGGCGTGGTGATCATTCCGGTGGTGCAGGGGCGCGCCGCCGGCCTCGACGCATTTACGGCGATCTGCCGCGCGCTCGGCATCAAGCCGGGATCGCCAGCGCAGCCGCAGCCGTCCGACCGCACGCCGCCGACGCCGGTCTCGCAGGTGACGTGGACGCCCGAGGTGCTGCAAGTCCTGGCGCGCGCCAATACCGAGCGCGGCCGCGCCAAAGTGCTGGAAGTCTGCGTCGCCTGCCACGGCGAGCAGGGCGTGTCGGTCGCGCCGGAATTTCCTCACCTCAACGGCCAGTCGGGCCCCGCGATCTACAAACAGCTGCACGACTACCAGAGCGGCAGCCGCGTGCATCCGCTCATGACTGATATCGCCAAGGCACTCGACGAGCCGGTGATCGCCGACGTCGCCGCCTATTACGCCGGCCAGCCCAAGCGCAATCCCAATCCGGCAACCTTGGGCGAATTGCCGGCCAACATCGTGCAACTGGTCGAGCTGGGCGATCCCAACCGCAACATTCCACCGTGCGCGGCTTGTCACCGGCCGGGCGTCGGCGGCCCGATCGAGGCGCCCATCCTCCACGAGCAGGGCCAGAACTACCTGGCGCTGCAGCTCAAGGCCTATGCGTCGGGCGAGCGGCGCAACGACGTCTACGCGCGCATGCGCACCATCGCGTCGCAGCTCACGCCGGCCGAGATCGACGGGCTCTCACGATATTACGCCGCCGGCTTCCGCTGACGCGGGCTTTCTCCGCGCCGGGCAGGCAGCCTGCCGCCTGAGCCGGCCGGCGCCGTGAACCTGTCGCGACCTCGCGCGTTGATCTTCGTGGCATCGGGGGCAACGACGGAGCGGACACATGAGCGTCTTCGGAAAGATCATGTCGGCCATCTTCGGCCATGCCGGAACCTCTCCGGCATCGGCTCAGCCCACGCCATCGGCGACGCAGCCGGCAACGCCCGGGCAGCAGTCCCCGTCTGCGACGCAGTCGACGCCGCCCGGCCCGACGCCGGCGTCCATGGCGCCGTCATCGTCGGTCGACGTCGAAGCCGTCCTGACCCGGCTCAACGCGCAGAAGAAGCAGAAGCTCGACTGGCGCCACTCGATCGTCGACCTGATGAAGCTGCTCGATCTCGACAGCGGTCTTGCGGCGCGCAAGGAGCTCGCCAAGGAGCTGCACTATACGGGCGACACCAAGGACTCCGCCAAGATGAACATCTGGCTGCACCGGCAGGTCATGATCAAGCTCGCCGAGAACGGCGGAAAAGTCCCGGCGGAGCTGAAAAAGGCAGGGTGAACAGGAGCCACCGCAAGTCGCGGAGCGCGCTGCCATCCTTCGAGGCGCCGCCTTACGCGGCTTCCTCAGGATGAGGTCTGAGCATTCTCGGCGGTCCTCACCCTGAGGGGCGCGCGTGATCGCGCGTCTCGAAGGGTGCTGCTCCGAGTGGAAGCCAGTCTCAATGGCCGTTGCGCGCGGCCGCGCTGATCGCGTCGAGGATGGCGCTCCGGCCCTGCTTGAGTGCACCGCGCACCTTGTCGTCCTTGCCGAGGCGGCCCATCTCGCGCTGCCGCTGCACGGTGGCGGTGGCCATGTGCGGCTCGATGCCGAGCTCGCGCAGCGTGTCGGCAACTTCCTCCATCTCGGCGGCGCGCCGCATGCCGTGGCTCGCCATGCGTTCGAGGTTGTATTCGATCGTTTTCGTCCAATCGAGCGCCGGAAAGCTCTTGCTGAGCGACGCGATCACCTGCGCCTCGACGCCCGCCCGCGCCGCCGCCACGAAGCATTCGTAGGTGAGGGCTTCCATGCCCTTGACCATCACGCTGCGCACCATCTTGATGGCGGCGGCGGCGCCGACCGCCGGTCCGGCCACCGCCACCTTCATGCTCAGCTCGGCGAGCAGGGGCGCGAGCGCGTCGGCCTCCGGCCCGGCCAGCAGCATCGGCGTCTGATGCCGCGCCGGATGCACCGGCGCCATCACGGCGACGTCGACATAGCGGGCGGCGCCGGCGAGTTCCCGGGCGGTCTCCTGCTTGCGGCCGGGCGACACCGAATTGATGTCCAGGAACAGCTGGCCGCCGAGATGCGGCTTGACCGACTGCGCCGCCGCAAGGCTCGAAGCCGCGGTGACGGCCGACACGATGATGTCGGAGCCGCGCACCGCGTCGCCGGCCGACGTGGCGAGGCGCACGCCGATTTTTTCGCCGGCCTGGCGCAATCGCTCGCCGTCGCGCTCGGGAAAAAGGATGTCCCAGGCCGCGATGCTGTGCACGCCGGCGTCGCGCAGGCCCGACGCCAGGGCCTGGCCGGCTTCGCCGAATCCGATGAAGCAGAGGCTCGGGGTGTTTGGTCGCGTCATGTCAGTTTCCTCTGAACCCGCTGGTCGAAGCGCTCGACATTGACGACGACGCGCACGTGCGTCCCATCGCCGACCCGCTCCTTCTCGTCATGCGCCTCGACATGGAACTCGATCTTGCGTCCGTCGATCCTGGTCACTTCAGCCGTGGCGCGCAAGCGCATGCCCACCGGCGTCGCCGCATAGTGGCCGACGTCGAGATGGGTGCCGAGACTCTGGTAACCTTCCGGCAGCAGGTGCTCGACCGCGGCGAGCGCCGCCGCCTCCATAACGTTGATCATCACCGGCGTCGCCAGCACGTGCACGCGGCCGCTGCCGACCCGCGGGGCGGTGTGCTCCTCGCCCACGAGAATCTCGGCGGAGCCCTTCTGGCCGATGGTGATGCGGGAGAGATCCATTGCTCATTCTCTCGCGAATATGCCTCGGCTGTCATCCCGGCCGAGCGCCTTCAGGCGAGAACCGGGACCCAAGTACCCTGTCTCGCGGTTGTGCCCACGGCGACTTGATCCGCACCGCAGGGGTACATGGATCCCGGATCGGCTCGCTGCGCTCGCCGTCCGGGATGACAAGGTGCTTTTCATCGTGCGTTACTTCAATGCGCCTTGCTCGCCACCGGCGGTGTGCCGTGGGTGTGGAACGACTCGATTGTCTTCAGTCCCCAGGCCTGGCCCTTCGCGCGCTCGGCCTCGGTCCAGCGGATCGGCTTCCAGTCGGGCGCCAGGACGAGGCGTGCGCCGGCATTGGCGACCTCGACGCGGTTGCCGCCTGGCTCGTAGACGTAGAGGAAGAACGTCTGCTGGATGGCGTGCTTGTGCGGCCCGGTCTCGATGAACACGCCGTTCTCGAGAAAGATGTCGGCGGCGCGCAGCACGTCCTCGCGACTGTCGAGCGCATAGGTCACGTGGTGGAAGCGCCCCTTGGTGCCGGTGTGGTCGCGCGTATAGGCAAAGTCGTAGCTCTTGTTGGTCGCCGTCATCCACATCGCCGCTTCGCTGCCGTCGTTGAGCACGATCTGCTCGGTGAGGCGGAAGCCGAGGTAATTCTCGAAGAATTCGCGATTGGCCTTGATGTCCACCGCCAGCCCGTTCCAGTGGTCAAGCCGGCGCACGTTGATGCCGCGCGCCGGATAGCGCTGCGCCTGGTTCTTCAGCGCCGGCTTCTTGTCAGGCGGCGGCACATACCATTCGGTCTCGTAGTAGAGCTCGATCACGTGGTCGTCGGGATCGCGGCACACGAAGGTCTTGCCATGGCCGAGGTCGCCGTCGGTCCAGCCCACGTCGAAGCCCGAGCCTTTCAGGGCGGCGGCGCGCCGCTCCAGCGCCTGCGGGCTGCGCGTGCGGTAGGCGACGTGGCCGAGGCCGGACGTGTTGGAGGCCGTCAGCTTCAGCGTGTAGCGCTCGTAGTCGTCCCAGCCGCGCAGATACAGCGAATCGCCGGCCCGCCCGCTTTCCGTCATGCCCATGACGTTGAGGAAGAAATTCGCGCTCTCCTCGAAGCGCGGGGTGAGCAGTTCGAGGTGCCCGAGATGGGCAATATCCATCACCGGCTCGCTGGCAGGTTCGCGCGTCATTCCGCTTCCTTTGTCGTTCGCCCCGCCATCCGGCGGCGCCATCGGGGGCCGCCGGGGCCGTCGCCGCACTGCCGTAGCAGATGCGCGTGTGCGACGAAATGTTGATTAACCATGTGGTTTTCCCGGGGGCGGATTTGGCGCTATGGTGCCGCCATCGGCCGGCTCGCGCCGGGGGCGGCGGGCGGCACGGCCCAGACCAGAGGAGACGTCATGAAGCACTGGATTCTTGCAGGAGCCGCCGCTGCCGCGTTGGCGCTGATGGGGCCCGCCCAGGCGCAGCAACCCATCGTGATCAAGTTCAGCCACGTGGTCGCTCAGGACACGCCGAAGGGCAAAGGCGCGCTCAAGTTCCAGGAACTGGCCGAGAAGTACACGAACGGCAAGGTGAAGGTCGAGGTCTACCCCAACTCCACCCTCTACAAGGACAAGGAGGAGCTGGAGGCGCTGCAGCTCGGCGCCGTGCAGATGCTGGCGCCGTCGAACTCCAAGTTCGGCCCCATCGGCATCAAGGAATTCGAGGTGTTCGACCTGCCGTTCATCCTGCCCGACAAGGTCACGCTACGCCGCGTCACCGACGGCCCGTTCGGCAAGAAGCTGCTCAAGCTGCTCGAGCCCAAGGGCATGGTCGGCCTGGCCTACTGGGACAACGGGTTCAAGCTGATGAGCGCCAACAAGCCGCTGCGCGAGCCCGAGGATTTCAAAGGGCTGAAATTCCGCATCCAGTCGTCCAAGGTGCTGGAGGCGCAGATGCGCGCGCTCGGCGCCATCCCGCAGATCATGGCGTTCTCGGAAGTCTACCAGGCGCTGCAGACAGGCGTGGTGGACGGCCAGGAGAACACGCCGTCCAACATGTACACCCAGAAAATGCACGAGGTGCAGAAGTACACCACGCTCTCCGACCACGGCTATATCGGCTACGTGGTGGTGGTGAACAAGAAGTTCTGGGACGGGCTGCCGGCCGACGTGAAGCCCAGCCTCGAGCGCGCCATGGCGGAAGCGACGAAGTACTCCAACGAGATCTCGCAGACTGAGAACGACGAGGCGCTGGAGGAGATGAAGAAGTCCGGCAAGACCCAGTTCATCACGCTTACCGCCGAGCAGAAGACGCGCTGGAAGCAGGCGCTGATGCCGCTCTACACCGAGATGGCCTCGCGCGTCGGCAAGGGCGTTATCGACGACTTCGAGAAGGCCGCCAAGGCCACCGGCACGAATTGATCGTCACGTAGACGCTGCGACATAGTCCACCTCTCCCCGCGTGCGGGGAGAGGTCGGATTCCAAGCGCAGCGAAGGGATCCGGGTGAGGGGGCATTTCCACGATTCTGACCCTGTGGATTCGCCCCCTCACCCGATTTGCTTCGCTTCGCTCGCAAATCGACCTCTCCCCGCACGCGGGGCGAGGTGGAGCAAGCGGCTTGCACGTCGCTCAACTGGTCTCCCCAGCCCCATGACCCAGCGCCCGTCCCGCGATCGCCTGGAGCAGGCGCTCGACCGCATCGCCGATCCGGCCGGGGAGGGGACGCGCGCCTGCCTCACGGTCTATGCCGAAGCCGCGCGGGCGGCGGCCGACGCCGCCGATGCGCGCTGGCGTGCCGGCATCACGCTCGGGCCCCTCGACGGCGCCATCGTCAGCATCAAGGACCTGTTCGATGTTGCCGGCGAGGTGACGCGGGCCGGCTCGAAAGTGCTGGCCGAGGAGGGAGCGCTCGCCGCCGCCGACGCGCCGGTCGTGCGCCGCCTGCGCGCCGCCGGCGCCGTCATCGTCGCCAAGACCAACATGACGGAGTTCGCGTTTTCCGGCATCGGCATCAATCCGCATTATGGTACGCCGGGCAATCCGGCCGACCGTGCGCGCGTGCCCGGTGGCTCGACGTCGGGCGGCGCCGTGGCGGTGGCCGATGCCATGTGCGACATCGCCATCGGCACCGATACCGGCGGCTCGACGCGCATTCCGGCGGCGCTGTGCGGCATCGTCGGCTTCAAGCCGAGCAAGCTCCGCATCCCGACCGAGGGCGCCTTCCCGCTCTCCTATACGCTCGACTCGGTGGGCCCGATGGCGCGCACGGTGGCCGATTGCGCGCGCGCCGACGCCGTCATGGCGGCGGAGGTCGCGGCGGCCGATCCGGCGCCCGATCGCGAGCCCTTGCGGCTCGCCGGCCTGCGGCTCGGCGCCGCCCAGGGCCTGCCGCTCAAGGATCTGGACGCCACCGTGTCGAGCCGCTTTGCCGCCGCGCTGGCCGGCCTGGACAAGGCGGGCGTCCGGCTGAGCGAGGAGCAGCTTTCGCTGTTCGAGGATCTGCTGCAGGCCAACCTCAAGGGCGGCTTCTCGCCGCCCGAGGCCTACGCGATCCACCGCGAGCGCCTCAAGCGGCGGGGCGGCGACGTCGATCAGAACGTGCGCGCCCGCATCGAACGCGGGCGCGAAATGTCGGCGTCGGACTATGTGGAGCTCGCCCGGGTGCGGACGCGGCTGGTGCAGGCGATGGACGCGCGCCTCGCCGACCTCGACGCGCTGGTCATGCCCACTACGCCCATCGTGGCACCGAAGATGAGCGAGGTGGCCACGCCCGAAACCTTCATGCCGAAAAATTTCCTGCTCCTGCGCAACACCGCGACCGTCAACTTCTTCGACCTCTGCGCCGTCTCGCTGCCGCTGCCGCGCCGGGACGGCCTCCCCGTGGGCCTGATGCTGGTGGGCCGCAACGGGCACGATCGCCACCTTCTGCGGATCGCCGCCGCGGTGGAGCAGCATCTGTCCGCTTGAGATCTCGGACGATTGCAACGTCACGCCTGCGGCGGCCGGCGCGGGCGCGACGGTTTGACAACATCGGCTGCGGTGCAATCATTGCCTGGGACAACAATCGTCTCGCACAACAATAGGCTCGACGATGGCCAGGCGACGCGAGGCATCGCATGCACGCGGCATTGAGGCCGCCCCGCGGGCCGGCGGCCGCGCGGCGCGCGAGACCAGGCGGTCGGTCGATCTTGGCAGACTGCACGATCGCCTCGGCTATTTCGTGCGGCGCCTGCAGGTATGGATTTTCCAGGACTTCATGCGGACGCTTCAGAGCGTGCAGATACGTCCGGCACAGTATTCTGTGCTGGCGCTGATCGACGCGAATTCCGGATTGTCCCAGTCGGATGTTGCCGACGCGCTCGGCATCGAGCGCGCGCGGCTTGTGCGGCTGCTCGACGAGCTGGAGCGGCGTGGCCTGACGGCGCGTCTGCCGTCGACCACGGATCGCCGGTCGCATGCGCTGTTCCTGACTGCGGATGGCCGCAAAACCCTGGAGCGCATCGAGCTTCTCGTCGCCCGCCATGAAGCCAACGTGGCCGAAAGGCTGGGCCCCGCGCAGCGCAAGCTGCTGCTCAAGCTGCTGAAGGACTTTGGCTGACAACCCGCCATTCACGCGACCTTTTGAGGCTTGCACACAAGCTGTTTCCGCCTACCATCGTCGACAAATCCGGGGAGGAATGGTCATGACCCGCTCTCACGTCGCCGCGCTCACTCGCCGCCGGTTGCTCGCCGGAGCTGCCGCCACGGCGTCGCTGCTGGCGGCACCGGCCGTCGTGCGCGGACAGGGCGCGCCGTTGAAAGTCGGCGTCCTGCTGCCGCGGTCCGGCGCCCAGGCCGGCATCGGGCAGGACTGCTGGCGCGGCGTCGAGATCGCGCCATCCATTTTGAAGGATCTGAAGCTGCCCGAGTTCGCCGTCATGAACGGCGACACCGAGACCAGTGTCGACGTGGCGCGCTCGCGCGCCGAAAAACTGATCAGTGACGGTGCGCAGATCCTGGTCGGCGCCTTCGACTCCGGGCAGAGCTCGGCGATCGCTCAGGTGGCCGAGCAGAAGGGCATCCCGTTCGTCATCAACATCGCGGCCGCCCCGCCGATCACCGAGCAGGGCTACAAATTCGTGTTCCGCAACTTCCCGACCGCGCCCATGATCCTGGGCGACGCCTTCGCCAACCAGAAGGAATTGTTCGAAGCGACCGGGACGGCGCCGAAATCCGTCGTGTTCATGCACGTCAACGACACGTTCGGCACCGCGATGGCGCAGGGCATCGGCGGCGTCATGCCGCGGTTCAACATGCCGTACAAGATCGCCGACACGATCTCCTACGATCCGACGGCGCGCGACCTGTCGGTCGAGGTGGCTAAGGCCAAGGCGACCGGGGCCGAGGCCCTGCTCATGGTCAGCCGCCTCAACGACGCCATTCTGCTCACCCGCGAGCTGGTCAAGCAGCGCTGGTCGCCGATGGCGGTGCTGAGCATGGGCCCGGGCTGGTACGAGGACCAGTACATCAAGACCCTCGGAAAGCTGTCCGACGGTCCGTTGAGCTTCGTGCCCTGGTACGATCCCAACAAGCGACTGAGCAAGATTCTCGAGGCCGCCCTGGCCAAGGCGCATCCGGGCGTCAACCTCAATACCAACCACATCTATACGTTCGAGGCCCTGCTGGTCGCCGCCGACGCCTACAAGCGCGCCGGCTCGGCCGATCCCAAGGCGCTGGCCGATGCCATTCGCCAGACCAACATCACCGACAACGTCAGCATCGGGCCCGGCATCCAGTTCGACCAGAAGGGCCAGAACGACAAGCTCAAGAACGCCGGGATCCAGAACCGCGGCGGCAAGCTCGTCACCGTGGCGCCCAAGGCGGCCTCCAACGCCAAGCCTGACCTGCCGATGACGCCCTACGACAAGCGCGCCTGACGGTGCCCGCGGAGATCTACCTCAACGTCGCGGTCAGCGGCCTGCTGACCGGCCTCGTCTATGGCCTGATGGCGCTCGGCCTCTCGGTGATCTTCGGCGTGGTGCGGGTGGTCAATTTCGCCCATGGCGAGATGATGACCATTGCCATGTATCTCGCGATCGTGTTGTTCGCCGCCTTCCGGCTGGATCCGCTGGTCATGATGGTGCCCATCGCCGGCGTGCTGTTCGCGCTCGGCTATGCGATGCAGGCGGGCCTGATCAGCCCGTTCATCAACCGGCCGGAGCACATGCAGTTCATGCTGCTGGTGGCGGTGGCGATGATCATTGTCAACACGCTGCTGATCCTGTTCGGGCCCGACGCCCGCAACGTGCAGACGTCCTATGCGTTCGACAGCTTCGCTGTCGGCCCGCTGATCGTCGACGCCACCAAGGTCTATGCCGGCGGCGCCGCGATCGTCGCGGCGAGTGCGCTGTTCGCCTTTTTCCGCCGTGCGCGCATCGGCACCGCGATCCGCGCCTGCGCCGACAACTACACCGGCGCGCTTGTGGTCGGGCTCGACGTGAAGCGGCTCTATGCGCTCACCTTCGGGCTGGGCGCGGCCTGCGTCGGCGCCGCCGGGTCGATGCTGGTGCTGCTGGTGGACGTGACGCCGGCGCTGGGGCCGTCGTACACGCTGCTCGCCTTCGTCATCGTGATCACCGGCGGGCTCGGCTCGATGCCCGGCGCGTTGCTCGGCGGCGTGCTCATCGGCTTCACCGAGGCGCTCGCCGGGCTCCTGTTCACGCCATCGGCCAAGAGCATGTTCGCCTTTGCGATTCTGGTGCTGGTGCTGCTGTTCCGGCCGCAGGGCCTGCTTGGCAAGAAGGTCGCATGACGGACTGGCGCGATCGCGTTCCCGGCCGCGGCGGTGTGGCGCTGATCGGCCTCGGCGTGGTGCTGCTTGCCGCGCCGCTGGTGGCGAACGACTACCTCCTCACCATCCTCATCCTTATCCTCTACTTCGCCTATACCGGCCAGGCCTGGAACATCATGTCGGGCTTCGCCGGCCAGCTGTCGCTCGGGCACGCGCTCTTCGTCGGTCTCGGCGCCTACGTGGCGGCGGCGCTCTACGTGCACTTCGGCGTCGCGCCATGGATCGGCCTCGTGGCCGCTGTCGCCGTCGCGGCGGCCTGCGGCGCGGGAATCGGGTTTCTCGCCTTCCGCTTCGGCGTGGCCGGCGTCTATCTCGCCATCCTGACTATCGCGTTCGCCGAATTCGCCCGCATCGGGTTCGACCATTTCGCCTGGGTCGGCGGCTCCGCCGGCTTCTTCCTTCCGGTCGCGACCTATACGCGCAACGATGTGTGGAACCTGCGCGGCAATCCGACCATGTTCTACTACGTGATCCTGGCGCTGACCGCCGCCGCCTTGCTGCTCAGCCATGCCCTGTTGCGCAGCCGCCTCGGCTATTACTGGCTGGCGATCCGCGAGGACGAGGAGGCGGCGCGTGCGCTCGGCATCGACACGTTCCGCTGCAAGATGGCCGCCGTCGTCATCTCGGCCGCGCTGACGTCGGTTGCCGGCGTCTTCTTCGCGTTCTACTACAACAACCTGTTTCCCGAGCAGGTGTTTCACATCTCACGCTCGATCGAGCTGATCCTGGCACCCATCATCGGCGGCATCGGCACGCTGTTCGGTCCGGTCGTTGGCGCCGTTTTGCTCACCGGGCTGGCGGAAGGCCTGCGCGAGGCGCTCGACGTCTTTGGCTTCGATGCGCCGGGCATCAAGCAGGTGTTCTATGGCATCTGCCTCCTCGTCGTGGTGACGCTCCTTCCGGACGGCGTATGGCCGCCGTTGGCCCGCGCCCTGCGGCTGAGACCGCGCGAAGGGGCGTGAGATGAGCGCGCTTCTCGATGTGCAGCGGCTGGCCAAGAGCTTCAGCGGCCTGCGTGCCGTCCAGGATGTCAGCTTCGCGGTCCCGCCCGGCGCGATCTTCGCCGTCATCGGACCCAACGGGGCCGGCAAGACCACGCTGTTCAACATGATCGCCGGCGTGTTCCGGCCCGATGACGGCGCCATCCGGTTTGCCGGCGAGCGGATCGATGGTCTGCGGCCCGACGAGGTCTGCCGGCGCGGCATCGCCCGCACGTTCCAGATCGTGCGGCCGTTCCCCGCCCTGACCGTGGAGGAGAACGTCATCGTCGGCATGCTGTTGCGCAAGGATGTCGCCACCGCCCGTCGCGCGGCGGGAGACCTGCTGGCGCGCCTCGACCTCCATGACAAGCGCCATCAGCGCGCCTCCACGCTCACCTTGCCGGACCGCAAGCGCCTGGAGGTCGCGCGCGCGCTCGCCACCGAGCCAAAGCTGCTCCTGCTCGACGAATGCATGGCCGGCTTGCGGCCGACCGAGACCGACCGGATGGTAGCGATCCTGCGTGAGCTCAATCGCGAGGCCGGGCTCACCATACTGCTGATCGAGCACGTGATGCGCGCCGTGATGGCGCTGGCGACGCGCATCCTGGTGCTGCACCACGGCGCGGCGATCGCTGAAGGCGCGCCCGGCGACGTGGTGCGTGATCCCGCCGTGCTCGCGTCCTATCTCGGCGCCGAGGCGGTGTGATGCTGCGCGTCGATGAGCTCGACCTGTTCCACGGCGACGCGCAGGCGCTCGATCGCGTCTCGCTCGACGTGCCGGAGGGCGCCATCGTGGCCATCGTCGGCGCCAACGGGGCGGGCAAGACCTCGCTTATCCGTACCATCGCCGGCATACACCGGCCGGCGCACGGCCGCATCCTGTTCCACGGCACCGACATCGCCGGCTGGCCGAGCCATCGCGTGTGCGACCTCGGCATCGGCCAGGTCGCCGAGGGGCGCCAGATCTTTCCCACCCTAACGGTCGCTGAGAACCTCGACATGGGTGCCATGCTGCCGCGCGCCCGGGCCGCGCGCACCCGCAACCGCGAGCGGGTGCTGACCATGTTTCCGGTGCTGGCAGAGCGGGCCGCGCAGGCGGCCGGCACGCTGTCGGGCGGCGAGCAGCAGATGCTCGCCATCGGCCGCTGCCTGATGGGCGCGCCCGAGCTCGTCATGTTCGACGAGCCGTCGCTCGGGCTCGCCCCCGCCATCGTGCAGGACGTGCTGCGCACCATCCGCGAGCTCAACCGCGAAGGCCTGACCTGTCTCCTGGTCGAACAGAACGTCGCGGTCTCGCTCAAGCTTGCGGCCACCGCCTACGTGCTGGAGAACGGTCGCGTCACGCTGAGCGGCACCGGCGAGGCGCTGCTCGCCGACGACCGCGTGCGCCAGGCCTATTTGGGAATGTGAGGGCCGTCTTTTCGCTCAGCGACCGGTGCCGAGCTGGCGCAGAAGCGCCTCGATGTGGGACGTTATCTTTTGCTTGGCGCCGTCATATTCGAGGCTCGCCGCCGGAACATCGTCCCAATGTTCGGCGGCCGCAGTGCCGATCGCCTCGACGTTCCCGTCGTAGCCGATCACGACCACGCGGGCTGCACCGCTGGTTTCCGATGGCGTGACCGCCTGCGGCCGGAAATCCTTCACCGGGAAACCGTCGCGATCCAGGTTTTGCATAAGGCTGGCGGGGACATTCGACGCAAGAGTCTGCGGGCTGACGGCCCGCGACACGGCACGCACGGCCAAGCCCCGCTGCTCCGCGATCCGGTTGAACAGCATCGCCGCAACAAGGCTCTTCGATATGCCGTGTTCGCAGATGAAGACGACCGCGGCGGGCTTGCTGGCTGCCAGTTCGGCGCTTTGCGCGGCCTGGGCCATGAGTGACGCGATGGCGAAGGCTGCGGCGAAGAGAGTGGAGCGATGCAGTGTCATCTCATTCTCCATGCTTGCTTCAGAGGCGGCAGGGCAGTTGGGGAAGGGATGGACCAGGCCGTCGTCAAATGTAAAAAAAATTTCATCAATGGGCCGGTGAAACGGCGCGCATGATCGAGCAAAGGTTCCCACGACCTGATGCATACCCGACAATTGAGCGTTGCGTACCTGACGACGCTCGATCCCTTGCAGTCGCCAAAGTCGATCTTATTCAGACGGCAGGGGCGCGAGACCGCTCGATAAGAGATGTTCATCATCCTCGCGAGCAAGGTCGTGTCGACGATGGAGTAATCATGACTAGGGTAGGAATAATGGTGGCGGGCGCCGCCCTCGCAGCGCTCGTTGCCACACCGGCATCGGCCCAGCGTCAAGGCATCGGCGAGAATGCCCCGCAGATCAACACACGCGTTCACCCCGAGGGCACGCAAGCGCGCCGCCATGCGGTGCCGCAACGCGCGAGGCACGCCCGATCGGCCTACCGTGCCCGCGCCCAGGCCCGATCGGCCTATGGTGCCCGCGCCCAGGTGAGCCCGGGCGATTCCCTCGGTGCACGCGATGCAGCCATGCGCCAGTGCACGGAGCTTTCCCGCAAGTACGGGGAAACGACATGGGGCCAAATGCAGATCCAGGTCCAGCGGTCGTGCATGGCCGAGCGTGGCTTTCCGGAGTGACTCGTATCTGGGTAGTGACGCGCCCGGTGGGGCGCCTGTTCCGGTGAACAGCCTGCTCCGGACCTGGTTCGGAGCAGGCCTTCGCTTCAGTACCATGATTGGCTTCAGGCCCATGACGGGCTACCGGCCGGCAAAATAGAGAGGCGTGGTGCGCGACGGTGTCGACGCCGCTTCCGCGTCCCGACTCGCGGCCGGCTCCGTCTCGACGTCCTCTCCGGGAAGCTTCACGTTGACGACCGCGTAGGCAGTCAGGGCGGCATACGCGCAGAACCCGAACGCAACCGCGACGAAGAAGCCGGTCACCCCGAGATCGAGCCAGTACAGCGCGATCAGCGCGCCGCCGGCGCTGGCAAGCAGCCGGAGCGCGTTGGCCGCCACGCTGAGCACCACGTGGCCGAATCCCTGCGTGGCAAAAAACAGCGCCATGCCCAGGCCGTAGAAGCCGTAGATCGGGCCGACGATCTGCAGATATGAAGCGCCGATGGCGACGATCTGATCGTCGGTGCTGAACAGACCCATCCACGCGCTAGGAAACACCGCGACGACCAATCCGATTGCCGCGCAGATGGTGGCAACTGTCGCGCCTCCAGCCCAGGCGACCTGGCGAGCGCGGCGATATTGTCCGGCGCCCCAATTGGTCCCCACCATGGCGACGATTGCCATGCCGAAGCCGCCGGCCAGCGGGATAAGAATATATTCGAGGCGCGCACCCATCCCGTACCCGATGGCTGTTTCCCGTCCCAGGCGTCCGGCGATTCCAGTCAACACCACGACCGAAAGGTTGGTAATGGCCGTGTTGATCAATCCGGGAATGCCGACCTTGAGAATGTCGGCGAACAGCTCCCATCGCAGGGTTACGCCGCGAAAGGCCAGCCGCACAGGCGAGCGCGCAGACCGAAGATAGGAGAGCAGCACCAGGCTTCCGATCCCGAAGGACGTGACGAGGCCCCAACCCGCGCCGGCAGGGCCAAGCGTCGGCAGCGGTCCCCATCCGAAGATCAAGGCCGGCGAGATGACGACATGCGCCAACACGCTTCCGACGATCACCGCCGCCGGCAATGTCATGTTGCCGGTCCCGCGCACGGCGTTGCCCATGAGGTTCAACATGCAGAGGCTGACCGCACCGCTGAACGCCACGGTCGAATATGACAAGGCAGCGTTGAGCATCTCGCCCTGTCCGCCCATCCAGCGAAACACGAGCGGCGCGCCGAGCAGCATCGACGTAGAGAACAGCGCGGCAAGGGCCACAGCGAGGACGAAGGCGTGATGAACGAGAGCGTCGGCACGGTCGCGCCGACCCGCACCGAGCGCCCGTGCAACGGCCGATGACACGCCGCCGCCCATGCCGCCGTTCGTCGACTGCATGATGAGCATGACCCAGGGAAATGCCAGCGACACGCCGGCAAGCGCATCGGCACCGAGGCGCCCGACGAAAAGTCCGTCAAACGTGATCATGCCGGCGAGCGCCATGAGGTTGAGCACGTTGGGCGCTGCCAGCCTCACCAGGGTGGACAGCACCGGACCTTCGAGCAACCGTTTGGTCTTGGCCGCGGGCGGCCGCGCTGCAACAGTCGGCATTGCAGTCGAGGTAGAGATCGACATCGCTTCGCTCATCATGAGCTCCTTTGCCCACAGGGCGCTGGAGCAGCACTTGAGACGGAGCGTCTTTGTGAACCGGGCGGCTGCGCTTCAAGCCCGGCTGAGCGCCGCCTCAGCGGCGCTCACGGTGGTGAATTTCGGTCAGTCCACTTCCATGCCTTTTGCCTTGATCGTGGCGATGGCCGTGGGGCTTTGCAGGAATATGAGGAAAGCTCTGACTGCCTCCAGTTCTCGTGCGTCCACCGGAATGGCGGCCACGACCTCCGTATAGTTCTGCAACTCATCAGGGAGTGGACCCAGGTAATCCGCGCCGGACTTGCCGACGATTTCGCTGATCTGCGTGATGCCGAGCGCGCCCTGGCCCTGGGCAAGGGTCAGTTCCGTGACATCGCCACCTGCTCCGAATCGGGTCTTAGGCCGTAGCTGTTCGGTCAGAGTGAGCTTCTCGATCACGTTGGCAACGTGGATGCCCGCGGCACCCCCGCCGCCAGGATCGGCATAGACGATGACCTTTGCGGCGATCAGAGCGCGCCGGAAATCCTCGACCGACGTCATCGGAGGTTTCGCCGTGCCCGACGCCGCTACAATGCCGACACCGGTCCTGCAGACGAATTGGCTGGCCTGGATCCTGCTTTCGGCGATCAGCCGTGATATGGACTGATCGGACCCGATGACGATGTCGGCGCCTTCGCCGTCCAGGATGCGTTGCGTGATGGCACCCATCGTAGCGTAGCGGATGACCAGCCGGTGCCCCGATGTGCGCTGGAAATCGCCGACAATCTGTTTGAACACGGATTGCATGGCGGCGGCCGACAACAGCCGGATGTCCGCGGCTGCAGCCGGGCAGGCGTTCGCCAGCAATGCCACGGCCAATACGGATGATGCCGCAATCCGCGCGCCAATTTGTCTTCGAGATGTTCGCGTTGTCATCGTCATGCTCCGTCCAGGCGCCACGAGCCAAGGCTCTGTGCAGGGCTTGGACGGCATGACCGTCTAACGGGGAGTCTGCGTCCCCCAGACCGGTATCGCTCTGGGATGGGATTTCATCATCAGCGCGAATGAGCGGTCCAGTATCCGACGGAGCGGCCTAGCGCAAAGCATGATTTTTCCGGCCTGCCTGAAAAATTTTCATGAAGGTGGGTTGCCGTCGATCAGGTCTGCCAGAACCATTTGGCAGCCTCCCGGTGCGCCTCCTCGTGGGACAAGCCGATATCCTTGAGCAGATGGCCGTTGTATTCGGCCAGATCGCCAAGGGCATGCCGCTGTTGATGGCGCGCGATCCAGGTGCAAAAGATGCGCAACAGTTTGACTGTCCGGCTTCGAGCACTGGTGTTGTGGGGCTGGACGGATTCGTAAACGAGGGGGTTTGACATGCTGCCGCTCCGCGTCGTCGTGGCGGCCTGCACCGCCGGGCGGCCGGATCGGTAACGCCGGTGAGCCATTGCCCTCAAACCATCCTTTCTCTAGCCTGCCTGAGCTTTTCTCATGAGGTCGGTCGATGCTGCGCCGTCTGCCGGCTCTGAATGCCCTGAAAGCCTTCGAGGCCGCCGCCCGGCATGAGAGCTTCACGCGCGCCGCCGAGGAACTGTGCGTGACGCAGGGCGCCGTCAGCCACCAAGTGAAGGCGCTGGAGGAGGAACTCGGCGTAAAACTGTTCAACCGCGAGCGCCAGCGGCTGGTCATCACCGAGGCCGGTCGCGAATATCTCGCTGTGGTCCGCGATGCGCTCGACCGTATTGCGGTCGGCACAGATCGGCTCGTGCAGCGCCAGACGTCGGGCGCTTTGACCATCAGCACGTCGCCCGATTTCGCTGCCAAATGGCTGGTGCACCGCCTGGGGCGTTTTGCCGAGGCGCATCCCGACATCGACCTGCGGGTCTCCGCCACCATGCACCATGTCGACTTCGCGCGCGAGGACGTGGATCTGGCCGTGCGGCACGGCGACGGCAACTGGGCCGGACTGCACGTCGAGCGTTTGTGTGGCGAGGAGCTGTTTCCGGTGTGCAGCCCCAAGCTGGTCCAAGGTCGTCGTCGCTTGGGCCAGCCTTGCGACATTCTGAAATTTCCCCTGCTGCATCTCGACCGACGGCGGGACTGGTCGAGGTGGCTGGAAGCTGCCGGCGTAAGCTGTCCCGACCTTTTGCACGGCCCGATCATGAACCGCGCCAGCATGCTCATTGATGCCGCCATCGACGGCCAGGGCATCGCGCTCGCGCGCAGCGCGCTTGCCGCCTGGGATCTCATCAACGGCCGCTTGGTGCGCCCGTTCGCAACGGCTTTGCCGCTGCACAAGAGCTACTGGATCGTCTGTCCCAAGGCGACATCGACCCTGCCGAAGGTCACGCGGGCGCGAGAGTGGCTGTTGGCGCAGGCCGCGGACGACATGCGTCGTCTCAAATCGCTTGCGCCCTGACCAAGCCGGGAATTTCGACCTACCCTCGTTGTTTCCAGCAGCAGCGCGTGAAGCACGCCGCGACGTGCGGCCGGGCATCACCAGGAGGATTCCATGCAGATCATCCGTCGTGAATTCCTGTGTCTTTCCGGACTGGCTGTGGTCGTTCCAGCCATATCGAATGTGGCGCTTGCGCAGGCACAGGGTGGACCGAAGCTGACACAGATCCTGCGCAAGGATCTCGAGGGGCAGGACCAGGTGGTGCAGGAGACAGTGGTCAGCATCGTCGAGTTCGCTTCCGGCACGGCCGCGCCGTGGCACATGCACCCGGGCGCCCAGGAGCTGCTGCACGTGATCGAAGGAAATCTGACGGTTGAGATCGAAGGGCAGGGCGCCTCGCTCATCAAGAGCGGCGAGGCCGGGATCATCCCGGCAGAACTCGTCCACTTGGCGCGCAACGAGGGCGGCGCGAACGCCAAGGCGCTGGTGGTTCACAGCCGCGCCGCCAAGGACAAGCCGCTGATCGTGGTAGTGAAAAAGTAAGGGCCTGGATGCGCACGGTAACGTGATGTTGTCGGCCGGCGCCTACCGCGCTGCCCGGCTTGCTCCGGGGGGCGCGAAGGATTATTAGACCTGCACTCCGGGGATAAGCAGGCTCCCCGTCAGACGATGTCCGTCCAAGCTCTGCGCAACACTCGCGTTGTCGAGGCGATTGCGCATGGACGGTGCTGTGCACACGATCTCCCGGCTCGCTTCTGCGCGTCACGACGTGGCCGCACCCGCGCCGATGTGGGAGCACCGCAGGCCCGACGTGCGCCCCGTGCCCGAGCCGCTGCTTGCAGTCACTGCACTGACCAGGCGCTACGGCGAACAGATCGCCTTGGCGGATGTCGGCTTTGCCGTGGGCGCCGGCGAGGTGCTCGGCATCATCGGGCCGAACGGCGCCGGCAAGACGACCATGCTGGAGACGATCGCCGGCGTGATGCCGGCGGATGGCGGTGAGATCCTCTGGCGCGGCGTGCCGCTGCCCCAGGCGCGGCGGCGCGCATTCATCTTCTATCTTCCCGACGGGATACGGCCCTACGGCGATGAGCCGGTGGCGCGCGTGCTGAAATTTTTCGCCGGCGTCTACCGCCGGCATGACGCCGAGGTGGCGGGCGCGATCGCGTCGGTCGGCCTCGCGCCGATGCTGGCGAAGCGCGTGCAGTCGTTGTCCAAGGGTTATGCGCGCCGGCTGATGCTGGCGCTGGGACTGCTGGCGCCGCATCCGCTGCTCCTGATGGACGAGCCGTTCGACGGCTTCGACCTCCGCCAGACGCGCGCCATCGCGCAGGTGCTGCGCCGCGCGGCGGGAGAGGGCCGCACGCTCGTCCTGGCGATTCATCAGTTGGCCGATGCCGAACGCGTGTGCGATCGCTTCGTGCTGCTCGCCGATGGCCGCGTGCGCGGCTCCGGCACGCTCGCAGAGCTGCGTACCCGCGTCGGTCTGTCCGACGCCGGCCTGGAGGATATTTTTCTTGCGCTCACCTGACCCGATCATGCGCGCCCCGCTGGCGCCGCTGCTCGCCAAGGAGCTTTGGGAAATTCTCGGCGGCCGGGCGCTGTGGCTGCTGCTGCTGCTCGTCTGCCCGCTGGTCGGCTACAGCTTCGTTCAGGCGGTTTCGCTCTATGGCGAGGCCAGCGCCGCCGGGCTGCAATCGCCCGTGCTTGCGGTCAGCCTGTCGCCGCTCGACGGCGTTCTCGTACCCACGTTCGGTGCGTTCTACGTCGCCGTCACCCTCCTGTTTCCCTTCGTTGCCATCCGCGTCCTCGGCCACGAGAAGGAGACCGGTGCGCTGCGCCTGCTGGTGCAACTGCCCTACGGCGCCGGCACGATCGTTGCCGTCAAGCTCGCGGCCGTGCTGGCCGCCTGGGCGTTGGCGAGCATCCCGGTTCTGTCCGCGCTCGTCGCCTGGCGGCTGCTCGGCGGACACCTCCATGCACCCGAAACCTCGACTCTGGTCCTCGGGCATCTGCTCTATGGGCTGCTGGTCGGTGCCATAGCGCTGTTCGCCGCCGCCATTGCCGAGAGCGCCGCGACGGCCGCCATCATCACGCTGGCCTTCACGCTCGGCTCCTGGGTGCTGGACTTCACCCTTGCCGGGCGCCCGGGCATCCTCGACTGGCTGTCGCGGCTGTCGCTCACCCAGGTGCTGCGTCCGTTCGAGCAGGGCCTGCTGCCGGCCGGAGCCGTCGTCGGTACCGCAGCCGTGATCTGCGGCTTCGCGGCGCTCGCCGCCGTCTGGCTGCCGCCGGGCGTTCCGCTGCGCCGCAAGCTCGCGCGCTCCGCTCTGTGCGTGCTCGCCGTCACGGCGATGCTCGGCCTCGCGTCACAGCTCGGGTTCTCGCCCGACACGACCGAGGATCGCCGCAATTCATTTTCGGCTGCGGACCACGCGGCCCTGGCAAAGCTGACAGAACCCTTGGCCATCACGGTGCATCTGGCGCCGGAAGACCCGCGCTATGCCGATTTCCGCCGCAACGTGCTGGCGAAGCTCGAACGGGCTTTGCCCAACGTCGCCATTCGACTGGCGCAAGGCCGGCAAACCGCTGCCGGCGGTGCGGCCGACGATGCCTATGGCGAGATCGAGTACGCCTACGGGACGCGAGCGGACGTCAGCCGCTCGACCAGTCCGCGCGAGGTCCTGCCGCTGCTCTATGCCCTCG
>Ga0209466_1000059_pt1 | contig 23474 bp, 24 predicted proteins | sample PanSoiPlo30MoBio_FD_188323 | JGI IMG/M metagenome (GOLD analysis project Ga0209466, IMG submission 188323) | Tropical forest soil microbial communities from Panama analyzed to predict greenhouse gas emissions - Panama Soil Plot 30 MoBio (SPAdes)... | ecosystem: Environmental > Terrestrial > Soil...
CGGCGGCGCCGCATGGCCAGGCGGAAGGCCGGCTTCTCATTCACCGATTCGCCGCGGGCATTGAACAGCAGCGCGAAGGTCCGTGGATCCTCGACCCACGATGGGACCAGGCCCCAGCGCACCAGGGCGAAGCGGCGCGCGCCCTCCGCGAAACGAACGATCGCAACCGGCTGCGTGGGCGTAATATTGTAACGCGGTGGAAAATTCGGCTGGTCCTCGTAATCGAACAGCGCCCGGATCGCTTCCGGCGCTGAAATCAACGTGTAACGTCCGCACATTCCCGTAGCTCCGCGCCCGACCGCGCTTAAGGCAGCTTTAATGATACCGGACAAGACTGCGGCCAACACGCAGCCGTCCCGCAGGAATCCTGCCGATGAAAGCCCATGCCCTCGACAACCCTGCAGGTGAGGAACCTGCTCGGCCGGTCGAGGCTGCGCGGCAGCTCGATCCCACCGAAATGGCCGCGGCAAACATCAATCCGGCGACCGGGCTGGCCACCGATTACCTCAATCATTTCAACGAAGCTATCATGATGCTCGAGCTCATCCCGTCGATGCCGGCATGCATCGACGAGCTGATGGCATGGAACGTGATGACTTACCGCGAGCATTTCCTGGCCGCGACCCAGAAGCATCGCGACGACGTGCTGGTCGCTTACGATACGGCAGATCCGCAGGCGCGGATCATGCTGGACGAGATCGCCGACACCATGAGTTCGATCCTGAGCGCGACCAGGGACGCGCTGCGCCTCGACCTCTCGCCGACCGTGGCGGCGGGGCTCGCCCGCGAGGCGGCGTACCAGCTCAAGCCACTGGTGGCGCGTGCCGGCGCGGTCATCAACGGCTTGAAGGTCAGCGGCGACATTCCGCTGGCGGGTGTGGCCCAGGCGGCGGTCGACGCCATCCTGGACCGGCGGTCGTGAGCGACCCGCGGGCCTACCCGGAACGTCCCTACCTGGCGGTCAGCGCCGCCGTGATCCGTAATGAACAGGTTCTGGTGGTGCGCCGCGCGCGCTCCCCGGCACGGGGCCTGTTCACGCTCCCGGGCGGTGCCGTCGAGCCGGGCGAGACGCTGGCCCAGGCTGTGGTGCGGGAGATCGCCGAAGAGACCGGCCTCGCCATCGAACCGGTGGCGCTGGCCGGATATCGCGAAGTCATCGCGCGCGACGCCGACAACCGAGTCGAGCGCCACTTCGTGATCTTCGCCTTTGCGGCACGCTGGCTCGGCGGCGAGCCGACCCTCAACGACGAGCTTGCGGAGGCGCGTTGGTTGGCGCCCGCCGAACTGGCCAAGCTGCCGACCACGGAAGGCCTTGTCGACATCGTCAACGCCGCCTTTCAACGACTGGCCGATGTCGACTAGGCCACGACGTGCGGCCGCCGGCCGCCTTGCAATCGCCGCCGTGCCGACGCATGTGTCTCGCCAAGGTCCATGATGCTGAAACGGATTTTCATTCTCGCCTGGATCGCCCTCGCCATTGCCGGCGCGCCGCTGCCCGTCGCCGCCCAGGGCGGGGCGGCGCCCTACGACCGCGACCTGCAGCGCCTCGCCGAGATTCTTGGCGCGCTGCACTACTTGCGAGCGCTGTGCGGCGCCAATGAAGGCCAGAAATGGCGCAACGAGATGCAGGCCCTGGTTGAAGCGGAGACCCCGAGCGGCGAGCGACGCGACAAGCTGGTCGCCGGATTCAATCGTGGCTATCGCGGTTTTCAGCAGACGTATCGCACCTGCACGCCCGCTGCCGACCTGGTGATTCGCCGCTATCTCGAAGAAGGCGCAAAAATTTCGCGCGACATCACCGCCCGCTACGCAAATTGACGAATTGTATTAACCTTTCGGAAAGGTGATGACTTCTCGCGTCGGGGGCGCGTGCTACACGTCGACCGGTGAGGCGGCGTACAGCGTTGTGGGGTTGATCATGAGTACCGGGACGCGCCCGCGTCCGGCTGTCGCGCCGACGTCGGACCATGCTGAAGAGCGACGAGCAGCACTCGGCTACCTGGCCGAGGCGTGGGCCGAGGCGCGCCTGGACGGAATAGACGGCGACTGCCTGGCCCAGGCATGCCTCTTCACGGCGCTCGCCGAGCTCGTCTCCACCTACGGTGAAGACGCGGCGGCCCGCTACACCGAAGGCCTGGCCAGCCGTATCCGCAACGGCGAGTTTTCCGTCAGCCGGCTACACCAATAAGGCGAGCCGCCGGGAAAGTCCGATTGCGGCCGTCCTGCTCCATTCCCGAGGCCATTTCGTCGCCGCGCCCTTCTGCGCAAATGGGGCGACCGGCGGGGGGTATAGGGCGATGGTGCCGATGCGGAGCATTTTCTTAAGGAAAAATCCCTAATATCGCGCGATTCATTTCGGGGTTGGGGGCCCCTCCATCGGCCATGCCTACGTACAAGTTGGTAGCCGACGAGTTGGAAGACGCGATTGCGAACGGATCGAGCCAGAAGCGGGTCGAGACGCTGCGCCAGATTACCGATCTGTTCGTGAACGGCGCCGAGCAGTTCAACGAGGAACACGTCGAGCTGTTCGATCAGGTCCTGTCACGCCTGTCGGACGAAATCGAGGCGCGCGCCCGGGTCGAGCTGGCGGAGCGGCTGGCCCACATTCCCAACGCCCCCATCAACGTGGTCAAGGACCTCGCATCGGACGACGTCATCGAGGTGGCCACCCCGGTCCTCACCTACTCGGCGCGGCTGGACGATCAGACCCTGATCGGCATCGCCCAGACGAAAGGTCAGCAGCACCTGCTCGCCATCTCGCAACGCGAGTCGATCAGTGAGCCCATTACGGACGTCCTGGTGACGCGCGGCAATCAACAGGTGTTGCGATCAGTCGCGCAGAATACCGGTGCACGCTTCTCCGACACCGGATTCGACGTTCTCGTCAAGCGCGCCAAGGATGACGACGCGCTCGCGACCCAGGTCGGCATGCGCAAGGACATTCCCAAGAAGCACATGGCGCAGCTGATCAGCAAGGCATCCGACACCGTCCGCCGCAAGCTCGCCGCCGCCAATCCGGTGGCCGCCGCCGAGATCAATCGCGCGCTCGCCGAGATCGCCGCCCGCATGAAGGCCGAAGCCGCCGGCCCGGCCCGTGACTTCACCGCCGCCAAGGCGGTCGTTGCCGAAATGCAGAAGACGGGCAAGCTCAGCGAAAACGAAATCCGCGTCTTTGCGCAATCGGGAAAGCTCGAAGAGACGATCGTCGCCCTGTCGGTGCTGTGCGGCATACCGATCGAGTCGGTGGAAAACATCTTCTGCAACGACAAGTTCGACATGTGCCTGGTTCTGGCGCGCGCAGCCGGAATGTCGTGGCTGGCGACCAAGCTGCTGCTGCTCCTGCAAGCCAACGGTACCGGCATCTCCAACCAGGATCTGGCCGGCGCCAAGGACAATTTCGAGAAGCTGCAGCAGGCCACGGCGCAGCGGGTGGTCCGGTTCTACCAGGTCCGCCAGACCGTCAAGGCATAGGCCGCCACCCTTCCCCTCCTACGGCGCTATGCGGGCGCCAGAGTTTCCATAAACCGCACCGCTTCGCCGCGCCCTGGCGTGACAAGTTCCCCGTCCCACATCACTCGCGTGCCGCGCACCAGCGTGCCGACCGGCCAGCCCGTCACCGTGACGCCGTGGTACGGCGTCCATCCGGCCCGCGACGCCATCCACTGGTCGGTGATGGTTTCACGGCGCCCGAGGTCGACCACGGTGACGTCGGCATCGTAGCCCACCGCCAGACGTCCCTTGCGGGCGATTCCGAACAGGCGCGCCGGGCCGGCGCTGGTGAGATCGACGAAGCGCTGCAGCGAGAGTTTCTTGGCATTGACGTGGTCGAGCATGATGGGAACCAGCGTCTGCACCCCGGTCATGCCGGACGGGCTCGCCGGATAGGCCTTCGCCTTCTCGTCGCGCGCGTGGGGGGCATGATCGGAGCCGAGCACGTCGACGATGCCCTGCGCCAGACCGTGCCACAGACCGGCCTTGTGCGTGGCGTCGCGCACCGGCGGGTTCATCTGCGCCAATGTGCCCAGCCGCTGATAGCAATCCGGCGCCTCCAGTGTGAGATGGTGCGGCGTGACCTCCACCGACGCCACCTCCTTGTGGTCCTTCAGGAACTCGATCTCCTGCCAGGTCGAGATGTGGAGCACATGCACGCGCTTGCCGGTGGCGCGGGCGAGACGCACCAGCCGCTGCGTCGCCGTCAACGCCGCCACCTCGTCACGCCACACCGGATGCGAGCGCGCATCGCCGGCGACGCGAAAATCCTTGCGCTCGCTCAGCCGCGGCTCGTCCTCGGCATGGAACGAGGCGCGGCGGCGGATGTTCTTGAGCACTTTGCCGAGACCTTCGTCGTCGGCGATGAGCAGCGACCCGGTCGACGAGCCCATGAACACCTTGATGCCGGCAGCGCCGGGCAGGCGCTCCAGCTCGGAAAGATCATCGGTGTTCTCCCGCGTTGCGCCGACGAAGAACGCAAAGTCGCAATGCATGCGATGATGCGCCCGCTTCAGCTTGTCGGCGAGCGCCTCGGCACTCACCGTCAGCGGATCCGTATTGGGCATCTCGAACACTGCGGTGACGCCGCCCATGACGGCGGCGCGCGAACCGGTCTCCAGGTCCTCCTTGTGGGTGAGCCCGGGTTCGCGGAAATGCACCTGGGTGTCGATCACGCCCGGCAGCAGGTGAAGGCCGCGGCAGTCGATCACTTCTCCGGCGGCGGCGCGCGACAGATCGCCGATGGCCGCGATCGTGCCGTCCGCCACGCCCACGTCGCGCAGGCCTTCGCCGTCGTGATTGACGACCGTGCCGCCCTTGAGGATGAGGTCGTAGCTCGCGGTCATCGTGTCTCCCGGTTGGCGCATGCCGCTCCCGTGACGCCGGCACAAGGGTTGCGGCCCATGCCTCAGCGCTTACGTTTCAGCGTGATTTCTGGCAAGACCATTGGCATGAAAGCCGCGCTCCTTCCCGACCGCGGCGTCGTCAAGGTGGCGGGCGACGACGCGCGCAAGTTCCTCAACGGGCTGCTCACGGCCGACCTCGGCCGGGTGACGCCGGGGAGCGCGCGCTTTGCCGCGCTGCTGACGCCACAGGGCAAAATCATCGTCGACTGCATCGTCGCCGAGGTGGCGCCGGAGGACGGCGCCGGGCTGTTCCTCGACTGTCCGCGGGCGCTGGCGCCGAACCTGGTCGAGCGGCTCAATTTCTACAAGCTGCGGGCAAAGGTCGTCATCGAAGACCTCTCCGAGATGCTCGGCGTGCTGGCGGCGTGGGACGGCGAGGGCTCGACCGACTATGGTCTGGTCTACGAGGACCCGCGGGCGGCTGGGCTTGGGCTGCGGGTCATGCTGCCGCCGCACCTGGCGGACAGGGCGGCCGCCGAGCTCGGCGCCGAGCTGGTCGACGCCAGCGCCTACGAGGCCCACCGCGTCGCCCGCGGCATCCCGCGCGGCGGGCTCGACTTCATCTACAGCGACGCATTTCCGCACGAGGCCGACATGGATCAGCTCGGGGGCGTCGATTTCGACAAGGGCTGCTTCATCGGCCAGGAGGTGGTCTCGCGCATGGAGCATCGCGGCAGCGCACGCAACCGGGTGGTGCCGGTGGCCTACGACGCGTTCGCGCCGGAGGCCGGCGTGCCGGTCATGGCCGGCGAGCGGCAGGTCGGCACCATGGGTTCGTCGGCCGCGGGACGCGGGCTTGCCATGCTGAGGCTCGACCGCGTGACCGATGCGCTGGCCGCCGACGTCGCCCTCACGGCCGGAGGCGTGCCGATCCGTCCGGTGAAGCCTGATTGGGCACGCTTTACCTGGCCGGGCGAAGCGAAGGCGGCGGAATAGCATGGCGGCGCCGCGCCATCCCGACGGCCTCAAGCGCTGCCCCTGGCCGGGACAGGACCCGCTCTACGTCGCCTATCACGACGAGGAATGGGGCGCGCCGGAATTCGACGACCGCGCGCTCTACGAGAAGCTCATGCTGGACGGCTTTCAGGCCGGACTGTCGTGGATCACGATCCTGCGCAAACGCGAGAATTTTCGCCGTGCATTCGACGGGTTCGAGCCGGAAAAAATCGCGCGCTACGACAAGCGCAGGATCGAGCGCCTGATGAACGATGCCGGCATCGTGCGCAACCGCGCCAAGATCGAAGGCGCGGTTCTGTCGGCGCGCGCCTACCTTGACATCATGGAGAACGGGCCCGGCTTCTCACGCCTGCTGTGGGATTTCGTCGGCGGCGCGCCCAAGGTCAACCGCTTCCGTTCTACCGCGCAGGTGCCGGCCGAGACCGAGGTGTCGCGCCGGATGTCGAAGGAGCTGGCGCGGCGCGGCTTCAAGTTCTGCGGCCCGACCATCGTCTACGCCTTCATGCAGGCGGTCGGCATGGTCAACGATCACCTCGTCACCTGCTACCGCCACGCGGCACTGGGGGCCCAGGCGCCGGGAACGCCGCGCCATGCAGGCCGTGCCCGCTAGGAAGAACGCAGCCGCCGGGCTAACTATGTCCGATGGCGTTTGACAAGGTTTCCGTCGTCCGGCCGCTTCCGCGCAAACGAAACAATGCCGCGCCGCGCGCATGGCAGCGCATGCTGTCGGGCCGCCGGCTCGACCTGCTCGATCCCTCGCCGCTCGACGTCGAGATTGCCGACATCGCGCACGGGCTGGCGCGCGTGGCGCGCTGGAACGGTCAGACCAAGGGCCATCACATCTTCTCGGTCGCGCAGCACACGCTGCTGGTCGAGGCGCTCGCCCGCAGCCGCGCACCGCGGCTGGACCGGCGGGCGCGGCTCGCCGTCCTGCTGCACGATGCGCCGGAATACGTCATCGGCGACATGATCTCGCCCTTCAAGGCAGTGATCGGCGACAGCTACAAGACCATCGAGCAGCGCCTGCTCGCCGCGATCCACGTGCGCTTCGGCCTGCCCGCAGAGCTGCCGCGCGCCATCGTGGTGATGGTCAAGGCTGCCGATCAGGCCGCCGCCTATCTCGAGGCGACGAGGCTCGCCGGGTTCGATGCCACCGAGGCGCGCCGCTTCTTCGGCCGGCCGCCGGCGTTCTCCGCCCGCATCGAACGCGACTATCTGACGCCGTGGCCGGCAACGACGGCGGAAGCGCGCTATCTCGAGCGTTTTCACAAGCTCGCCGACTGACCAAACCCGAGGGAATTCACGGATTCGCAAGGCCGACACATTCGCCCTATATCGATGACATGAATCGAATCGATCGAGGTTGAATTTCTGGAATGATTCACGTCTGTTCGCTTGCACGCCTGCACGAGACGGTTGAGGAGACCGCGGCCAGCCACGTGGTGACGCTGTTGAAGGATACGCACCTAGTGCAGCGGCCGAGCGCCATTTCCGCCGACCGTCATCTGGTGCTGGGCATGGACGACATCTGCGAGCCGCTCGACGGCTACGTCTGTCCGGCCGAGGGGCACGTCACGGATCTGCTCGACTTCGTGCGCGGCTGGAATCGCGGCGCCCCGCTGGTGGTGCATTGCTACGCCGGCATCAGCCGTTCCACGGCGGGCGCCTTCATCACGGCCTGTGCGCTCAATCCGCATCGCGACGAGGAAGCTATCGCCTGGTCAATGCGGCGGGCCTCGCCCATCGCGATGCCGAACCGCCGGCTCGTCGCGCTCGCCGACCGTCTGCTCGACCGCGACGGCCGCATGGTGGCGGCCGTGGAGGCGATCGGCGTCGGCATCGGCGCGCAACAGGGTGATCCGTTTCGCCTCGAACTCGAGTGACCGCCGGCGCCGAGGCGCCGTCGCGCCCTTGTCATGACCGGTGCCGGCAAGGCATCAGACTCCGCGATCGCAATGGCGTTCCGGGGAGCGTCCGCGCGGGTGACGAGGGATCAATGGCCGAAGCGCCGCTGACGCCGATCGAGATCGGGCTCAACACCGCGATCGTCACCGTCGCCGATGACGAGCCGCTGATCTTGGTCGCCGGCGAGGCGGAACAGGACGGGCCCCGCGCCGGGCTGCCCTCCGGACCGTTCGACCCGGTGGCGCATCGCACGTTCGAGATCGGATTGCGCTCGTGGGTGGCGGCGCAGACCGGGCTGCGCGTCGGATACGTCGAGCAGCTCTACACGTTCGGCGATCGCGGCCGCCACGCCCGCCCCGGCGATACCGGGCCGCACGTGGTGTCGGTCGGCTACCTGGCGCTCACCCGCCTGCCGGAAAACGCCGCCGTGCTGCAGGCTGCCGGCGCCCGCTTCGAGCCATGGTATCGCTTCTTCCCGTGGGAGGACTGGCGCCGCGAGCGGCCGCCGCTGCTCGACGCGAAGATGCTGCCGCTGCTCGAGGAATGGGCGCGCACGAGCAAGCGCGAACAGACCGGACAGATGCTGGCGCCGCGCGAACGGCTGCGGCTGTGCTTCGGCGTCGCCGGCAGCCCGTGGGACGAGGAAAAGGTGCTGGACCGCTACGAGCTCCTGTACGAGGCCGGCCTCGTCGACGAGGCGCGCCGCGACGGCCGCGAGGCGGCACAGCACCGGTCGGCGGAACAAATGTTCGGCGAGCCGATGCGGTTCGATCATCGCCGCATCCTGGCCACGGCGATCGCGCGGCTGCGCGCCAAGCTGAAATATCGGCCGGTCGTGTTCGAATTGATGCCGGCGGAGTTTACGCTCACCGAGCTGCAGCGTACCGTCGAGGCGATTTCGGGCCGGCATCTGCACAAGCAGAATTTCCGTCGGCTGGTGGAAAGCGCCGCCCTGGTCGAGTCGACCGGCGACATGTCGACGACGACCGGCGGACGGCCCGCCGCCTTGTTCCGCTTCCGCCGCGAAGTGTTGCAGGAACGCCCCGCACCCGGATTGCGGCTCGGCGCACGGCAACAGTGAACAACTCTCCACATGTGAACGACGAAGATCCGGTCTGAGGATTTTGTCGTGAACCCGACCCGCGCTAGAATTGGTCGACTGAGGGGGCCTGAGTCGTGGAAGCGCTGATCGTGTTAGCGGCGCTGGCGATTCCGTTTGCGGCAATCGCCAGCTTCTTCATGGTGGTTGGGGCGCGCCGGCGCCTGCTGGCGGTCGAAGGCCGCCTGGATGCGCTGGAGGGGCGGCTGGCCCGTGCGGGGCTCGTGGCGCGCGCGCGCGTCGAGACGCCGCCGGCACCTGGACCAGAGAGCTCACCGCAAGCCGCGGCGCCGCCGGAGCCGCCCGCCGAGCCATCGCGGCAACCAGCCGAGCCATCGCCGGCACCACCCGAACCGACGCCCAAACGGCCGGCCGTGCCACAGGTCGCTGCAACCGCATCATCGGCACCGCCGGCGCGCCCGCCCTCGCCCCCACCGCCGCCTGGGCGAAGCTTCGAGGAACGCTTCGGGACGCAATGGGTCGTGTGGGTCGGCGGGCTGGCGCTGGCGCTCGGCGGCATTTTTCTGGTGCGCTACACGATCGAGCAAGGCCTGATCGGCCCGGGCGTTCGCACGTTTTTGGGCGGCCTCCTCGCAGCCGCGCTCATCGCCGCCGGCGAATGGACGCGGCGCAATGAGATCCGCACCGGCTTCGCCGACATTCCCACCGCGCATATCCCGGGCATCCTGACGGCGGCCGGCACCACCGTCGCCTATGCCACGGTATATGCGGCTTACGCGCTGTACGGGTTCCTGCCGCCTGGCGCCGCCTTCGTTCTGCTCGGCCTCGTCGCGCTCGCCACGCTCGCCGCCGCGCTGCTGCATGGGCCGGCGCTGGCCGGCCTCGGCCTGATCGGCGCCTATGTCACGCCGCTGCTGGTGTCTACCGACGCGCCGAACTTCTGGGCGCTCTATCTCTATCTGGCGGTGGTGACTGCGGCCGCCTTCGCGCTGGCGCGGCTGCGGCTGTGGGCCTGGCTTGCCATTACGTCCGTCGCGTTCAGCACTCTCTGGATTGTTCCGGGCCTCACCGATGCGGCGCTGCATTCGAGCGCACCGCATGTGTTCCACGCGGTCGCAAGCTTTGTGCTGGCGGCAGCCCTGATCGTCGCCGGCTTGGCTTACGGGCCCGCCGCGGCGCCAGACACGATCGACGGGATGTCATCCTTTGCTCTCATAGCCTATCTCGCTGCCGCCGGCCTGGTGGTGATGGCAAGCGGGCATGAGACACTGGCCCTGGTCGTCTTTGCGGCTCTCGTGGCCGCGACAGTGGCCATCGCCTGGCGGGCGCCGGCGAGCGCTGGTGCGGTGCCGGTGGCGGCGGCGCTTGCCGTCGTCATCCTGGCCGAATGGGCGGTCGACACGCGCTTCGACATCCTGGTTCTGCCGGCAGGTCCCACCGCCGGCGCCATTCCCGAGCCGATCAACCCGCATATCCGCCTCCACCTGTTGCTTGGCGGCGCCTTGGCGGTGCTGTTCGGCGGTGCGGGCTTTCTCGCTCAAGGTCGCTCCGAGCGGCCCGAGGTGCCGATCCTGTGGGCCGCCTGCGCGGTTGCCGCGCCGCTCGCGGTCCTGGTTGCGCTCTACTATCGCATCCACCACTTCGAGCGCTCGATCCCCTTTGCCGCCATCGCGCTGCTGCTGGCCGCGCTTTACGCCGTCGCGGCCGAAGTGCTGACGAAGCGGCCGCCGCGGCCCGGTCTCGCCGCCGCAAGCGCGTTGTTCGCCGTCGGCACCATCGCGGCGCTGGCACTGGCCATGACGCTGGCGCTGGAAAAGGGCTGGCTCACCATCGCGCTCGCCCTCACGGTGCCCGGGATCGCCTACGTGTTCGAGCACCGGCCGCTGCCGGCGCTGCGCTGGCTCGCCGCCGGCATGGGCGTGCTGGTCCTGCTGCGCATTGGCTGGGAGCCGCGCATCGTCGGCGCGGACGTCGGTACCACCCCGATCTTCAACTGGCTGCTCTACGGCTATGGCGTGCCGGCGCTTGCCTTCTGGGTCGCCGGCCATCTCTTGCGCAAGCGCGCCGACGACGTGCCGTCGCGCATGGTCGATTCGCTTGCCATCCTGTTCACGGTGCTGCTGGTGTTCGTCGAGATCCGCCACTACATCAATGCCGGCGACATCTATCGTCCGGCGAGCGGCCTCACGGAGATCGCCCTTCAGGTGTCGGTCGGGCTGGCCATGGCTATCGGGCTCGAACGCGTGCGCGGCCGCACCAACAACATCGTGCACGACGTGGGAGCGCAGATCATCGCGGCGCTGACGCTGGCCGGCATCGTGCTCGGGCTGTTTCTCCTGCGCAATCCACTGCTGTGGCCCTACCCGGTGGGCGGGCGATTCTTCAACCTCGTGCTGCTCGGCTATGGACTGCCGGCCGTGCTGGCGATCATCCTGGCGCTGGTGGCGCGCAGCACGCGGCCGATGCCCTACCGCGTCGTTGCGGCCGCCACCGCGGTCGCGCTTTCAGTCCTCTATCTCACGCTGGAAGTGAGAACGCTCTATCACGGCCCGGTCCTCACGGTCGGGCCGACCAGCGACGTGGAGCAATATACCTATTCGGCGGTGTGGCTTGCTTACGGTGTGGTGCTGCTGCTCGCCGGGATTCTGCTGCGCTCGCAGCCGGCGCGACTCGCGTCGGCCGCAGTCCTCATCCTCACCATCGGCAAGGTGTTCCTTTACGACATGGCGGGCCTGACCGGCATTTTCCGTGCGCTGTCGCTGATCGGACTCGGCGTCGTGCTGGTCGGCATCGGGATTCTCTATCAGCGCCTGTTGTTCCCGCCGCGGCCGTCGGCGCCGGCGATGGCGGTCGCGCCGCAGACGTGAACATGCGCCCGCGGAGTTGCCCGTGAACAAGCCAGTACGGATCGGGGTGGTGCCTGCTGACGTCCTGCTCTCGTACGACGGGCTCGGGTTCCTGAAAGCCATGATGGCCGGAGATCTGCCGGCACCGCCCATTATGGAAACGCTCGGGTTCACGCTCGTGGCGGTCGAGACCGGCCGCGCCGTCTTTGCCGGCACGCCGGAGTTCCGTCATTACAATCCGATCGGCGTGGTTCATGGCGGCTTTGCCGCGACGCTGCTCGATTCCGCCGTCGGCTGCGCCGTGCACACCACGCTCGCCAGGGGCGAGGCCTATACAACCCTCGAGCTCAAGCTCAACCTGGTGCGGCCACTCACCGACAAGACCGGACCCGTGCGCGCCGAAGGCCGCGTGGTCCACCGCGGGCGCACCGTGGCGACCGCCGAAGGCTATCTCAGGGACGACGGCGACAAGCTTTATGCCCACGCCACCACGACCTGCATGATCTTCCCGGCAAAGGGCTGAGGTCGGCGGTCGCGTCACCGGATCTTTCGCCGGCCGGCGTCAAAAACCGGGACTACCCGGAGCGACAGAGCTCCAGGCGGCCGTGCTTTGGCTGCAGCCCGGCCGACATCGAGCTGGTGCCGGCGCGCAGATGTTCGATGAAGCGCTGCGCCACCGGGCTCAAGGTGCGGTTCTTCATGGTCACGATTCCCACCGGCCACGGGCGAAGCGGCAGATCGATCGGCAGGACTTTCAGGGCGAACCGATCCCCGTGCAGGCGCACGACCGAGCTCGGCAGCACCGTGATGAACGGCCCGGTCGTGAGCAGATTAGTCCGCAGGTGAACCGAGAAGGTCATCACGCAGGCACGCGGCACATCGAGACCGCGGGCGTGAAAGGCGTCTGCGATCAGCCGGTCGCCCCAGGAATGCGATGGGGTCAGGATCCAGGGCTCGTTCACCAGCTCGGCCAGGTCCACCTTGGGACGGTTGGCCCATGGCGTCCCCTTCCCGGCCACCACGACGAGGTAGTCGTCAAACAGAACGTCCACGTTGAGGTCATGGTCGTCGCTGGCAAGCGGCCCGACGATCCGCGCGAGCACGAGGTCGAGCATGCGCTCGCGCAGCTCGGGCAGTTCCAGGGTCGCCGTCACGGCGTCGGTGACATGCAGGACGACGCGTGGATACTGCTGGGAGAACCGCTCGATCACCGGAGGTAGCACCGCCGACGCCAGCGATTCCACGCATCCGATGCGAAGATCGCCGACGGTCGGATCGGCCAGGAACTCCATGTCCTTGATGCTTTGCTTGAGTTCGTCGAACACGATCGCGCTGCGCTTGAGCAGCGCATGGCCATAGACGGTCGGCTCGACGCCGCGCGCGCTGCGATCCAGCAGCCGCACGCCGAGCGCCTCTTCCAGGCAGCCGATGACTTCCGATACGGCTGGCTGCGAGACGCCCAGTTGCGCCGCCGCCTTGGCCATGCTGCCGCGCTGCACGACGGTGAAGAAGACGTGCAGGTCGCGCAGCCGCAGGCGGCGACCGATCTGGCTTTCCCAATCTATTTTTCTGGCCATCGTGCATTCGGCCGCTGGTGGGAACCTACATTAAGCACATGTTGCATCTCAATTAAAGCGTGTACAATGCCCCGTCCGCAGCGAGTTCAGGTAGCAGGATCATGCGCCATCGAATGGCCTGGGTGCTGGTATTGGCCTTGTTTGCGCTCGGCCTTCCGCCGCCGGCGCAAGCGCAGGAGTGGCCGCAGCGGCCGGTCAGGATCATCGTTCCCTTCCCGGCCGGCGGAAACAGCGACGCGGTCGCCCGGATCATCGCGCAACGGCTCGGCGAGGTTTTTGGCCAGCAATTCGTTGTGGAAAGCCGGCCCGGCGCGGGCGGCGCACTGGCAGCCGAATCGGTGGCACGCGCGCCGGCCGACGGCTACACGCTGTTCATGGCGACGCTCGGCCAGATCGCCGTCATCCCGAAAATTTCCAAGGCGCCCTACGATCCGGTGCGCGATCTGGTGCCGATCAGCAATATCGGGACCAACCCATTCGTGCTCGTCATCAATGCAAGCGTGCCCGCTACCAATCTGAAGGAGTTCGTCGACTACGTGCGCCGGCAGCCCGACAAGCTGACCTACGTGTCGGCCGGTCCCGGCAGCATGGTGCACCTGTCCATGGCCCTGTTCCTCAACCGGGCGGGCATCGACATGATTCCGGTGAGCTACAAGGGCGGCGCGGCGCCATTGACCGACGTCGTCGCCGGTCATGTGACATCATTCTTTCCCAATCTGTCGGTGGTGCTACCGCAGGCCGGAACCGGCACCATCCGCATGCTCGCGGTGTCCAGCGAGCAGCGCAACGCGCAGCTTCCCGATGTGCCGACGTTCATCGAGTCCGGCTTTCCCGGATTTCACGTCCTGACGTGGAACGGACTGATGGCGCCGGCCGGCACGCCGAAGGACATCATCGATCGGCTGGCGCAGGAAGTCGGCAAGGCCGTGCGCGATCCGAGCATCGCCGAGCGGCTGGTGCGCAACGGCGTCGATCCGCTCGGCAACAGCCCGGCGGAATTTGCCGCCATGATCGCCCACGACATGGCCCTGTGGGACGAAGCCATCAAGGCCGCCGGCACGCAGGCGAAATAAGGCGCCCGCGCCCCGACGCCGGGCGCATCCGGCCAACAAGGCGCTCACAGCATGATCAGTTGCGGCCGGCGGTCTCGCTGATCGAGGCGCGCAGCGGAATCGGCTCGCCCGCGCGGGCGACGTTGGTGCGCGGGTTACGCTTGGTGAAGGTGCAGTAGGCGAAGCTCAGGCCGCGGATCGAGCCGCGGAAGCTGTGGGCGTCGGTCTGCTCCAGGTTGAAGCAGGGCTCGAACGGCATCCCCTTGAGGGTCGCGCACACGGTATTGTTCTTGATCTTCAGGGTACCGGCCGGAAGCATCGCATAGCGCATCGGGCCCTTGCCCTGCATCCGGACGGTGCCGGCCACCGACCCGTCGGGGAAAAAACGGCCGGCGCCGGCGGTGCCGTCGAAGCAGGAATAGGCAAACAGCTTGCCGGCGACGAAGCGCTGGGCTTCCTCGGGCTTCATCTCCCCGGCCCCGGCCGGTCCCGCAACAGACGGCAAAATCGCTAGTACGCCTGCCACAATCACAGCGATACGCGCCGACATGTCTACCCCACTCGGTTAACTATGGCGGGGCGATCATGCCCCACGATGGTGGACAAATTCTGAACGTGTTTACCCAATCTTGACCACGATTCGCCCGCGTACCTGCCCGTCCACGATCGAGCGGCCGGCCTCGAGCACCTCGACCAGGCTGATTTCCCTTGTCAGCGCCTGGAGTTTGCCCCGGTCGAGGTCGGAAGCCAAGCGTTTCCATGCCTCGCGCCGGACGCTCTGCGGACACATCACGGAATCGATCCCTAAAAGCGACACCGCCCGCAAAATGAAGGGGGCGACCGAGGCGGGCAGATCCAGGCCCCCGGCGAGGCCGCAGGCGGCAACCGCACCGCCGTAGCGGGTCATGGACAGGATGTTGGCCAGCGTGCTCGAGCCGACCGAGTCGATACCGCCGATCCAGCGCTCCTTGGCCAGCGGCCGGACCTTGCCGCTGAGCTCGGCGCGATCGATGACCTCGCTGGCCCCGAGGCGCTTCAGGTAGTCGGCCTCGCCCATGCGGCCCGTCGAGGCAACGACGTGGTAACCGAGCTTGGCCAGGAGCGCGATCGCCACCGAGCCGACGCCGCCGGCTGCCCCGGTGACCACGACCGGGCCGCGCTCGGAGGTGACGCCGTGGCGCTCGAGCGCCAGCACGGCGAGCATCGCAGTGTATCCGGCGGTGCCGATCGCCATGGCCTCGCGGCCGGTCATGCCGGCCGGTACCGGCACCAGCCAATCGCCTTTCACGCGTGCCTTTTCGCCATAGGCGCCGAGATGGGTCTCTCCCAGGCCCCAGCCGTTGACAATGACGCGGTCGCCGGGCTTCCAGTCAGCGTGCTGCGAGGCCTCGACCATGCCGGCCAGATCGATGCCCGGGATCATGGGGAAGCGGCGCACGACCGGCGCCTTGCCAGTCAGCGCCAGCCCGTCCTTGTAATTGAGGCTCGACCACTCGACGCGGACTGTGACGTCGCCGTCCATCAGATCTTTTTCGTCGAAGTCGGTGAGGCCGACCGATTGTCCGTCGTCGGTCTTGCGAATGAGGATCGCCCTGAAGGTCGCCATGACTGATGACCACCGCTGCCGTGCCGCGGAATTGTGGACACGGAGCGTCGGTCAGCGCAAGCTCGACCGCGCCACGGAGGTCACGTCGGCTGGGGCGCCGCACGTGCGACCGGCTTCTCCTCGATCGGCATGTTGATGACGGCGGAGAGCAGGCCGAACAGGATCGACAGCCACCAGATCAGGTCATAGGAGCCGGTGCGCTCGTACACGAGCCCGCCGAGCCACACGCCCATGAAGCCCCCGACCTGGTGACTGAAGAACGCCAGGCCCGCCAGCATGGTCAGCCAGCGCGTGCCGAACATGACCGCCACCAGGCCGTTGGTCGGCGGCACCGACGACAGCCACAGCAGACCGATCACGGCGCCAAAGATCACGGACGAGGCCGGCGTGGTCGGCAGGCTGATGAAGGCGAACACGGCCAGCGAACGCATGGAATAAATCAAGGCCAGCAGATAGCGCTTGGGCATGCGGTCGCTGAGCCAGCCCGACGACAGCGAGCCGACGACGTTGAACAGGCCGATCACGCCGATCGTCCACGCGCCGATCTCGGCCGGCAGGCCGCGATCAACCAGGTAGGCTGGCAGGTGCACCGTGATGAAGAAAAGCTGGAAGCCGCACGTGAAGTAGCCGAGCACGAGCAGGAGATAGCTGCGGTGCGACAGCGCTTCGGTGAGCGCATGCTTGATCGACTGGTGCGCCGCGCTGCCCGAGTCGCCCTGCCCTGACGGCACCGTCAACGCCAGGGTCAACGGGATGATGACCAGCACGATGGCGGCGAAGATGAGCAGCGCGTGCTGCCAGCCGAAGCCGTCGATCAGCCCGACGGCGATGGGCGAGAACAGGAACTGGCCGAACGACCCGGCGGCGGTGCCGGCGCCAAAGGCGAACGAGCGCCAGCGCTCCGGCAAGAGCTTGCCGAACGCCCCGAGCACGACCGTGAACGACGAGCCGGCGATGCCGAAGCCGAGCACGACGCCGGCCGTGAACTGCAGCATGGCCGGGGTCTGGCTGTAGGCCATCAGCACGAGGCCGATTGCGTAGAGGATGGCGCCGCCGGACAGCACGCGCATGGCGCCGAAGCGGTCGGCCACGGCGCCGGCAAACGGCTGGCAGGCGCCCCACAGCAGCATCTGAATGGCGAGCGCCAGGGCGAAGACGTCGCGGCCCCATCCGTGCGCCGACGACATCGGCGTGAGGAACAGGCCGAGCGCCGAGCGCGGCCCGAAGCCGAACGTGCTGATCAGGCAGCCGCACACCAGGATCACGGCCGGCGTGCGCCAGCCGATCGAGCTCGATGTTTGCGGCTTGTACAGCATCTACAGCATCGCGCGTTCACGCGGCAGCCGCGACCGGCCGCTGCACCGGCTTCTCTACGATCGGCAGATTGATCAGCGCCGAAGCCACGCCGAAGAACACCGACAGCCACCACACGACGTCGTAGGATCCGGTGCGCTCGAACAGGAGCCCGCCGAGCCACACGCCGAGGAAGCCGCCGACCTGGTGACTGAAGAAGGCAAAGCCGAACAACATGGCGAGCCAGCGGGTGCCGAACATCAGGGCGACAAGTCCGGACGTCGGCGGCACGGTCGACAGCCACAGCAGCCCGGTGACGGCGCCGAAGGCGATCGCCGTTGCCGGGCTCGCCGGCAGCGTGATGAAGGCGACCACCGCAAGCGCGCGCGCGAAATAGATGAACGACAGGATGTAGCGCTTCGGCATGCGGTCGCCGAGCCAGCCGGACGACAAGGAGCCGACGATGTTGAACAGACCGATCACGGCGACGGTCCACGCACCGACGCTGGCCGACAGGCCGCGGTCCACCAGATAGGTCGGAAGATGCACGGTGATGAAGGCCAGCTGGAACCCGCAGGTGAAGAAGCCGAGCACGAGCAGCACGTAGCTGCGATGACCGAACGCCTCGGACAGGGCCTGCATGAACGACTGGCGCGGAGCCGCCGGCCCGGGCGGCGCGGTGGGTGTCGCCAGCGCCAGCGACAGCGGCAGGATGAGCAGCAGGATGGCGGCAAAGACGACCAGCGCGGCCTGCCAGTCGAACCAGTCGATCAGGGCGCGCGCGAGCGGCGAGAACAGGAACTGGCCGAACGACCCGGCCGCCGTTCCGGCGCCGAAGGCGAATGAGCGCCAGTCGTCAGGCACCAGCTTGCCCAGCGCCCCGATCACCAGGTTGAACGAGCAGCCCGACAGGCCGAATCCGATCAGGACGCCCGCCGAGAGATGCAGCATCGCCGGCGTGGTCGAATAGGCCATGAGGACGAGGCCGAGCGCATAGAGCAGCGCGCCGGCGCACAGCACGCGCGTGGCCCCGAAGCGGTCGGCCACGCCGCCGGCGAAGGGCTGGCCCAAGCCCCACAGCAGGTTCTGGATGGCGACCGCGAAGGAAAACACGTCGCGGCCCCAGTTGCCCGACAGCGACAGCGGCGTCAGGAACTGGCCGAGCGCCGAGCGCGGCCCGAAGCTCAGCAGCGCGATAAGGCAGCCGCATCCCACCACAAAAGCCGGGGTGCGCCAGCCGATCCGGCCGGCCGCGTCGGTCGTCGCCATCGATTGATTCTCTCGCCTCGAGCGCTTTCAAGGATTCGACAGCAACATAGGGGCTGCGTTCATGCTGCCCAAACAAATGTTGCTGATCAGACCGATTTACCAAGCGCATGGCTGAGGCGCGACAACGGGCTGGCACCGGCCCGGGGAACGTGTTATATATGATTTGCTCAGGTTGAGGATAACCTGGGTCGTGAGGCCGGCTGCAAGCCGGTTGTTTTACTGCCTAGATATGCTCATATAGAGCATAATGGAGGATCCCGTGTCAGTCTCATATGCCTCCAATCCCGGATCGCGTCCGGCCCTCCGTCCCGGCGCGGCCGCGGCACGCGAAAAATTCCGGGTGCTGCCGATGCCGGACCTGCAATGGAACGAGCAGGTGGCGCGTGAGACGGCGCCGCTCTATGCGCGCGTGCAGAACGTCGTGCCGCCGGTCGAGTGGCCATTCTTTGCGCCCTACGTGAAGGCCATCAACGCACTGAAGAAGGAGCGCAACGCCGTCATCCTGGCGCACAACTACCAGACGCCGGAAATCTACAATTGCGTGGCCGACTTCGTCGGTGACTCGCTGCAGCTCGCGCGCGAGGCCACCAAGGTCGACGCCGACGTGATCGTGCAATGCGGCGTGCACTTCATGGCCGAGACGTCGAAGATCCTCAATCCGGACAAGGTGGTGCTGATCCCGGACCTGAAGGCCGGCTGCTCGCTCGCCGCCTCGATCACGGGCGAGGACGTGCGGCTGCTGCGGGAAAACTATCCCGGTGTGCCGGTGGTCGCCTACGTCAACACGTCGGCCGAGGTGAAGGCCGAGGTCGATATCTGCTGCACCTCGTCCAACGCCCTGCAGGTGGTGGAGAGCCTTCCCGGCGACACGGTCATCTTCCTTCCCGACCAGTATCTCGCCAAATACGTCGCGGCGCAGACGGCCAAGAAGATCATCGCCTGGCACGGCGCCTGTGAGGTGCATGAAAGGTTCACGGCCGACGAGCTGCGGCTCTACCGCGAGAGTGATCCGGCGATCAAGATCATTGCCCATCCGGAATGCCCCCCCGACGTGATCGCCGAGGCGGATTTCACCGGCTCGACCGCGCACATGATCGACTGGGTGCGCACCCGCAGGCCGCAGCGCGTCGTCATGGTGACCGAGTGCTCCATGGCGGACAACGTGCAGGCGGAGCTGCCCGAGGTCGAGTTCGTGCGCCCGTGCAATCTGTGCCCGCACATGAAGCGCATCACGCTGCCGAAAATTCTCGACAGCCTCGTGCACATGAAGGAGGAGGTCGTGATCGACCCCTTGATCGCCGACAAGGCGCGCCGCGCCGTCGAGCGGATGGTTCACCTGCGGAGCTGAAGACCATGCCGCACGACGTGCACAACCCACGCAGCCTGCATGCCCACAGCGACGATGTGATCATCGTCGGCGGCGGTCTCGCGGGCCTGTTCTGCGCGTTGCGGGTCAGCCCGCGGCCCGTCACGGTGGTGACGGCGGCGCCGATCGGCGAAGGCTCCTCGAGCGCCTGGGCCCAGGGCGGCATCGCGGCAGCCGTGACGCAGGAGGACACGCCCGAGGCGCACGCCCGCGACACCGTTGCGGCGGGCGCCGGCCTGGTCGACGAGCAGGTGGCGCTGGCGATGGCGCGCGAGGCGCCGGCGCGCGTTGCCGAGCTGCTCGCCTACGGCGTGCCGTTCGACAAGGATCTCGCAGGCCATCTCCTGGTGTCGCGCGAGGCGGCGCACTCGGCCCGCCGCATCGTGCGGGTGAAGGGCGACACGGCCGGCCGCGCCATCATGGCCGCGCTCGTGGCCGCCGTACGCAAGACGCCGTCGATCCGCGTTCTCGAAGGGCTTTGGGCCGAGGATCTGGCCAGCGCCGGCGGCGTAGTCAGTGGCATCCGGGCGCGCGCGCTCGATGCGAACCGGCGCACGACCATCACGGGGCGCGCCGTCGTACTCGCCACTGGCGGCGTCGGCCACCTCTATGCGGTCACCACCAACCCGCAGGAGGCGCAGGGCCAGGGCCTGGCGCTCGCGGCTCGCGCCGGGGCCATGCTGGCCGATACCGAATTCGTCCAGTTCCACCCCACGGCGATCGCCATCGGCTGGGATCCGGCACCGCTCGCCACCGAGGCGTTGCGCGGCGACGGCGCCATCCTGGTCAACCGCGCCGGCGAGCGCTTCATGCGCCGGCTCCATGCCGAAGCCGAGCTGGCGCCGCGCGACGTCGTCGCGCGTGGCGTGTTCGCCGAGATCGCGGCGGGGCGCGGCGCCTTCCTGGACGCGCGTCAGGCCATCGGCAGCGCGTTCGCCGAGCGCTTTCCTACCGTGCATGCCACGTGCATGGCCGCCGGCATCGACCCGGCGCGCGATCTCGTTCCGGTCGCGCCAGCGGCGCACTACCACATGGGCGGCATCGCGGTGGACACGCGCGGACGAACGTCGCTGGCGGGATTGTGGGCGGCGGGCGAAGTCGCCTCGACCGGCGCGCACGGCGCCAATCGGCTGGCCTCCAACTCGCTGCTGGAGGCGGTCGTATTCGCGGCCCGCATCGCCGAGGACATCGGCGGCCTGCCGCCGCGCGCCGGAGCGCGCCAGGACCTGGTCGAGATCGGCGCGCCGGTGCTGCCGCCGCCCGCCGATGAGACGGAGCTGCGCCAGCTCATGACGGCGCATGTGGGGGTGATCAGGACCGACGCCGGACTTGCCCATGCGCTGCGCGAGATCGGCCGGATCGAACGCGAGAGCGCGTCGCCGGCCTTGCGCAACATGGCGGTTGCCGCCCTCGTCATCGCGGCGGCGGCGTGGCGGCGGCGCGAGAGCCGCGGCGGGCATTATCGCTCGGACCATCCGGCAGCCGATGCCGCGCAGGGCCAGCGCACTTTCCTCACCCTGGATCAGGCCCGCGCCCTGGCGCGGCAAGCAACGGAGGGACGACATGCGCCATTCGCGGCAGCCTGAACTCACGGCCTTGCGCGCCGAGTCGGTGGCCGGCTCGCTGCTGTATCCCGACGCGTTCCTGTCCCCGCTCGAGATCGACGAGGCGGTGACGCGGGCGCTCGCCGAAGATCTCGGCCGCGCTGGCGACGTTACCTCGACCGCCACCATTCCGGCCGACGCGCGCGGGCGCGGCGTCGTGGTTGCGCGCCAGCCGGGCGTGATCGCGGGGCTGCCGCTGGTGGAAGCCGTGTTCCGCAAACTCGCGCCTGATATCGGCATCACGGCGCATGAGCGCGACGGCGCGGCGGTCGCCGCCGGGGATGCGCTCATGACGATTGCCGGCAATGCGCGCGCGATCCTGGCCGGCGAGCGGGTTGCGCTCAATTTCCTCGGTCACCTGTCTGGGATTGCCACGGCGACGGCAGCATTCGTCGTGCGCGTGGCGCACACGCGCACGCGCGTCACCTGTACGCGCAAGACGACGCCGGGCCTGAGGGCGCTGCAGAAATATGCCGTGCGCTGCGGTGGCGGCTTCAATCATCGCTTCGGTCTCGACGATGCGATGCTGATCAAGGACAACCACATCGCGGTGGCCGGCAGCATCCGTGCCGTGCTCGAGCGCGCACGCGCGGTGGCCGGCCATCTGGTCAAGATCGAGATCGAAGTGGATACGCTCGATCAGTTGCGCGAGGTGATCGACGCCGGCGGTGCCGACGTCGTCCTGCTTGACAACATGGATGCCGCGATGCTGCGCCGCGCGGTCGAGCTGGTTGCCGGGCGTCTGGTCACCGAGGCGTCAGGCGGAATCACGCTTGATACCGTGGGCACGATCGCTGAAAGCGGGGTCGACTACGTGTCGTCGGGATCGATTACCCATTCGGCGCCCAATCTCGACATCGCCCTCGACATCGCGATCCGCTGAGCATTTTCCCGAAAACCGGCAACCGGTTTTCGTTGGGAAGTGCGATTAAGCCTGAACGTCAACAGCGCTTGACGGTCTGGTTGAAGCGGAAAGCGGTCAGGCGCGCTGGCGCAAGCAAAAAGCGCATCCGGCTTCAGCCGAATGCGCTTCGGATACGGCTGCGTGTCGCGGGGGACCGCTAGCGACGGCCGGCGGCCACGTTCTCGACCAGTTCGACGATCGATCGGCGCATCTTGCCGTCGTTGAGCTGCGCGTAGGCGCGCAGCAGACGCAGGGCCCCGGGCACCGTGAGGAGCTTCAGCGGCGACGAGGCCGTGCCGCGCTCGCTGCGCTCGATCGAACTCGTGTCATGGGCGCCGAAGAACGTGCTGACCGGAACGCCAAGCACCTTGGCGATCTTGGTCAAGCGGCCGGCACCGACCCGGTTCACGCCCTTCTCGTATTTCTGCACCTGCTGGAACGTCACCCCGAGCTGCTCTGCGAGCGAGGTCTGCGACAAGCCGCTCTGCAATCGCTGGATGCGAATCCTTTGCCCGACCTCAACATCGACCGGATCAGGCTTCTTGGGGGTCATCATCAGTTCTCCTTGACACTCATTGAGTCCATTGAGTCGGTTGCCGCAATGGATTGCACACTAACAGGCTGTCGCCGGAGATCAACAACTGTCGCGTGTCAGCCACGCAGAAATGACAGCGGCAGGTTGAAATCCCGCCACTACGTTGACAGAAATCCGGCTGGTGTGATGCGCGCGCCGCAGCCGGTCAGCGGGCCGGCTCAGTTGGGCAGCAACGGCTTCTCGACGTCGTCGTTCTCGGCGCAGAAACTGATGATTGCCATGGTCTGGCCGACCTGCGGCGAGGACAACGTGAGGCGCCCCGCTCCATCCCACTTGGCCGTGACCGCCGCCGGTTCATGCGAGACGGCGAGAAAGGCTTCCAGCGCGGCGCGGGCCTCCTCCGGCAGGGCCGCGACGGCGCGAATGATTTCAAGCACATCGGGCTCGCGGCTGAAATAAAACAGCTCGAGAAGGCGCGATGAATCCCCGCACTCGGCCAGCATCGACCGAATGATCCTGGCCGACCTCAGATGTCGCGACTGGCTGCTTTTTTCGCCGCTCTTGTACCGCCGTCCCATCCAGTTTCCCTCGCCTGCTGGGCGCGC
>Ga0209466_1000060_pt1 | contig 23288 bp, 22 predicted proteins | sample PanSoiPlo30MoBio_FD_188323 | JGI IMG/M metagenome (GOLD analysis project Ga0209466, IMG submission 188323) | Tropical forest soil microbial communities from Panama analyzed to predict greenhouse gas emissions - Panama Soil Plot 30 MoBio (SPAdes)... | ecosystem: Environmental > Terrestrial > Soil...
GATCGCCACGTCGGGGGAGGGCGGCGGCGTTAGCCCGCCGGCGTCGCTCGTCGCCTTGGCGGCGCTTGGGCGCGCCAGCGCCGTAGGCGGGCGCTCGCCGCGCGGCGCCATGCGTGCTGTCGGCGTGGCAGACGGTCCGGCTTCTGCCCGCGCAGCAGGCTGCGTCGCCGCGTCGCGCTCGGCGAACCAGTTTGTCGGCTCCTCGCCGATCACGGCGTCAACACCGGCTTCCATATAGAAAGCCAGGAGATCGCGGGCGGCTTTGGCGCGCTCGGGGGTCATGCCGGCAGTTCTCGCCGATTGCCGACGTTTGTCAAACGTGGAAAATGTCCGTCCAGGAGAAAACCATGGCCGACCTGCCGCCGCGCGAAGGAATGGATTTCGACGTCGTCATCGTCGGCGCTGGGCCGGCCGGGCTCGCGGCGGCGATCCGGCTCAAGCAGCTGTCGGCGGATATCAACGTCGTCGTGGTTGAAAAGGGCTCGGAGGTCGGCGCGCACATCCTGTCGGGCGCCGTCATCGACCCGATCGGCCTCGACCTGCTGCTGCCCGAGTGGCGCCAGGAGGACACGCCGATCAAGACCGCGGCGACCGACGATCGCTTCTACTGGCTCGGCCCGGGGGGCGCGCTGCGGCTGCCCAACCTCATGATGCCGCCGCTGATGAGCAACCACGGCAAGTTCGTGGTGTCGCTCGGCAATGTCTGCCGCTGGCTCGGCGGCAAGGCGGAAGCGCTCGGGGTCGAGATCTATCCCGGCTTTGCGGCGGCCGAGGTCCTGTATGGCGACAAGGGCGAGGTGACCGGCGTCGCCACCGGCGACATGGGGATCAGCAAAGAGGGCAAGCCGAAGGATTCGTTCACCCGCGGCATGGAGCTGCGCGCCAAGTACACGCTGTTCGCCGAAGGCGCGCGCGGCAATCTGACCAAGACGCTGGTCAAACGCTTCGCGCTCGATCGCGATTGCGATCCACAGAAATACGGCATCGGCCTGAAAGAGCTGTGGCAAGTGGCGTCGGAGCGGCACCGGCCCGGTCTGGTGCAGCACACGTTCGGCTGGCCGCTCGACAACCGCACCGGCGGCGGCTCGTTCCTCTATCACTTCGACGACAACCTGGTTTCGGTCGGATTCGTCGTTCACCTCAATTATGAGAATCCCTGGTTGTCGCCGTTCGAGGAATTGCAGCGCTTCAAGACGCATCCGCTCGTGCGTGATACGTTTTCCGGCGGCAAGCGCATCGGTTATGGAGCGCGCGCGATCGTCGAGGGCGGCTGGCAATCGGTGCCGCACCTCGCGTTCCCGGGTGGCGCGCTGATCGGCGACACCGCCGGTTTTCTCAACGTGCCGCGCATCAAGGGCACCCACAACGCGATGCTGTCCGGCATGTTGGCGGCCGAGCACGTCGCCGCTGCGCTCGCGGCTGGCCGCGCCGGTGACGCGCTGACGAGCTACGAGGAGGCGTGGCGCTCATCCGCCATCGGCCGCGACCTCTGGAAGGTGCGCAATGTCAAGCCACTGTGGTCGCGGTTCGGCACCGTGCTCGGCGTCGGGCTTAGCGGCATCGACATGTGGATGAACACGCTGCTCGGCCTGTCTCCGTTCGGGACGATGCACCACGGCAAGGCGGATTTCGCCACGCTGAAACCGGCCGCCGACAGCGGAAAAATCGCCTATCCCAAGCCGGATGGGAAACTCACCTTCGACCGGCTCTCCTCGGTCTATCTGTCGAACACCAATCACGAGGAGGACCAGCCGGTGCACCTGCTGGTGCGCGACCCGGTGCTGCAGAAGGAATCCGAGCACGATGTCTATGCCGGGCCGTCGCAGCACTACTGCCCGGCCGGCGTCTACGAGTGGGTCGAGGAAGCCGGCAAGCCGCGCTTCGTGATCAACGCGCAGAACTGCGTCCACTGCAAGACGTGCGACATCAAGGACCCGAACCAGAACATCGTCTGGGTGCCGCCCGAGGGCGGCGGCGGCCCGAACTATATCGGAATGTGAATCGAGCCGGATTGCAGGCCACAGGAGCGGCGCTGTCGCCGCTCCTGTGGTGGCTCGCGTGCGCGTTCAGGCGCTGTCGGCGTCCAGCATGTCGGCGAGGCGCTCCGGTGTCGTCACCATGGCGTCATGGCCGGTCGGGATCTCGAGCATTTTCATGCCGTTGGCCTTCACCCAGTCGCGGCTGGCCTGGAGCGGTCCGTAGATCGGATCGGTGCAGGCGATATAGACCGCCGGCAGGCCGTTGCCGACCTTGTTGGCGAGCCGCAGCGGGGACGTGTAGGTCCCGAGCGGATGCGGCGTGAAGCGCGGCTGCAGCCACGCCGCCTGCGCCGCATCGGCGACACCGAACGCGCTCGGCGGCGGTGCCGGTATGCTCAGCCCGCCGCTCGTCTCCTCGGCCGCCTTCATGCGCGCCGCGACGACTTCCTTCGGCAGCATGCCGAACACGCTCTGGCCGTTCTCGAGCATGACCGCGTCCAGGTAGACCAGTTGGCGGATGCGGTCGGGCATCTGGTCTGCAGTTCCCGAAATGGCGTTGCCGCCAAAGCTGTGACCGACAAGGATCACGTCCCGGAGGTCTTCCCATTTCAGGACATTGACGATGTCGGTTACGAACGTGTCGAGCGTGATCGACTTGGATATCAGGTGGGAACGTTCACCCAGCCCGGTCTGGGTCGGGGTGAAAACGGTGTGGCCGCGCGAACGCAGGATGGCGGCCACCTTGGTCCAGCACCATCCGCCGTGCCAGGCGCCGTGAACCAGGACGAACGTCTTTGCCGTCGCCGCTCGGGCGACGTGCGGTGCTGCCGCACCCGCCGAAACGGCCGCGGCCATCGTCAGAAGGGTCCGACGATCCATTGGGAGCCTCCCCGTGTCGTTTTGCTGTTTGCGTCCCATTCCAGCCATCCCGGGCCGGTGGGTCGATCAAGCCTATGGAGGGCCGGAACCGCGGTCAAACGTGATCGAGATGGCGGGCGAACCGGCCATAACGCCGCGATTTCGCCCCCGTTCGCCAATATTCATCAATAAGGATTCGGTAGCTTGCAGGCGCCGCGCAAAAGGGTCATTCTCCCGCCCGACCCGGCAGGGCGCGCTGCAGGCGCGCGTCCCCCATGGAGATCAGCGAACCGTGACCTTTTTCAAACCGTTCCGGCGCGCGGCCATTGCTGCCGCCGCCGCTGCCGTGATGCTGCCAACGGGGCTCGCCGCGCAGGGGCCGACCGCGATGGTGGCCTCGCCGTCGCCGACCTCGCAGGAACTGGCGCGGGTGTCATTGTGGGGGAATTACCTGGCGGCTCGCCATGCCGGCCTGCAGCGCGACATCGGGTCGGCCGCGGCGTATTATCGCGCGGCGCTGCGGGTTGATCCGAAGAACAACGAACTGCTCGAACGCGCCTTCCTGTCGATCGTCGCCGACGGTGAGGTCGATGAAGCCGTCAAGCTCGCCGAACGCCTCGTCCAGGTCGATCCCAGTCACCGCATCGCTCGCCTGGTCCTCGGGGTGCGCTCGCTCAAGCAGAAGCAATACCAGACCGCCAAGGCGCATTTCGCCCGGTCGGTGCGCGGGCCGATTGCCGATCTGACCGCGACGCTGTTGACCGCCTGGACGCTGCAGGGCGCCGGCGACGTCAAGGGCGCCGTCGATGGCATCGACCGTCTCGCCGGTCCCGACTGGTACGCGATCTTCAAGGATCTGCATGCCGGGCTCATCTTCGACCTCGCCAACAACAAGAAGGAAGCCGGCAAACGGCTCGAGCGTGCCAACAAGCTCGACCAGGGCGCCTTGCGCGCCGTCGAGGCCTACGGCCGCTGGGCCTCGCGCAATACCGGCAAGGCCGAGGCGCTGAAGATCTTCGAGTCGTTCAACAAAGTGCTGCCTAATCACCCGCTGATCGCCAAGGAGATGGAGGATCTCAAGGCCGGCGAGTCGCTCCCGGTGTTGATCACGACGCCACAGGCCGGCGCCGCCGAGGTGCTGTACGGACTCGGCGCGTCGCTCGGGCGGCAGGGCGGGGAAGATCTGGCCATGATCTACCTGCAGCTGGCGCTCTATCTGGCGCCGCAGCAACCGCTGGCGCTGCTGTCGCTCGCCGACCTCTATGAGCAGCTCAAGAAACCGGATCTCGCCATCAAGGTCTACGAGCGGGTGCCGCCGGCTTCGCCGCTGCGACGCAATTCGGAAATCCAGCTGGCGATCAATCTCGACAGCCTCGATCGCACCGACGAGGCGCGCGCGCATCTCGACAAGCTGATCGCGCAACGGCCAACCGACGTCGAGGCGATCATCGCGCTTGGCAACATTCTGCGCGGGCGCAAGATGTTCGCGCAGTGCGCCGAGGTCTACGGCCGCGGCATCGCCACCATCGCCAAGCCGGAGAAGCCGAACTGGCTGATCTTCTATTTCCGCGGCATCTGCTACGAGCGCTCGAAGCAATGGGCGAATGCCGAGGCGGATTTGAAGAAGGCCCTGGAATTATTCCCGGATCAGCCGCACGTGCTGAACTATCTCGGCTATTCCTGGGTCGATCAGGGGATCAATCTGGATGAAGGCATGGCCATGATCCGCCGCGCAGTCGATCAGCGGCCGGATGACGGGTACATCGTCGACTCGCTGGGCTGGGCCTACTTCCGCATCGCCAAGTACGACGAGGCGGTGCGCTATCTCGAACGCGCCGTGGAGCTGAAGCCGGAAGATCCGACCATCAACGACCATCTGGGCGACGCCTATTGGCGGGTCGGCCGCGCGCTCGAAGCGCGCTTCCAGTGGGCGCATGCGCGCGACCTCAAGCCCGAGCCGGACGACCTGTTGAAGATCGAGGAGAAACTCAAATCCGGTTTGAGCGAGGATTTGTCGAGCTCGGCCCAGGCCGACCGCGCCAAGAAGCCAGGCGGCGGCTGATCCCCGATTGCTGGTCGAAGCTGCCCGTGCCAAGGTCAATCTGACGCTTCGCGTCATTGGCCGGCGTGCCGACGGCTATCACGAGCTCGAAAGCCTGGTGGTGTTCGCCCGCGTCGGCGACCACCTGACGTTCACGCCGGCGGACCAGCTCGCGCTCGAGGTGCGCGGCGACAACGCGCAGGCCGCGGGTGCACTCGCCGACAATCTCGTGCTCAAGGCCGCGCAGGCGTTGGCGGCGCGCGCGGAGGGTTTGAAGCTCGGCCGCTTCGTTCTCACCAAGAACCTGCCGGTCGCGGCCGGCCTCGGCGGCGGCTCGGCCGATGCGGCGGCAGCACTCCGCCTGTTGGCCCGCGCCAACGATCTCGTGCTTGACGATCCGCGCATCGTCGCGGCGGCGCGCGCGACCGGAGCCGACGTTCCGGTCTGCCTCGATCCGCAGCCGCGCCTGATGCGCGGCATCGGCGAGGTGCTCTCGGCTCCGCTCGACCTGCCGCCGCTTCCCGCCGTGCTGGCCAATCCCGGCGCCGCGGTGGCGACCAGGGACGTGTTTGCGGCGCTCGGGCTTGCGCCGGGCCAGGCGGCGGGCGTCCACGACGCAGCGGAGTGTCCTGGTGCGCGCGCGGCCCTGCTGACGTTCCTGGCCGCTCGGGCCAACGACCTCGAGCGCCCGGCCGTGGCGCTCCAGCCGGTCATCGCCGAGGTGCTGGACGCGTTGCGGGCATTGCCGGGCTGCCGGCTGTCGCGCATGTCGGGATCGGGTGCGACCTGCTTCGCCCTGTTCGAGTCGCAACGCGCTGCCGCGGCGGCGGCACGCGGCCTCGAGCAGACGCATCCCATGTGGTGGGTACGCGCCACCGTGTTCGGCTGACGATCAGGCGCCGCCGACAGTGCGCTTGTCGCCGTGGAGCGCCGTCGCTAGGCTTTCCTGAAATGGCTCGCAAGAAGCCTGCGGGGAGGAACGCCATGATCAGCCGCCGCTGCTTGCTTGGCTCATCTGCTGCCTCGGCCCTCGTCTCAAGCCTCGGCGTCCGCGCGACGTTCGCCCAGGCGTGGCCGACGCGCTTCGTGCGCCTGATCGTGCCGTTCGTGCCCGGCGGCGCCACCGACATCATCGCCCGCACCATCGGCGCACGGCTGTCGGAAGTCTGGGGCCAGCAGGTGGTGATCGAGAACCGGCCCGGCGCTGGCGCCAACATCGGCGCGCAGATGGTCGCCCAGGCCGATCCCGACGGCTACACGCTCTACATCACGTCGGTGCCGCATGCGGTAAACCGCTTTCTCTACGCGACGCTGAGCTACGATCCGATCGCCGATTTTGCCCCGGTGACGCTCATCTGCATGCAGCCAAACATCATGGTGGTGCCCAACTCCTCGCCGGCCAAGACCGTGATGGAGTTCGTGGCGCACGCCAAGGCCAATCCGCGCAAAATCTCCTATGGCTCGGGCGGCATCGGCACGTCGGTGCATCTGTCCGGCGAGCTGTTCATGCGCATGACCGGGATCGAGATGACGCACGTGCCCTATCGCGGCTCGGCGCCGGCGCTGCAGGACGTGATGGCCGGCCGCCTCGATCTGATCTTCGACAACATCACGCCGTCGCTGCCGCACGTGCGCTCCGGCAGCGCGCGCGGGCTGGCCGTGACCACGGCCCAGCGCGTGCCGGCGGCGCCGGAGCTGCCGACGATCGCCGAAGCAGGCGTTCCCGGTTTCGACGTCTCGTCCTGGTTCGCGTTCTTCGTGCCGGCGCGGACGCCGCCCGCGATCGTCGACCGGATGTACCGCGACATCGTCGCGGCGCTTGCGCATCCGCCGGTGCGCGAGCGCCTGGAGCCGCTCGGCGCGGCGATCGTCGGGTCGACGCCTGACGAACTCGCCCGCCACATCAAGGCCGAGATGGACAAGTGGGGCCCGGTGATCCGCGAGGCGAAGATCAGGATCGATGAGTGACGGGAGGCGCCGCATGATCGACCGCCGCCACTTCGTTGGCGCCGCCGCCGCGGCGGCGCTCATCCCCGGCCTGACGGCGCGCGCGCAGGCCTGGCCGGCGCGGCACGTGCGTCTCATCGTGCCGTTTCCGCCGGGCGGCGGCACCGACGCCATCGCGCGCGTCGTCGCCGGCAAGCTGTCCGAGATCTGGGGCCAGCAGATGGTGGTGGAGAACCGCGGCGGCGGCGGCGCCAACATCGGCCACGAGGCAGTCGCTCGCGCCGATCCCGACGGCTACACGATGCTGATCGCCTCGATGCCGCTCGCCGTGAACCGCTTCCTCTTTCCTGTGCTCAACTATGATCCGGTCAACGATCTCGCGCCGGTGTCGCTGATCTGCGACTACCCCAACGTCATGGCGGTGCCGGTCTCGTCGCCGGCGCGCTCGGTCGCCGACTTCATCGCCCAGGCCAAGGCCAACCCCGGAAAAATGACGTTCGCGTCCTCCGGCCACGGCACCTCGGTTCACCTCGCCGGCGAACTTTTTAAGCGCATGGCCGGCATCGACATCCTGCACGTGCCGTATCGCGGCGCCGGCCCGGCGCTGAACGATCTCCTGCCCGGCCGCGTCGACGTCATGTTCGCCAATATCGGCTCCGTGCTGCCGCTGATCCAGGGCGAGAAGCTGCGCGGCCTCGCCGTGACCACAGCGAAGCGCACACCGGCGCTGCCGGTCCCGACCATCGCCGAATCGGGCCTGCCGGGTTTCGACGTGTCGTCGTGGTACGCGTTCCTGGCGCCGGCCCGGACGCCGCCCGACATCGTGCGCAAGATGCACGCTGACACCGTTACCGCGCTCACCGATCCGGCCACCAAGGAACGACTCGATCAGCTCGGCGTCGTGGTGGCCGGCTCGACGCCGCAGGAACTCGCGGCGCATCTCCAGGTCGAAACGGAGAAATGGGGCCCGGTCATCAAGGCCGCCGGGATCACCATCCGCGAGTAAAGTCGATCGCCCGCCCGAAGCGAAGGAGCAACGATCATGCTCAGCCGCCGTCACCTGATCGGGCTCACGGCCGCCTGCGTCCTCGCGCCGGGAAACGCCGTGCGCGCCCAGGCCTGGCCGAATCGGATCGTGCGCCTCATTGCGCCGTTCCCGCCGGGCGGCGGGACCGACAGCGTTGCCCGCATCGTTGCCGCAAAACTGTCGGACATCTGGGGCCAGCAGGTCGTCATCGAGAATCGCGGCGGCGCCGGCAGCAATATTGGCAGCGAAGCCGCCGCGCGCTCCGAGCCTGACGGCTACACGATTCTGATCGGCTCGCTGCCGCTCGCGGTCAATCGCTTTCTCTATCCCTCGATGAGCTACGATTCGGTCACTGATCTCGCGCCGGTCACGCTCATCTGCACCTATCCGAACGTCATGGCGGTGCCCAATTCCTCGCCGGCGAAGTCGGTGCAGGAGTTCATCGCCCATGCCCGGGCGAATCCGGGCAGGATCACGTTCGCCTCGTCCGGCATCGGGACGTCCACGCATCTCTCCGGCGAATTGTTCAAGCGCATGGCCGGAATCGAGATGACGCACGTGCCTTATCGCGGCGTGGCGCTCGCCATGAACGACCTCATGCCGGGACGCGTCGACGTGATGTTCAACACGATCGGCGGGCTGCTGCCGCAGGTAAGGGCCGGCCAGTTGCGCGGACTGGCGGTGAGCACGGCGGAGCGCTTTCCCACCGCGCTGGACCTGCCGACCGTTGCCGAGTCGGGCGTTCCCGGCTTTGACGTGTCGTCGTGGTACGCGCTGTTCGTGCCGGCGAAGACGCCGCCGGACATCATCAGGAAGATCAACGCCGATACGGTCGCCGCCCTGGCCGACGCGGCCGTCAAGGCCAGGCTCGAACAGCTCGGCGTTCTGGTGGCCGGGTCGACGCCGCAGGAACTGGCAGCGCTGCTCAGGGCGGAGATGGACAAGTGGGGCCCGGTCATCAAGGCGGCCGGGATCACGATCCGTGAGTGACACCAAGCAGTCGTGCCCGCGTAGGCGGGCACCCATGAACACAGGTCGAGGACAGTTCGCTCCGGCGGTGAGTTGGAAATCCTCGTCATGCGCGGGATGACCCGCGCATCCATCAAAGAGATCCACGCAAATGGATGGATTGCCAGGTCAAGCCCGGCAATGACGAAGTGGCAGCGGCTAATGTGTTCGGCTGATCACGAACTCGACCGTTTCGGCGAGCGCGTCCTTCATCGGCGAATCGGGGAACAGCGCCAGCGCGTCCTTGGCGATGGCGCCATAATGGCGGGCGCGCTTGATCGTGTCCTCCAGCGCGCGATGCTTGCTCATCAGCGCGACGGCGGTGGCGAGATCGCCCTCGGCGGCGTCGCCCTGCTCGAGCGTGCGGCGCCAGAACTCGCGCTCGCTCTCAGACCCGCGGCGGAATGACAGCACCACCGGCAGCGTGATCTTTCCGTCACGGAAATCGTCGCCGATGTTCTTGCCCAAAGTTGCCGACTTGCCGCCGTAATCGAGAGCGTCGTCGACCAGCTGGAACGCGATGCCGAGATTCATCCCGTAGGAGCGGCAGGCTGCCTGCTCGGCTTTCGGCCGCCCCGCCAGCGACGGACCGACCTCGCAGGCGGCGGCGAACAGTTCCGCGGTCTTGGCGCGGATCACCGTGAGATATTCGTCTTCCGTGGTGGCGGTGTTCTTGGCGGCGCCGAGCTGCATGACTTCGCCTTCGGCGATCACCGCGGCGGCGCCGGACAGGATTTCCAGCGCGCGCAGGGAGCCGACCTCGACCATCATCTTGAACGCTTGGCCGAGCAGGAAGTCGCCAACCAGCACGCTCGCCTCGTTGCCCCACAGCATGCGGGCGGCGAGCCGGCCGCGCCGCATTTCGCTCTCGTCCACCACGTCGTCGTGCAGGAGCGTGGCGGTGTGCATGAACTCGACGGCGGCCGCGAGCTTGACGTGGCCGTCGCCGCCATAGCCGGCAAGCTGCGCCATGGCCAGCGTCAGGATCGGGCGCAGCCGCTTACCGCCGGAGCTGATCAGGTGGTTCGCCACCTCGGGGATCATCGTCACGTCGGAGGAGGTGCGCGACAGGATGGTACGGTTGACCTGCTCCATGTCGGCTGCGACGAAATCGACCAGGCGGTCGATGGAGACCGCGGGTTGGCTTTCAAATGGGACGACGACGGCCAAAAGGGCTACTCCCGATCGGTTGACGGCCTAACGTGTTGCGGCCACGAATGGTTTGCTCGAGCCGAAGACACGAATAGTTTGCTCGAGCCGAAGAAACGCGCGAGCATAGAAACCGCATGGTAGGGCGGCAAGGGTCCCGATTGCCGCGCGACTTCAGGGCGACAAGAGGGCGGAAACAGCGTGCACGAACTTGTTCGCACCAATAACGCGGTCGTGATCTCGGCGATCGGCGCGCTGCTCGACGGCGCCGGCATTCCCTACTTCCTGCTCGACCAGAACATGAGCGTGCTCGAAGGTTCGATCGGAGCCCTGCCGCGGCGCGTGATGGTGGCGGCGGAGCATGCCAACGCGGCGCGCGCACTGCTGGCCGACGCCGGGTTCGGCCGTGAGCTGCGCCCCGATGCCGGGTGAGCGCCACGGCGCCTGCACGGACGACGCCATTCTGGGCGGCCGGCTGAAGCTCAGACAGAAGCGGCGCGGGCACCGGGTCGGCCACGATGCCGTGCTCCTGGCGGCGGCCGCCGGCGCTGAGGCGGGCGAGCACGTGGTCGACCTGGGCGCCGGAGTCGGCGCCGCCGGTCTGGCGCTGGCCGTCCGCGTGCCCGGCATCACGGTGAAGCTGGTCGAGATCGACGCGGAGCTCGCGGGCCTGGCGGAAGAGAATGCGCGCCGCAATGGTCTGGCCGACCGCGTCCGCGCCGTCGCCCTGGACGTCGGCGGCCCGGCGCGCACCTTCGCGGCGGCCGGCCTCGGGCCGGGCACCGCCGCGCGCGTGCTGATGAACCCACCCTTCAACGATCCCGGCCGGGCGCAGCCGTCGCCAGATCCAGGCCGATGGCTGGCCCATGCCGGCGAAGTGCCGCTCGCCGCGTGGGTGCGATGCGCTGCCCGCCTGCTTCAGCCGCGCGGCAGCCTGGCGCTGATCTGGCGCGCCGACGGCTTGCCCGAGGTGCTGCGCGCACTGACGCCGGGCTTTGGCGCGATCGCGGTGCTGCCGGTGCATCCACGACCGGACGCGCCCGCGATCCGCGTTCTGGTGCGTGCCGAGAAGGGCAGCGGGGCGCCGCTCGTCCTGCTGCCCGGCCTCGCTCTCAACGATGCAGCCGGACGGCCGAGCGCGGCCGCCGAAGCCGTGCTGCGGCAGGGCGCCGGTCTGCCCCTGGTGACAAAGACCCACGCGCCGGGGGCCTGAAGGCCGAAAACCCCCACGATGAGCAAAAATCAGCCGACACGGATTATTGTTTGGGCTGCGGCTGACGCCGTGCGGGCAGATCAAGGCGCGCTGTCGATCCCGCGCCGCGGCCCCTCAAGCCGACCCGGGCTCGCGCGAATCCCGAGGTTTTCCAGCGTGATAGAGCGCGCTGAGAAAACCGACCAGCAGCATCACGACGACGATCTTGAGTTCCATTCCCGAACCTCGAAAGCAACTCTGGCATCCGGCTGACGTCAGGACAGCAAGAAACATTCCAATGCTTAAGGTCCGGTAACTTGAGCGGCGCTTTGTGCCGTTCTATGTGTCGCCATGGCAGAAGCTTCCGTGCCGTCGCGCATGTTCGGCGCGCTCCGTTCGCTCGTGCCGCGGCGCTTTCGCGGCGACATTCCGGTGGTACCGGTCGTGCGGCTGAGCGGCGTGATCGGCTTTTCCACGCCGCTCAAACCCGGCCTGACGCTGGCGACCTGCGCCCGCTCGCTCGAGCGCGCCTTCGCGGTGCGGCGTGCGCGGGCGGTAGCGCTCATGATCAATTCGCCCGGCGGCTCGCCGGTGCAGTCGCACCTGATCTTCAAGCGCGTGCGGGCGCTGGCCGAGGAGAAGGGCATTCCGGTCATTGCCTTCGTGGAAGACGTTGCGGCGTCCGGCGGCTACATGATCGCCTGCGCGGCGGACGAGATTGTGGCGGACAATTCCTCCACTGTGGGCTCGATCGGCGTGGTCGGCGGGTCGTTCGGATTCCACCGCCTGCTCGACAAGATCGGCGTGGAGCGGCGCCTCTATACGGCGGGCGACCACAAGGCCATGCTGGATCCCTTCCTCCCTGAGAAGCCCGAGGACGTCGAACGCCTCAAGGCGGTCCAGCGCGAGATCCACGACATGTTCATCGCGCTGGTCAGGGGACGCCGCGGCGCCAAGCTTAGCGGCCCCGATTCCACCTTGTTTTCCGGCGAGTTCTGGACCGGCATGAAGGCGCGCGAGCTGGGACTGGTCGATGCCATCGGTGACCTGCGTTCGGTGCTGCGCGAGCGCTTCGGCGAGAAGGTCGCAACCCCGCTCATCGCCGCCGAGCGCGGGCTGTTCGGCCGACGCACACCCGGGATAGGATCGCTCGTGGACGACGTCCTGGATCGTCCCGGTCTGGCCGAGAATGTCATTTCCGCCTTGGAGGCACGCGCGCTGTGGGCGCGTTACGGATTGTGAGGGGAAGCCTATGCCGCCGGTGATCATGTGGATCGTGGGAGCAATCGGCGCAGCCGTCGTGGGGAAGTGGCTGGTCAAGGAAGCGCGCCGCGTCAATGCCGAACTCGATGCCGCCAGGGCGCATCCCGTCGGCGATGCGGATCGTCCGACGCTGACTCGCGACCCCGACACCGGCGTCTATCGGCCAAAATAGCAGGCCTGCCGTTCTTGACCCCCTGAGACCCGGTCGATAGTCCTCACCCAAGCCCGCCGCGGCGCGCGTCGCGTTCAGCCTGACGATGAGCAACGATCTTCCCGCGCATATGCGCCCCGAACGCTCGTTCCAGGGGCTGATCCTCGCGCTCCAGCGCTATTGGGCGGACCAGGGCTGCGTCATCCTGCAGCCCTATGACATGGAGGTGGGAGCCGGCACGTTTCATCCGGCGACGACCTTGCGCGCGCTCGGCCCGAAGCCATGGAATGCGGCCTATGTCCAGCCTTCGCGCCGGCCCAAGGATGGCCGCTACGGCGAGAATCCCAACCGGCTGCAGCACTATTACCAGTTCCAGGTCATCCTCAAGCCGTCACCGCAGAACATCCAGGACCTCTATCTCGAGTCGCTGTACGCGATCGGCATCGACCGCAAGGTCCACGACATCCGCTTCGTCGAGGACGACTGGGAAAGCCCGACGCTCGGCGCCTGGGGGCTGGGTTGGGAATGCTGGTGCGACGGCATGGAAGTGTCGCAGTTCACCTATTTTCAGCAGGTGGCGGGATTCGAGTGCCGGCCGGTGTCGGGCGAGCTCACGTACGGCCTCGAGCGGCTCGCCATGTATGTGCAGGGCGTTGATCGCGTGTTCGACCTGAACTTCAACGGCCGCGAGGACGGCGCCAAGGTCACCTACGGCGACGTGTTCCTGCAGGCCGAGCAGGAATATTCGCGCCACAATTTCGAATATGCCGAGACCGAGATGCTGCTCGAGCAGTTCAGGATGGCGGAGCAGGCATGCCGCAAGTATCTCGAAGCGGGCTGGGCCACGGTCGGCAACACGCGGCGGCATCTCATGGCGTTGCCGGCCTATGACCAGTGCATCAAGGCGAGCCACGTGTTCAACCTGCTCGACGCGCGCGGCGTGATCTCGGTGACCGAGCGCCAGAGCTACATCCTGCGGGTGCGCGAACTGGCCAAGGCCTGTGGCGAGGCGTGGCTGGCAACCGAGGCGGGAGGGGGGAACCAATGAGCAGCGAGCCGATGGAATGGACGGTGGAGCGCAATCGCCGCATGCTCCTGTGCACCTGCAAGCAGACCAGGAAGCCGCCGATCTGCGACACCACGCATCTGACTCGGCGCGACAATGCCTGACCTGTTGCTCGAATTCCTGTCCGAGGAGATCCCGGCACGCATGCAGCCGCGCGCCGCGGAGGATCTCCAGAAACTGGTGACCGACCGCCTCGTGGCGGCGGGGCTCGTGTACGAAGGCGCCAGGGCGTTCGCGACGCCGCGCCGGCTGGCGCTGGCGGTTCACGGCATCCCGGTGCGCCAGCCCGACGTCAGGGAAGAGCGCAAGGGACCGCGCGTCGGCGCTCCCGAAAACGCGGTCGCGGGCTTCCTCAAGAGCGCGGGGCTCGCCTCGATCAGCGAAGCCAGGATCGAAAAGGACCACAAGAAGGGCGAGTTCTATGTCGCGATCATCGACAAGCCCGGCCGGCCCGCCATCGACGTGATCGCCGAGATCGTGCCCGAGGTGGTGCGCGGCTTTCCCTGGCCGAAGTCCATGCGCTGGGGGAGCGGTGACCTCAACTGGGTGCGCCCGTTGCATTCGATCGTCGCCACCTTCGGGCCGGAAACCGAGGAGCCGGATGTGGTGCCCTTTGCGGTGGACGGCATTGCAGCCGGCGACGTCACGCGGGGCCACCGCTTTATGGCGCCGGCGCCGTTTCCGGTGCGGCGGCTCGACGACTATGTCAGCAAGCTCGAGCAGGCCAAGGTGGTGCTCGATCGCGCCCGGCGCGAGCAGGTGATTCTTGCCGATGCCAAGAACCTTGCCTTCGCGCAAGGTTTCGAACTGGTCGAGGATCCCGGGCTGCTGACCGAGGTGGCTGGTCTGGTCGAGTGGCCGGTCGTGCTCATGGGATCGTTCGACGCCGCCTTCCTGGCCATTCCGCCCGAGGTGATCCGCACCACGATCCGCGCCAACCAGAAATGTTTCGTGCTGCGCGCCCCCGATACGGCCAGCCTTGCCAACAAGTTCATCCTTGTCGCCAACACCGAGACGGCGGACGGCGGCAAGGCAGTCATTGCCGGCAACGAGCGCGTGATCCGGGCGCGCCTGTCGGACGCAAAATTCTTCTACGAGACCGACCTGCGCACGCCGCTGGACGCACGCGTAGCGCGGCTCTCCGAGATCGTGTTTCACGAAAAGCTCGGCACCCAGGCGGAGCGCGTCGAGCGGATCGAGATGCTGGCGCGCGCGCTTGCACCGATTGTCGGTGCCGACCCCGACAAGGTGGCGCGGGCGGCCTGGCTCGCCAAGGCCGATCTGGTCACCGACATGGTGGGCGAGTTTCCTGAGCTGCAGGGCCTGATGGGACGCTATTACGCCGAGGCGCAAGGCGAGGATGCCGCGATCGCCCACGCCATCGAGGACCATTACAAGCCGCAAGGTCCTTCCGACCTCGTCCCGGCCGATCCGGTCGCCATCGCGGTGGCGTTGGCCGACAAGATGGATGCGCTGGTCGGATTCTGGGCCATCGGCGAAAAGCCGACCGGTTCGAAGGATCCCTATGCGTTGCGCCGGGCGGCCTTGGGCGTGATCAGGATCGTGCTCGACAATCAGCTGCGCGTGCCGCTGCGTGCGGTGCTGTGGCGGCATTTTGGCCCGGTGCGCAGGGACGAGGCCCTGGCCGAAGCGATCGCGCTGCTGCATCCGCTGCAGGAGCACATCGTCAACTTGAGCGCAGCCGACATCGAGCTCGCCATCAAGCTGGAGGCGCTCGTGTCGGAGCGCAGCCGGGCGGTCGCCGGACCCATCCTGGTCCAGGCCCACGGCGATCTCGACCGGGCAACCGATCTCCTCGCCTTTTTCGCCGACCGCTTGAAAATCCAGCTGCGCGAGCGGGGCGCGCGCCACGACCTCGTGGATGCGGTGTTCTCCCTCGATGGCCAGGACGACTTGGTGATGATCGTGCGCCGGGTCGAGGCGCTGGGAAGCTTTCTCGATACCGACGACGGCAAAAACCTGCTTGCCGGCTACAAGCGTGCCACCAACATCATACGCATCGAGGAGAAACGGGACGGGGTCGCCTATAGCGGCGCGCCCGATCCAAACCTGTATCGCCAGGGCGAGGAGCGCGAGCTTGCGGCCGCCATCGACGCGGCCAAAAGGGCCGCAGGGGAGGCGGTGGCGCACGAGGATTTTGCCGCGGCCATGCAGGCCATTGCGGCGCTGCGCCCAAAGGTCGACGCGTTCTTCGACAAGGTCACGGTCAACGTCGATGAGCCCAGGCTGCGCGAGAACCGGCTGAAGCTGTTGAACGAAATCCGCGAAGCCACGCGCGCGGTTGCGGATTTCTCCAGGATCGAGGGTTGACCTCGGTTCGACCGGCCGTCATGGCCGGAGCAAATATGTGTCGACTGCATGACGGAGGAGTTTGATGACCATCAGTCTCGTGCATCTTCAGCCGATCATTGCGCTCATTGCGGGAATTCTCATTCTCCTGATGCCGCGCCTGCTCAACTACATCGTGGCAATTTACCTGATCGTCATCGGCATCGCCGGCCTCATCCGCTGATCGTTGCGTGTCTGCATGGGCGATTTTCGTCGTTCCCGTAATCGGAACGATGCGCGCCCCCATGGGTTGAAATGGCACCAAAAAAGGATCAAGAGAGGTTTCCAATGCACGGAAATGTTTCAAAAAAGCATATGGCAAGAAAATCAAAGACCGCGACCGCGAAAACACCTGCCACCAAGCGGGCAAAGTGGGTCTACACGTTCGGCGACGGCAAGGCCGAAGGGCGCGCCGACATGCGCGACCTGCTCGGCGGCAAGGGCGCCGGCCTCGCCGAGATGGCCAATCTGGGGCTGCCGGTCCCGCCCGGTTTCACCATCACCACCGAGGTCTGCACCTCCTACTACGCCAACGAAAAGAACTATCCCGCCGAGCTCGCCGATCAGGTCGCCAAGGGGCTCGCGCATATCACCCGCGTGACCGGGCGGACGTTCGGCGACCGCAAGGAGCCACTCCTGGTCTCGGTGCGCTCGGGAGCGCGCGCATCGATGCCCGGCATGATGGACACCGTCCTCAACCTCGGCCTCAACGACGAGACCGTCGAGGCATTGGCCAAGCGGGCGAACGATCGCCGCTTCGCCTACGATTCCTACCGCCGCTTCATCACCATGTATTCCGACGTGGTCCTCGGCGTCGAGCATCATCAGTTCGAGGAAATTCTCGAGGCCTACAAGGACAGCAAGGGCTATGTCCTGGATACCGATCTCGCCGCCGACGATTGGGTGACGCTGGTCGAGCGCTACAAAAAGTCGGTGCAGGAAGAGACCGGCGCGCCGTTTCCCCAGGATCCGCAGGAACAGCTGTGGGGCGCCATCAGCGCCGTGTTTGGCTCGTGGATGAACCAGCGCGCGATTACCTATCGGCGGCTGCACAGCATCCCGGAAACCTGGGGCACTGCGGTGAACGTCCAGGCCATGGTGTTCGGCAACATGGGCGAGACGTCGGCGACCGGTGTCGCCTTCACGCGCAATCCCTCTACTGGCGACAAGCGGCTCTATGGCGAGTTCCTCATCAACGCCCAGGGCGAGGACGTGGTCGCCGGCATCCGTACGCCGCAGGAGATCACCGAGCTGGCGCGGCAGGAGGCCGGCTCCGAGAAGCCGTCGATGGAAAAGGCGATGCCCGCCGCCTTCGCCGAACTGGTGCGCATCGCCGAGGCGCTCGAAGCTCACTACTGCGACACGCAGGACCTGGAGTTCACCATCGAGCAGGGCAAGCTGTGGATGCTGCAGACGCGCTCCGCCAAGCGCACCGGCAAGGCGGCGCTGAAAGTCGCCGTCGATCTCGCCAACGAGGGCGTGATCTCGCGCGACGAAGCGGTCGTGCGCATCGATCCGGCGTCGCTCGACCAGCTCCTGCATCCGACCATCGATCCCAAGGCCGAACGCAAGGTGGTCGCCACCGGGTTGCCGGCCTCGCCCGGCGCTGCGTCGGGCGAGATCGTGTTCTCGTCGAACGAGGCGGAGACGCTCAAGAGCCAGGGCCGCCGCGTGATCCTGGTGAGGATCGAGACCAGCCCCGAGGACATCCACGGCATGCATGCCGCCGAGGGCATCTTGACCACGCGCGGCGGCATGACCTCGCACGCCGCCGTGGTGGCGCGCGGCATGGGCCGGCCGTGCGTGTCGGGCGCCGGCGCCATCCGCGTCGACTACACCGCCAACACCATGACGGCCGGCGGCGTCACGCTGAAGAAGGGCGACGTCATCACGATCGACGGCTCCACCGGCCAGGTTCTGGCCGGCAAGGTGCCGATGCTCGAGCCCGAGCTCTCCGGCGAGTTCGCCACGCTGATGCAGTGGGCCGACGCCAAGCGCCGCCTCAAGGTGCGCGCCAACGCCGACACGCCCAACGACGCCCGCCTGGCGATGAAGTTCGGCACCGAAGGGATCGGCTTGTGCCGCACCGAGCACATGTTCTTCGACGAGAATCGCATCCGCGCCGTGCGCGAAATGATTCTCGCCGACGACGACAAGGCGCGGCGCGCCGCGCTGGCCAAGCTGCTGCCGATGCAGCGCGCCGATTTCGTTGCGCTGTTCGAGATCATGGGTGATCTCCCGGTGACCATCCGGCTGCTCGATCCGCCGCTGCACGAATTCCTTCCCCATGGCGAGGAGGAGATTGCCGAAGTGGCGCAAGCCATGGGGACCGATCCGAAGAAGCTCAAGGCGCGCGCCGACGAGCTCCACGAGTTCAACCCCATGCTGGGATTCCGCGGCTGCCGCATTGCGATCGCCTATCCGGAGGTCGCCGAGATGCAGGCACGCGCCATTTTCGAGGCCGCCGTGGAGGCGGGACGGCGCACCGGCAAGACCGTGGTGCCCGAGGTCATGGTGCCGCTCATCGCCACCAGGATCGAGTTCGACCTGATCAAGGCGCGCATCGACGCGATTGCGGAAGACGTCGCCCGGGAGACGGGGGCATCGGTCGAGTATCAGGTGGGCACCATGATCGAGCTGCCGCGCTCGGCTCTGCTCGCCCATGAGATTGCCGAGAGCGCGCAGTTCTTCTCGTTCGGCACCAACGATCTCACGCAGACCACCTTCGGCATCAGCCGCGACGATGCGGCAAGCTTTCTCGGCATCTACGCGGCTAGGGGCATTTTGCCAGCCGATCCGTTCGTGACGCTGGACCGCGCCGGCGTCGGCGAACTGGTGCGGATCGCTACTGAGCGCGGGCGCAAGGTCAGGCGCGACCTGAAGCTCGGCATCTGCGGCGAGCACGGCGGCGATGCCGCCTCGGTGGCGTTCTGCCATGAGATCGGGCTCGACTACGTGTCGTGCTCGCCGTTCCGCGTCCCGATCGCGCGGCTCGCGGCAGCCCAGGCGGCGCTCGGCAAGGGACCCGCCAGCACGGCCTAGCACCGCAGCCAGACCGGGATGACGGGGAAGCGCTCGGCCGCGGCGCGGCCGCGCACCGCTTTTGCCGCGTCGCGCGTCACCGGCATCGTCTCGCTGGTCGGCCAGATCGGGCAGAACGGGGTCGTGGACTACGGCGGCCAGGTCGGTCTCATCGCCGCGTTCCAGGAAGTTTCAAGACACGGCCAGCCAATCCGATACTTTGGTTATCGTTGTGCTAACGATGGCGCGCGCATGACGCGCTTAAATCGCAGGTTCGTCCTTACCATCTGCGCGCGTCTGCACGTCGTCACAACAAAATCATCACGCGGCACAAGCCTTTACGGCGGGCCACGGCGGTTCGGGAACGCACCCTGCCGCAGCGTTGGGACACATTTAACTACGGTTGTGGGTGCGCGGTCCGCTTAACGGATGCGTTGCAGGTTTGGGTTTCTACTGACCACCATCCGGCGCCACCGGAATTAACGGGTTTGCAAGGTTAATACGGGACAAACGCTGCCGTTCGGTGGAACGGCGCGAGTGTTGCGTAGCTTGGCGTGAGTGCAGGGGATGGTTGCGTTGCGTTCAGGGCCGAAGGGCGTTGGACTGGCTTCCTTCGGCCTTACCGCCTTCATGCTGGTCGCGATCCCATTCACGAGCGGGGATCGGGAGCTGGGCGTGGTCTCGGCCCACGCATCGGCATTGGAGCGCACGCGGGCCCTCATCGCGTCGCCATTCGGCACGATCCACGCTGTGACGTTCAGCTTTCCGCGCCCGATCGGCACTACGATTCCCGAGCCGCCGGCCGTCCACCTGGCGAGCATCGACAGCGATGATCTGATCGGCAGCGGCGCGAGCCGCAGGGGCCGCGCTTCTCAGGCCGCCGCCTTGCAGTTTCCCAGTGTCGACCGCACGCACAAGGGAGATTTTCTGGCCACGCCGTCGCCGCCCGAGACCGTCGCTCCGGTTGAGCATGCGAGGTCGCCGGTCGACGACGAAATCGAAGCGGCGGCGCGCTATGCGCCGTTTCCCGAATACGACATCTCGATGTCGCTCGAACTTTATCCGCGCGTTCCCGGCGACGAGACCGGCGAGATCGCCGACACCAATACGGAGGCGCCGGACATTTCTCTTCTCGCCGCCGTCAACGATCCGGATCCGACGGTGCGCACCTCTCGCCTGTTCTTCGGCGACATGCTCGACTCGTCGCCCGCCAGTATCGTTCCCTGGGAGCCGGGCGAAGAGCCGATCATGGCGATGCCGCGCGACGCCGAGATCAAGCGTTCGGCGCTCTCTGCCTTGTCCAATCCCGATGGCGGCGAGACGGTCACGGCCAAGGGCGACATTGCGATCGACGCTTCGCCGCCGCCGAACAGCCCGGCGGCGCGGCTGGGGCTCGTCGGGCCGGCGCGGCAGAAGGCTGAGAAGTGCCTGGCCAATGCGGTGTACTTCGAATCCCGGGGCGAACCGGTGCGGGGACAGCTCGCGGTCGCGCAGGTGGTGTTGAACCGCGCCTTCTCGGGTTACTACCCGAGCGACGTATGCGAAGTCGTCTATCAGAATGCGCACCGGCATCATGCCTGCCAGTTCAGCTTTGCCTGCGATCGTATCGAGGACGTCGTCACCGAGCCGGAAGCATGGGACCGTGCCGAGCGGGTCGCCAAGGCGACGCTCGACGGCAAGGTCTGGCTCCCTGAGATCGGCAAAGCCACCCACTACCATGCCTATTGGGTCAGGCCCTGGTGGGTCCGCACCATGCGCAAGTTCACTCGGATCGGTGTGCACTCCTTCTATCGTCCGCGCCGCTGGGGCGACGGCGAGCAGGCGCCGTCCTGGGGCAGCACGGCAGCGACCGTGAAGGCCGAGGCGAACATGTAAGCCTTAGCCGTGCCGGCCGCCGGTGCGCGCGGGCGCGCCGAGCGCAGATCACCGCTCGTGCGCAATCCCGCAGACACCCCGGCTCACGCGCTGTGCACCGGCACAGCTTTTATGCCACGGCCTTGACCGGCGTCAGATCCTCCAGGACGCTCCTGACCAATCCGCTGCGCTGCTGCATCGCGCGCAGGCTGGCCGGGCTCACGTCCCATAGGCCGATGAAGATCGTGTCGTGGCTGACCCGGTCCGTGCTGGCGATGATCTCGGGGGCCCAGCCGGCGCGGCGGTAGATGCGGACCATGAGACGGTCGAAGATCCCGACGATCTGCTCGACGCCGGCCATCATGGCCACCTCGCATCCGCCCTGCATCAGCTCGAACGTCGTCTTGCACAGGCCGGTCGGCGTCGTCCGTCGTTTGGCGATCGACGGCTCGACGGCGAAGCGCGTGCACTCCCACACCAGCGGCGTCTCGATGTCGAACGGCTCGTCGAAATAACGGTCGAACACGTTCTTCATCATGGTCGGGCCGGTGGTGGGCAAGAACCTGAGGCCGCCCGCGATCTCGCCGGTCTCTTCGTCGACGGAGACGAGATAGAGCGGGTTCATGTGGTCGAACTCGTCAAACTCGTAGCCGTTCTCGACCTTCACCTCCCAGTTGAGTCGGTCACGGAATTGACGCGCTCTCAAGCGGAACATCTCTTCAGTCTCGCGTCGATAATGGTGGCGGTCGCGTCCCTGGAAATAACGGATCATGTCGTCCTCCTGTCGGGCTCGGGATGAGCCGGGGAGAACGAATGTCAGCAAACAGGGTCGCGATGCCAATAGGCTGATTTGCAGCTTGGCCGCGGGCTGATATTGCGGGAAGCCGGGCTTACCGAATGTCGGGAAAGATCAGCTTGTACGTGATGGCCTTGGCCACCGTATGCGTACGATTCAGGCAGTTGAGCTTGTGCTGCGCGCTCTGCAGATGGATGCGCACCACGCCTTCCGAAATGCCGAGGATGGTTGCGATGTCCTCGCTGGTCTTGCCCACCGCGCACCACGTCAGGCATTCGCGTTCGCGCGGCGTCAGCCTTGCTCGATAGTCGGTCTTCTTGGCGCCGCTGATCTGCATCGCCTTGGCGTGAATTGTGTGAGCCAGGATCTGCAGATCGCGAACGTAGGTCTTCTTGGCCAGGGCCCATTCGGGATCCGGCAGGTCGCTGGTGACGCTGAACAGCGCCGATTCCCCGGTCGGGCCGCGGATGGGAAACGTGATGCCCTGGCGGCCGATGCCGAAGTCGACGGACTCGCCGAACAGCTGCTTGACGCGCGGCGCGCGCTTGTTGAACGTTGCCCAATCGATTGGGAGCAGGTTGGCGAATCCTTCCGAGACGACCGGATCGACTCCGAGGTAGTCCGACTCGAAATAGCGCTGCACCCACTCAGGCGGATACGTGATGATGCTGACCGGCCGCACGTCTTCCTGCCCGGGGAGCCCGGGCATGTAATAGACGGCGTGCTTGAGGTCGTACGCCTGCAGGATGCGGTGAACGAACGCCTCGAGCTGGTCCAGCGTCGAGATATCGTCGACCGCGGCAGTGACTTCGGAATAGGTGTCGACGAAGTCCATAGCGCTCCCACGCCAGTTGGACTACAGGCAGCCTAGATTGTCGCCAATGAACGGCAGGGTCAACTCAGGCCTGCAACAGGGGAGATAATCGCAGCGGCATGGCGCTTGTATGACTTCGCGCTACTGCATATGCCGGCGGTTTTCGCGCAGGTTCAACTTAACGGACGAGAATCAAGACGTTCAACCATAGCTTTGTTTGCGCCCGATACTATGCGGTTCCGCAGGGTTGACCCGGAGCCGCCATCAGCCCAAACCATAGGCGCATGCTTGGGTGGTTGTAAGTGCCCTATGGGTGGGCGGCCGCCAACAGCGGGAATCCAAGGGGCGGCGCCATGGGCGCGCCCCAGCAGGCGAGGGAAACCGGATGGGACGGCGGTACAAGAGCGGCGAAAACAGCAGCCAGTCGCGACATCTGAGGTCCGCCAGGATCATTCGGTCGATGCTGGCCGAATGCGGGGATTCATCGCGCCTTCTCGAACTGTTTTATTTCAGCCGCGAGCCCGACGTGCTTGAAATCATTCGCGCCGTCGCGGCCCTGCCGGAGGAGGCCCGGGCCGCGCTGGAAGCCTTTCTCGCCGTCTCGCATGAACCGGCGGCGGTCACGGCCAAATGGGATGGAGCCGGGCGCCTCACGTTGTCCTCGCCGCAGGTCGGCCAGACCATGGCGATCATCAGCTTCTGCGCCGAGAACGACGACGTCGAGAAGCCGTTGCTGCCCAACTGAGCCGGCCCGCTGACCGGCTGCGGCGCGC
>Ga0209466_1000061_pt1 | contig 23167 bp, 22 predicted proteins | sample PanSoiPlo30MoBio_FD_188323 | JGI IMG/M metagenome (GOLD analysis project Ga0209466, IMG submission 188323) | Tropical forest soil microbial communities from Panama analyzed to predict greenhouse gas emissions - Panama Soil Plot 30 MoBio (SPAdes)... | ecosystem: Environmental > Terrestrial > Soil...
CAGGAGTACGGCTGCCGCGTCGTCGCCGGGATCATTGTTGCAATCTAGCGGAATTTTTCCGCCGGGAACACGCATCGCCGGCACATCGTGCGAGTCGCAAGAGTCAGGAAGGGGCAGCCTGGAGGCCGCCCTTGAGCAACGGCGCGGTCGCGTGATCGACGCGGCGGAACCTGGCCGACACCGGCGGCCGTGCGACAAGCCATGGCGGAAGGTCCCGGAGGGTCGCGTCCTCGATCGAGGGACGGTCCTGGCCAGGCAAAAAAGGCGGCCTCATGGGCCGCCCTTTCGCGCTCCGGGACGGCGCCGCGCGATGCGCGGCACCGACATGACGACGCGTTACTGCCTGGCGGCGGTCGGCGGCGTGGGCTGGACGTCGTTGCCGGCGATGTAGTTGTCGCCGAAGCTCTGGAAGACGCCGCCGCCCGCGCTCTGCCAGCTGGCTTGGTTCCCCGCCACGCTCGACGAGCCGATGCGGAGCTGGGCGAAGCCGTTGCCGCTCGCCACCAGGGCCGTGCCATTGTTGGACAGCATGGAGCCGGTCACCATGACGCTGCTGAGCACGCTCGCGCCGGCCGGCGCGGTCACCGTGACGCCCGCGCCCGAGCTGCCGTCAAACACGCTGTTCAAAGCGGAAACCCTCGCCGACAGCGTGGCGCCGCTGGGCGCCACGAACAGCCCGAAGTCGTTGTTGTAGAGATCGACCCGGTTTAATGCGCCGCGCACGGTGCCCGAGCCTGCGGGGACGAAATTGATCCCGAAGAAGCTGTCGGCGATCACCGTGTTGGTCAGGGCGAGCTGGCTGAAGTTGCTGGCGGAATTCGGCTGGAACTGGATCCCCCTGCCGATTCCTACGCTGTCTTGTGTGAAATTGCGAATGGCGCAGTTCTCGATGGTCAGGAACTTGCCGCTGTTGAACACGATTCCGTTGCCGCTGCCGAAACCGATGCCCTTGATGGTGATGCCGCGCAGGCTGACCTTGTCATTGGCCCCGCCATTGATGGTGACGCCGTTGACGCCGCCGGAGACCAGCATGCCGGCTTCGCCGACGCCGTCATTGATGATGCTGATGGTCTTGTTGATGGCCACGGCGCCGTAGCCGCCGGGATCCAGCACCGTGATCTCGCCATTGGCGAGCGTCTTGTCGTGCGCCACCTGGAAGGTGCGGCACGGCGTCGGGCGGTTGCAGTCGTTGGCATCGTTGCCAAGCGAAGAGACGAAGGTGCGCGCCAGTTGCGCGTGAGCGGGCGTGGCGAGCTGGCCGAGGGCCAGCACGGCGGCAAGGACGGTCAGGGATGGCATGGTCTTCGGCATTGGATGTCTCCGTTGAATTGCACAAAAGTTAGGCCATTGGCGCCGGCTATGACGATTTGCACGCGTCACGAGCCCCCTCCTGAGAGGGACGCGAGTACTTACGCGTTCAAACGGCTAGCGCTTCTATGATCGCCGTCACGGAAGGACAGTCGCGGCGGCCGGCAGCGCGGTTCAAGCCAGCAGGGCGTTGGAATAGCCGGCGACCAGCTTGACCAGCTCGGCTTGGCGGGCGGTCCCGGTCTTGGCGAACAGGCGCTTCAGGTGGGTCTTCACGGTTTGCTGGCCCAGCCCGAGGATCGCCGCCACCTCCGGCACGCCGCGCGGAGGCTCGGTGCAGGCGCCCCTGGGGTGCGCCGCCGTCGGCGGCACGGACGGCGTCAACTGTCCGGGGACGGGCGGCGCCGGGTTGCCGCCGCAATTGACGGGCCCCCCGCGCAGCCGCGGCTACTGCTTGGGCACGAGGGTGCCGGCCAGGGTGTCCCCGTTGACGTTGCCGAAGCTGTAATTGTCGCCGAACGTGAACACCCCGTTGGCGGCGGCTCCGGACGTGTTGCGCTCCACGCTGGTGTCGCCCACCAGGATGCCGGTGCCGAACGTGCCCCACTTGTTGTTGGACGACACCGAACGGAGCAGCGCGATGAAGTGACCGCCGGCCCCCAGCGAGGTGAATCCGGCGTCGCCGTTGTGCGCCGCCACGCTGTTCACCACCGTGGCGCGCGCATCCCCGTTGGGATGCATCTCGTTGATGATGAAGCCGGCGAACGTGTTGTTGTACATCTCGACGCGGTTGAGCAGGACGCGTACGCGGCCGATGCTGTTCGGCCGCACGAAGATCCCGTTGATGCCGTTGTCGGCCACCAGCGTGTTCGAGATCACGAGGTTGTTGTCGTTCGCCCCGCTGGGCAGGTAATCGATGCCGTTGGCCGTGAGATTGCGGATGACGCAATTGGTCAGGGTCAGCGCAAAGCCTCGCTCGTAGCGCAACCCGGTGCCGCCGCCGAACCCGATCCCCTGGATGGTGAGCCCGCGCAGGCTCACGTAGGCGTCCGTCGACGCCGCGATGGTGATGCCGTTCGCGCCTCCCGACACCAGCACGCCCGCCTCGCCGACGCCGTCGTTGACGATGCTGATCGATTTGCCGATCGTCACCGCGCCGTAGCCGCCGGGATCGAGCACGGTGATCTCGCCCTGGTCGAAAGTCTTGTCGTGCGCGGCCTGGAAGGTGCGGCACGGGGTCAGCCGGTTGCAGTCGTTGCCGTCGTTGCCGTTGACCGACGAGACGAACGTGCGCGCCAATTCGGCCTGGGCCGGCAGGACTCCAAACCCGATGGCGGCCGCGAGCGTGACGAATGATGTGGCGGTCTTGCTCATTGCTGTGCTCCCTGCGACGAACGCCGCGCTATTGCTTCTGCTCGAACACGTGGGTGGGGACGAGGTCGTTGGTCCCGCTGTTGAGGTAGCTGTAGTTGTCGCCGTAGGTGCGCACGCTCGGGCTGGCGGCGCCCAGCGCGTTGAGGGTCACGATGGATTCACCGACCACCAAGTCCTGGGCGCTGCCGTTCTCCGTGAGGAAGCCGAAGCGGTTGTTGCTCGACACCGAACGGGTCACCAGGACGGCACCGACCGTGGCGCCGCCCGGCGAGGCGCCGCGCGTCGCAAAGCCTGCCTGGAAATTGTTGGCGGCCACGCTGTCCGTCACGGTGCCGTTGATCGCTCCCGTGGCCGACTGCGTGTTGATGGTGAAGCCGTCATGGCTGTTGTTGTACATCTCGACCCGGGTGAGGGTGACCGTCACCGGATTGGCGCCGAACGGCTGGACGGAGATGCCGCTGCCGCCGTTGTCCGCCACCAGGCTGTTGGACACCGCGAGCGAGCCGCCGAAATTCGGCCGGTAGTCGATGCCATTGCCGGTGTGATTGCGGATGACGCAGTTGGTGAGCGTGAGCGCAAATGCGTTGTCCAGGCGAAGCCCGGTGCCGCCGCCGAAGCCGATCCCCTGGACGGTGATGCCACGCAGGTTGACAAAGGCGTTGGCGGCGGCGACTTCGATGCCGACCGCGCCGCCGGACACCAGCACGCCGGCTTCGCCGACGCCGTCATTCACGATGCTGATCGATTTCCCGATCGTCACCGCGCCATAGCCGCCGGGATCGAGCACTGTGATTTCGCCGTCCGGGAAGGTCTTGTCGTGCGCCGCCTGAAAGGTCCGGCATGGCGTCAACCGGCCGCAATCGTTGGCATCGTTGCCGTTGACCGACGACACGAACGTGCGCGCCATCTGCGCCTGTGCCGGCGCCATCTGCGCGCCAAGCGTCAACAGCAGGCCGGCAAAGCCCGACACGGCAACTCTGCACATGGTTCTCCCTCCATCCTGGGTCGCGACAGGGCCGGGCCCCGTCGTTGGTGCCGGGACCATGAAGGAGGGGCCGGCGCCACGCATCAATCGATCGATGGAGGCGGGCGGATTAGTCGGACGCGTGCGTCCGGCCAGCGCCGCAGCGCGCCGGCGTTCATAGCGTGACCGTCGAGAAGCGATCCAGGCGCCTCTGGCGCCCGCTATTTCCTCGCGATCACGGTCGCGATCGGCTGCAACCGTTGGCGTCGTTGCGGAGCGACGAGACGAAGGTGCACGCCAGTTGCGCCTGCGCCGGCGCAACAGTCACGCCAAGCGAAAGGATAGCCGCGATAGTTCCTGACAATGCCCAAGTGCTCATTGCACCCTCCATGCCGTGGCCTGATTTGGCGCCAAGGCCATCCGGACGGAGTCATGGCGGAAACGGCGCCGCGGCGCCTACCCCGATTGAGTGAATGCCGCGCCGGAAGCTCGCCTCAGCCGAGCACGGTGTTGGCGTAGCCGGCGACGAACTTGACCAGTTCGGCCTGGCGGTGGGTCGCGGTCTTGGCGAACAGGCTGCGCAGGTGCGTCTTCACCGTTTGCGGCGACAGCCCGAGCACCGCCGCTGTCTCCGGCACGTTGCCGACCTCGACGATGGCGAACAGGACGCGAATTTCCGCCGGCGTCAGATGAAACTCCCGGGCAATGAGGTCGCGTCCGGTGCTAGCATTTTGCCATTTGGGCGCGCCATCGCGCCTGACGCTTGAACTCGACCGGATGAATGGACAAATTCTGTGCGCGATACGCGAGGGAGTTGCTCCTTGTCCCACGATGTTCCGATCGGCGCCGCCCAGGTCACGTTGGCCCAGCTCAACGAACGCTCGCGCGAAATCTTTCGCCAGATCGTGGAAAGCTATCTGGCCACCGGCGAGCCGGTCGGCTCGCGCAACCTGGCGCGCCTCATTCCGATGACGCTGTCGCCCGCGTCGGTGCGCAACGTCATGTCGGACCTGGAGCAGCTCGGGCTGGTATTTGCGCCGCATACCTCGGCCGGCCGGCTGCCCACTGAGCTCGGCCTGCGCTTCTTCGTCGACGCCCTGATGGAGATCGGCGACCTCACCGAGCAGGACCGGCGCGCCATCGAGGCGCAGGCCGCCGCCACGTCGGGGCCGAAATCGATCGAGGCGATCCTCAACGAGGCCTCGGGCCTGCTGTCGGGCCTCTCCCGCGCGGCCGGCGTCGTGCTCACCGACAAGTCCAACATCCGCCTCAAGCACATCGAGTTCGTGCGGCTCGAGCCCGAGCGCGCACTCGTCGTCATGGTGGCCGAGGACGGCCAGATCGAGAACCGCGTCCTCAATCTGCCGCCCGGCCTGCCTACCTCGGCGCTGACCGAGGCGACCAACTTCTTCAATGCGCATATCCGCGGGCGGACGCTGGCCGAGGCCAAGGCGGATCTCGAAAAGGCGCTCGCCGCCGGCCAGGCCGAGCTCGACCAGCTCACCCAGAAGATCGTTGAAGCAGGGCTCGCCAGCTGGTCCGGCGGCGAGGACGAGGAGCGCCGCCTGATCGTGCGCGGCCATGCCAACCTGCTCGAGGATCTCAGGGCGCTGGAGGATCTCGAGCGGGTGCGGCTCCTGTTCGACGATCTCGAGACCAAGCGCGGCCTGGTCGACATTCTCGGCCGCGCCGAGCGCGCAGAGGGCGTTCGCATCTTCATCGGCTCGGAGAACAAGCTGTTCTCGCTGTCCGGTTCCTCGACCATCGTGGCGCCCTACCGCGATGGCGCCGGGCGCATCGTCGGCGTGCTGGGCGTGATCGGCCCGACCCGGCTCAACTATGCCCGCATCATCCCGATGGTGGACTACACCGCCAAGGTGGTAAGCCGGCTCCTGGCCGGCCCGGCGGCTTGATTTTTCTCGGCCGAGCCCTGATATGCCGGCTTGACGCATTTTCCGGAAAAGTGGGAACCGGTTTTCCGCAGAAAATGCGGCCAGGTATGGTCTGGAGATCCGAACAAAAACGGGATGTTGGGCGATGACGGATAGCCGCACGCCGGATGACAACGCGCCGGACACGGCCACTCAGGACGCGCAGGCCAGCCCGGCCGAAGACCCCGCGGCCCAGGCTGCCCGCGAGGCCGCCGAATACAAGGACCGCTGGTTGCGCGCGCTGGCCGAGATGGAGAACCTGCGCCGCCGCACCGAGCGCGAGGTTGGCGACGCGCGCGCCTATGCCGTCACCCAGTTCGCCCGCGACGTGGTGACGGTGGCCGACAACATGGAGCGGGCCCTGCAGGCGCTCGACAACGAGCTGCGCGAGAAGGCCGATGCCGCCGTGAAGGGCCTGCTCGACGGCGTCGAGCTTACCGAGCGCGAGCTCCTCAAGGTCCTGGAGAAGCACGGCGTCCGCAAGCTCGAGCCGCAGGGCCAGAAATTCGACCCGCACCGCCATCAGGCGATGTTCGAAGTGCCGGACGAGAGCGTGCCGGCCGGCACCGTGGTGCAGGTGGTCCAGTCCGGCTACGTCATCGGCGACCGCGTGCTGCGTCCGGCCCTGGTGGGCGTTGCCAAGGGCGGCCCGAAAGCGGCGGCACCGTCGGGGGAGGCCGAGAGCACGGCGCCGGCCAACGACAATTCGCAGGGCTCCTGAAGAACCGACAATGGATGCGCGGGTCGAGCCCCGCGCACCACGATGGCTCAGCGCAGTTCGATGCCGTCGCGCACGGCACGCAGCCGCGTGAACACCTCGTGCCAGCCATCCTTGCGCGCCAGGCCCAGCACGCGCAGATGTCCGCGGCCGCCGAAGCGCAGCCACTGCGCCACCATCACGTCGGTATTGGTCTTGACGTCCTTGGCCTCGGCGATGATTTCGTAGCCCTGCTGGCCGCCGATCCGCAGCGGTTCCGATCGCACCAGGCGGATGTCCTTGATGCCGGGTGTCTCGGCGAGCACGCCGCGGGCGAAGCGGTCGCGGTCCCCGGCCGCCGAGGGGACGTTGCCCGCCGCGACTGAAATCAGCAGCAGCGGCTGCTCGGGCAGATCGGCCTGGTCGGCGGGGCCATCGGTCAGCAGCGCGGCGCTGCCCGGCACCACGCGGGCGACATGAAAGCCGGCGAGCTCAGTGAGGGTGAACGGCAGCGCGATGAGCTGTTCCTCGACCGGCGCCGTGACGCGAACCGCGGCGGATTCCAGGGCGGCGCGCACGGCGGCATCCGGATAGGTGTCCTTTTCGCTCTCGGGCACCTGCACCGACACGATCGCGGTGAACTGCGACGTCGAGCCGAACAGAATCCAGCGCCGGAACGTCACGCCGCCCGCTTCCTGGTGCCCGGTGACGAGAAATCCCGGGCCCATTGCGAAGCCCATCGGCTCGCGGTTCTCCACCGTGACGCCCTGCCGCCGCAACTGTTCGTCCGCAAGCCGCGCGTCGAGTTCGGCATAGGCGGATGCCGGCAGCTCCGTGATGAGGATGAGGGCATTCCGCGCCGGATCGCCGAACCCCGAAAAAGCCTTGCCGACCTCGAACCCTTGCGGCGGTACCAGACCGACGCGCGAGCCGGGCGGAAAAATCGGATCGTCAGCTCGCGCCGAACCGATCAGGGCGGACAGGATCAGGAGAGCGGGCAGGATCGGACGTCGGTACATCATGGCGGGTGGTCCAAGAAACGGCACATATGGCCGAAAAAATGCGGCACAGGCGAGGCGTCGGCGGCCGACAGGCGCCGGTTGCACGCCGGCGGAACAATCCCCTCGGGAGCGGAAGATGGCGTCGCATGGCCATTTCTACTGGAACGAATTGATGACGCATGACGTCGAGAAGGCGAAGAAGTTCTATGCCGCTACGGTCGGCTGGACGTTCGACACGATGGCGACGCCCAATGGAACGTATTGGCTCGCCAAGGACGGCGACACGCCGGTGGCCGGCATGTTTCCCATGGTGGGTCCCAATTTTTCCGGCATGCCGGAGCAGTGGGTGTCCTACCTGGCGGTCGACGATGTCGATGCCCGCGTCAAGAAGGCGACAGCCGCCGGCGCAAAAGTCATGCAGCCGCCGTTCGACGTGCCCGGCGTCGGCCGCATCGCCATCATGCGCGAGCCCGGCGGTGCCATGGTGGCCTGGATCACGCCGGTCGGCACCTAGCGCATGATCTAGGCGTCGGGCGGCGTCACCTGGGCGGGTCGTGTGACCCGCCGCAAGGTGAGATTGATCCGGCCGCCCTGCGCCAGCAATGTCGACGTGCCGGGCAGGATGCGATCGACGCCGTGGAAGGCAAGCCGCGCCTCGCCGGCCAGCACCAGCGCATCGCCGGAGGCGAGATGCAGCGAACGGGTGGAGTCGGCGCGCCGTGTGCCGCCCAGCCGGAACACGCAGGTGTCGCCGAGCGACAGCGACACCACCGGCGCGGAAAAATCCTGCTCGTCGCGATCCTGGTGCAGGCCCATGCGCGCGTCCGTGCCGTAGTGGTTGATCAGGCAGGCTTCCGGCGCGGCCGGATAGTCCGACAGGTCCCGCCAGGCGGCGAGCAGCACATCCGGAATGGCCGGCCATGGCGTTCCTGTTTCCGGATGCGTCGGCTGATAGCGATAGCCCGTTTCGTCGGTCACCCAGCCGAGCGGCCCGCAATTGCTCATGCGCACCGACATGGGCTTGCCGCTCTTCGGCATGCGCGGCGTGTAGAGCGGCGCCGCGCGCAGCACCGCATCGATGTCGGCGAGCAGACGTTGCTGCGCGTCGCGGTCGAGATAGCCCGGCCTCAGCGTGGCACCGGGCACGATTGTGATGGTCGTCATGGCGCCGAGATAGCGCGGCGGCGCGTGCCGCGCGACCCGGTTTTCGCGACGCTCGCTTCTGGAGATCAGGCTGCCGACGCCTTGCGCGGCACCAGCCGCTCGCTCGTCAGCGCATCCTTGACCCCGGTGGTTCCCGCCTCATGGTATTCGGCGTCCTCGTTCACGTCCCACACGTCGTACAGGCGCTCGCCCGCCAGGATGTTCCGTGCCGTCAGCATGGCGGTCATCATGGCGTGGTCCTGGTTGTTGTACTTGTGCATGCCGTTGCGGCCGACCAGGTGCAGCGTCGGATAACCCTGCTCGAGGTCGAGGCGGACGATGTTCAAGTTGTCGCGGTAGGCCTCGTCGTAGACCGGATAGGCCTTGGGCTGGCGCACCACGCAGGCGTCCACCACGTCTTCAGCCGCGATCAGGCCGATCTTGGCGCATTCCTGCTTGGCGAGATCGACCAGATCCGGGTCGGAGCTGGTCCACAGCCCGTCGCCCTCGAAACAGAAATATTCCAGCCCGAGGCAGCTCATGCCGGGCCGCACCATTTCGGGCGACCACGAGCCGAAATTCTGCACCCGGCCGACCTTCACGCTAGGATCGTGGATGTAGATCCAGTTGTCCGGGAACAGATCGGCCTTCTTCACCATCAGGGCGACCGTGAGGAAGTCGCGGTAGCGCAGGCTGCGCGCGTGGAACAGCGAGATCGGCCGCGGCGACATTTTTTCGATCAGCTCGCGCACCGGCGCCGAGCTGATCACGTGACGCGCCGTGAAGGTCTCGCGGGTTCCGTCGAAGGCCTCCACCTCGATGCGCCACACCTTGCTGGCGGCATCGAACGAGAGCCGCTGCATGTCGCGGCCCATCAGAACCTTGCCGCCGCGCGCCTCTATTCTGCGCGCGGCCGCTTCCCACATCATGCCGGGGCCCTTGCGCGGATATTGAAAGCTCTCGATCAGCGTCTTCACCACCGGCCCGCCGGCCGACCTGGTGGCGCGGCGCGGCTTCAGCGAGCGCGTCAGCGCGTTGACGACGGCGACGCGCAGGTCGAGGCCCTTGATGCGCTGGGCCGCCCAGTCGGCGGAAATCTCGTCGCACGACATGCCCCACACCTTTTCGGTGTAGGTCTTGAAGAAGATGCCAAACAGCCGCTCGCCGAACTGGTTGCGCACCCACTCGTGGAAGGTGCGCGGCACCGGCGTCGGGAATGCCTTGGCATAGGCATACGACAGCATGCACGCGGCGCTCTGCACGATGCCGAGGTTGCCCAACGCCTCGAACGCCTTGAGCGGATAGGAGTAGAATTTTCCGCCGTAGTAGATGCGCGAGAGCCGCGGCCGTTCGATGAAATCGTCGGGCAGGATCTCCTGCCACAGGTCGACTACTTCCTTGGCCTTGGAGAAGAAGCGGTGTCCGCCGATGTCGAACATGAACCCGTTGTAACTTACGGTGCGGCTGATGCCGCCGACGTAGACCGGATCCTTCTCGATCACGACAACCGACGGCATCTCCTTGGTCAGGCAATAGGCGGCCGTGAGACCTGCCGGTCCGGCGCCGATCACGAACACTTCGGCGTCGACCTGGGTCACAGCGCCACCTCTTGCTCCTGGTTGAGGGCGGCGCGGCGGCCGGCGAACGAGAACAGCCGGTGTCCGGTATAGGAGAGGCCGGCCCCGGCGGCCGCTCCGAAGATCACGGCGGCCTGCGGCAGCGACGCGAACACGCTGACCACGAGGCTGGCGAACACCGCGTAGTTCATGCCCTGGGCGATCGCCGTCACCACGGCGTAGCGCAGCGCCTCCTCGCTCGGGCGGCGGCCGGTCGGATCGAACGTGATGGCGCGATTGAACCGCCACGTCAGCACCGTCGCGACGGCGAGCGACACGAGCCGCGCGCGCAGCGGATGCGTTCCGGCGCCGAAGATCAGGGTGAAGACGGCTAGATCAGTGAGAAAGCCGGCTGACCCAACGGCAAGAAAGCGGATGGGGCGCGGCAGCTTTTTGATGTAGCGAAGCAGCAGGCCGTCGTGCCCATTCGACGGCGCGGCGCCACACGCTGCGATCTCGACGTTGTCCATGAACCGTCCACTGTGGCGGCCGCGGCAGCGTCGCGATCGACGTGGCACGCGATTGTTGCTTGTCGTCTCGGGTCATGGTCGCAGCATTTCCTTAATGCGGGACTTACCGTGCCGACGGCATTTGTTGGAAAGCTCGTAGCGTTAATTCATCCTCAATGCTCTTCACCCATGGATCGGACAATCGACGCCTGTGGCAGAGCAGCCACCGACGTGCAGTCGATCGATCCGATTTTTTCCACGGGCGAGCCGTCATGTATCGAGGGTTGATGCGCCGGCCGCCTTTTGCGCTTCTCTTTGCGGCCGTCTGGTTGATCGTGGCATTCGGGCTGCTCGTGCAGCATTGGCCCGACACCGCCCGCACGGTGCCCGATGCCGACGACGCCATGCGCCTCGTCCAGGTGCGTGCGTTTCTCGCCGGCCAGAACTGGTTCGATCTGCACGAGGCGCGCATCGCCCCGCCGTTCGGCTATGACACGCACTGGTCGCGGTTGATCGATGCCGGTCTTGCGGGCGTCCTTGCGATCCTGCACGGGTTCGCCGATGGGGCCACGGCCGAGCGCCTGCTCGGCGCGCTGTGGCCATTGCTGTGGCTGCTGCCGGCCATGGCCGGCGTGGCGGCGATCGCCTGGCGTCTGGCCGGACGCGAGGCCGCCATCGTGGCATTGCTGCTCGTCCTGATCGGCGAGCCGGCCTTCACGCAATTCCGACCGGGCCGCATCGACCATCACAACGTGCAGATCGCGTTGTCCATCCTGATCCTGGCGTCCGTCGCGTGGAGCGATCGGCGGCAATGGTGCGCATGGGCGGCTGGCGGCCTCACCGGGCTCGCGCTGGGCGTCGGCCTCGAAGGCCTCCCTTACCTCGCGGGCTGCGGCGCCGCCTTGGCGCTGCGCCATGTCGGCGACGCGCGTGCCGCGCCGGCGCTGCGTGCCTACGGCCTCGCCGTTGCGGCCGCCACCCTGGCGGCCTTTCTCGTCAGCGTCGGTCCCGATCGCTGGACACACACCGCCTGCGACGCCATCGCCGTGAATCTGGCCGCGGCCGTCGTGGTGGGCGGGCTTGCTCTCGCGCTTCTGAGTTCATTCCGTTGCGAGAACCGCGCGACGCGGGCGGCCGCGGTTGCAGCCGCAGGAATCGCGACACTCGCTGTCTTCACGGCGGGCGATCCGCGCTGCCTGCGCGGTCCCTATGCCATGATGGATCCGGCCGTCTGGGCGATCTGGCTCGACCACGTGCCCGAGATGCAGCCGCTGCTCCGCCTGTTCGCCACGTCGCCGCTGGTCGCCGCCGCCGTCACGGCATTTCCCGCCGCCGCGCTCGTCGCCGTGCTGCTGTTGGCGAGAGAGCGGGAGCGGCGTCGCGACTTTGCATTTCTCGTCGCCGCTGCCACGCTGGCGCTGGGAGCTGCCACCACCTTCGTCGCCTTGAAAGCCTTCTCCTATGCGATGTGGTTTGCCATGCCGCTGGTCGCGGTGGCGGTGGTGCGGCTGTTTGCAGCGTTCGCGCTGACCACCGCGGCGGCGCGCCTGGTCGCCGGGCTGGTGTTGACACCGACGGCGCTGTCCGCCGGCGCCGTCCTTCTGGCGGAAGCGGCCGGCTTCGAGGAGAGGGGCGGCGCGGCCCCGCAGGAGCGCGCCTGCTTCGCGTTCGACAGCTACCGGCCGCTGGCACGGCTTGCCGCGGGCGTTGTCGCGACCAATGTGCGCTACGGTCCGTTCGTCCTGGCGTTGACGCCGCATTCCGTCCTCGCGGCGCCCTATCATCGGCTGTCCGCCGCGATCCTGACCAACCATCATGCCTTGGCGGCCACGCCCGAGGAGGCCCGCGCCGTCCTGCTCGACACGCCGGCGACCTACGTCGTGATCTGCCGCCATGGCAGTCCCCTGGGCTTCGGTGCGGCCGAGCGCACGGACAGCCTGTGGGCGCGGCTTCAGGCCGGCGCGGTCCCGGACTGGCTCGAGCCGGTTGCCGGGACGACGGGCGAGCCGCTGCTGGCGTTTCGCATCAAACGCTGAGGGCCGGCGCGTTTTTCCTGCCGCTTCGGACTCATTCGCCGGCGGCCGTGCAGCCAATTGGCCCCATTCGGCTTACCCGATCTTAATCGATGTTTCTTAAGGTTCGGCGCCCCGATGGGTCAGAAGGGGGAAACATTGAGCCACGCCCTGCGGATCCGCGACGAACTGGAATCCCTGCTGCCGCTCGGGTCCTTCGTCAAGAATCGGTCGATCGCCGTTCTGCTGCCTTGCTACAACGAAGAAGCCACGATCGCCGCCGTGATCGAGAGCTTTCGTGGCGTGCTGCCCGGCGCCACCATCTACGTCTACGACAACAATTCGAGCGACCGCACCGCCGAGGCGGCGGCCGCCGCCGGTGCCGTCGTGCGCCGCGAGCGCTACCAGGGCAAGGGCAACGTCGTGCGGCGCATGTTCGCCGACATCGAGGCCGACGTCTATGTCCTGGCCGATGGCGATCTGACCTATGACGCCAGCGCCGCCGGCCGGCTGGTCGACGCGCTGGTGAGCCAGAACGTCGACATGGTGGTCGGCGTCCGCGTCGCTTCGGGCCGCGCCTTCCGTCCCGGCCACCAGTTCGGCAACCAGCTGTTCAACCGCGTCGTCACGCATCTGTTCGGCAACGGTTTCACCGACATCCTGTCAGGCTATCGCGTGGTGTCGCGGCGCTTCGCCAAATCCTTTCCGGCCGCGTCGTCGGGATTCGAGATCGAGACCGAGCTGTCCGTGCATGCGCTCGATCTCAAGCTGGCGACTGCCGAACTCCCGCTGCCCTACGGCGAGCGGCCGGAGAACTCCAAGAGCAAGCTCAAGACCTACCATGACGGCGCGCGCATCCTGTTCAGCATCCTCATGATGTACCGCGCGCTGAATCCGTTTCAGTTCTACGGCGCCATCTTTCTCATGCTGCTCACCGTCGCGTTGGGGCTCGCCGCCCCGGTCTTCATCACCTACGTGGAGACCGGTTTGGTCCCGCGCCTGCCGACCGCCGTCATGGCGGCGAGCATCATGCAGCTCGCCTTCATGAGTCTGGCCTGTGGCATCATCATCGAGGCGGTCAGCGCCAGCCGGCGCGAGTTCAAGCGCATGCGCTATCTCGACATCCCGGCGCCGGGCGCCAACCGCCCCGACGCAATCGGTCCTGCGGAGTCGGTGCGATGACCGCGCTGCAATACACGGACGAGAAATATTACCAGGCGGTGGCGCCGCGCTCGCTGAGCGAGCGTCTCATGGTCATGGCGCGCGACCGCATCTATGCGGATTTCCTGCGCTGCTGCCGGCCCGGACCTGATGACACCATTCTGGATGTCGGGGTCTCCGACGTGGTCAACGACGCGGCCAACATGATCGAGCGCAAGTACCCGCATCCGGAGCGGGTCACCGCCGCCGGCTTGGGCACTGCCGAAGATTTTCGACGCGTCTTTCCGGCCGTGACCTATGTGCGCATCGAGGCCAACCGCAGGCTGCCGTTTGCCGACCGGTCGTTCGACATCGCGACCTCCAATGCCGTGCTCGAGCACGTGGGCAGCCATGGCAACCAGCTCGCCTTCGTGGCCGAGCTGCTGCGCGTCGCCAAAAAAGTCTTCATCAGCGTGCCGCACCGCTACTTCCCGGTCGAGCATCATACTGCGATCCCGCTGCTGCATTTTCACGACGGCAGCTTCGCGTACGCCTGCCGCTGGCTCGGCAAGTCGGAGTGGACCGAGGAACGCAACCTGATCCTGATGACCCGACGCCGCCTGCGCGGCCTCGTTCCTCCGCACCGCGACGCCGTGATCGGCGCGACCGGCATCCCGCTCGGGCCCTTCAGCTCGAACCTGTTCCTCTTTTTCGCGGCCGCGCCGCAATGAGCGTCGCGATCGACGCGCATTCCGGCCAGCGGCTCGGCCGGGCCGAGTGGGCAGGCGTCGCCCTGCGCGTTCTCTGTGTCGTTGCGCCGCTGGCGCTGCTCCTGCCGTGGATGGCGCAGTTCTACTGGCCGGAGGCCAATGGGCTCGACGTCGCCGGCTACCAGATCGGGCGCGACTTCATCAACGTCTGGTCGGGGCCGCAGCTCGCCTTCGGTGGCAAGCTCGCTGTCCTGTTCGACCTGCGCAACTACCACGCCGCCATCGGCGAACTGTTCGGCCAGCCGCTGCGCTTTCACAATTGGGGCTATCCGCTGTTCACGTTGCCGGCGTTCTGGCCGCTGGCGCAGCTGCCCTACTTCGCGGCGCTGGCGGTGTGGACCGTCGGCCTGTTCGCGATCTTTGCCGCCGTGACGCTGTCGCAGATGGACCCGCGCGATCGCATCCCGGCGCTGGTCGTGCTGTTCCTCGCCCCGGCCTGCCTCATCAACACGATCGGCGGCCAGAACGGCTTTCTCAGTGCGGCGCTTCTCATCGGCGGCGTCCTGTGTATCGACCGCCGCCCGATCCTCGCCGGCATCCTGTTCGGGTGTCTCACCTTCAAGCCGCACCTCGGCCTCATCCTGCCGTTTGCGCTGCTGGCGCTGCGCGTGTGGCGGGTGATCGCCGCCGCGGTAGCGACCGCCGTCGTGCTCGTCGCCTGGTCGGTGCTGCTGTTCGGGATCGAGCCCTGGCGCCAATACGTCGAGGTCGCCGGCGCGCATCAGGTGCGCCTGCTCGAGTGCTTCTGCGGCTTCTATACGACCATGATGGTGTCGGGGGTCGCCGGCGCGCGCACGTTCGGACTGAGCTATGCGGCGGCGCTGAACATTCAGCTCGTCCTGTCGGTCGCGGTGATCGCTGCCGCCACCTGGGCCGTGATGTGCACGTCCGATCCGCGCCGCCGCGCCTTCGTGCTGGCCAGCGCCGCGCCGCTCGTCGCGCCCTATGCCTTCAATTACGATCTCACGGCGCTCGCGGCGGTCCTGCTCTGGCAGCTCTACCGGCCCCAGCCGTTGGGCCGCGTGCGTACCGCGGTCGTGTTCCTCGGTTGGACCGCGCCCGCTCTGCCGATGTACCTGGCCGTGGCCGAATGGGGGCTGACGCCGTTCGTGCTGGCGGCAGTCTTTGCGTTGAGCGTCCATGACGCGGTCGGCGATCGCGCGGTCGCCCACCACGAGCCTGCCGCCCGCCCGGCAGCAGCTTGAAACGATGCTCGCCATGTCTATGCCTCGCCAACCGCATTTCGCCCTGATGCTGGTCGCGGCCTGGCTCCTCGTCGTGCTGCAGCTCGTCATGCAGGACTGGTCGTCGCTCACCGTCGTGATCGGCGATTCGGACGATGCAATGCGCCTGGTCCAGGTCCACCGCTTCCTCGCCGGCCAAGGCTGGTTCGATCTGCACGAGGCGCGCATTGCCCCGCCGCTCGGCTACGATTCCCATTGGTCGCGCCTGATCGACGCCGGGCTCGTCGGCCTGTTCCTCGCCTTCCGGACCATCGCCGACGCGGCGCTCGCCGAGCGTCTGATGCTCGCCGTGTGGCCGGTGCTGTGGCTCGTTCCGACCATTGGCGCCGCGGCCGCGGTGGCGTGGCGGCTGGGCGGGCGCGAGGCGGCGCTGGTGGTGCTGTTGCTGGCGGTGCTGGGCGTTCCCGGATGGAGTCAGTACCGGCTCGGCCGCATCGACCATCACAATGTGCAGATCGCGCTCGCACTGCTGGCCGTGGCCACCACCGTGTGGTCGGACCGCGTGCGCTGGGCCGGCGGCGCGGCAGGCGCCGCGACCGGCCTCGCCCTGGCGATCGGCCTCGAGGGCATGCCGCTGCTGGTACTGTGCGGCACCGCCTTGACGCTGCGCTACATGCTCGATGCTGATGCGGCGCCGGCGCTGCGCCACTATGGATCGTCGCTCGCCGTCGGCGCGCTGGCGGCGTTTCTCGTCACCGTGCCGCCCGAGCACTGGGGGCAGGTCGCCTGCGATGCTATTGCGATCAATTCCGCCGCCGCCGTGGTGGCGGCGGGAGTGGCCCTTGCCGCGGCGGCGACGTTGGTCACCGGCACGCGCCTGTCGTCGCGCTGCCTGGCCGGCGCGGCGGCGGGTGCCCTGCCCCTGGCGGTGTTCGTGCTCATCGAGCCGCGTTGCCTCGGCGGCCCCTACGCGCTCGTGGATGCGGGCGTTCGCTCGGTCTGGCTCGACCGGGTCAACGAGATGCAATCGCTGTTCGCGCTGATGCAGACGCGGCCGGTGACCGGCCTGGCCTGCGCGGCTTTCCCGGCCACCGCGCTCGCCGCCCTGGCGATCGTGGCGCCCGGATTGCGGCGGGACTTTGCGTTCCTTACCGCCGGGGCCGCCTTCCTGCTCGCGCTCGCCATCATGATCGGCATGATCAAGTTCTACGATTACACGCTCTGGCTCGGCGTGCCCCTGGTCGCGGTGGCGGCGCTGGACATCTGCCGCCGGCTGAGGCTCGAGAGCATGGTGGCGCGCTTCGTCGTGGCGCTGCTGCTCACGCCGGTGACGGTGAGCGTTGCGGCCATCACGATCGCTTCGACCGCGGGCGCCGATACCCGCGCGGCCGTCAATCCCGAGCGCGAGGCCTGCCTGCGCCGCGAGAGCTATGCGGCGCTGGCGCAGCTTCCGCCTGGCCTGGTCGCGACCAACCAGGTCGGATGGGGTCCCTTCGTGCTGGCCTGGACGCCGCACGCGGTACTTGCGGCACCGTACCACCGGCTGTCGGCCAGCATCCTGCCCGCGCACCGCGTGTTCGCCGGGCCGCCTGACGAGGCGCACGCGATCCTCACCGGCATGCGGGCGACCTATGTCATGACCTGTGCCAACGCGGCGCCAGCTTTGCGCGGACCGGGCACCGAGGCGCCTGATCCTGCGAGCCTGGCCGCAAGGTTGCGGGCGGGCGACGTGCCCGGCTGGCTCGAGCCCGTGCGGGCGACGCAAGGGAAGGCTATCGTGGTCTACCGCGTTACGCGCTGAGCGGCTCCGCGCGCCCGCCCCGCCGCACAGGGCCTAGTGGCTGCAACGCCTGGGCAAATTCCTGCGGCGCTGACTTGCGGCCTATCCTGACCCTCCTATATGAGCGTTGGCCGCCGCAGGGAGCGGCGAATGTGCATCCTGGGGGTCGGTGAGGGGGTGGTCCGCGGGTCGAGAAGCTCGTACGGCCGGCCTCTCGTAAGGGCGCTGTCCAAGGCCCGACCGATCTGCCGCAAAAGAGAGGATTAACTAATATGGCGAAGGTCATTGGTATCGACCTCGGCACCACCAATTCCTGCGTTGCCGTCATGGAAGGCTCGACGCCGAGGGTCATCGAGAACGCCGAGGGCATGCGCACCACGCCCTCGATCGTTGCGTTCACCGACGATGGCGAACGGCTGGTCGGCCAGCCGGCGAAGCGCCAGGCCGTCACCAATCCCGAACGCACCATCTTCGCGGTCAAGCGCCTGATCGGCCGCCGCTACGACGACCCGATGGTGGACAAGGACAAGAAGCTCGTCCCCTACAAGATCGTGCGCGCCGGCAACGGCGACGCCTGGGTCGAGGTGGACGGCAAGACCTATTCTCCCTCGCAGATTTCCGCCTTCATCCTGCAGAAGATGAAGGAGACCGCCGAGGCGCATCTCGGCCAGAAGGTCGAGAAGGCCGTCATCACGGTTCCGGCCTATTTCAACGACGCCCAGCGCCAGGCCACCAAGGACGCCGGCAAGATCGCCGGCCTCGAGGTCCTGCGCATCATCAACGAGCCGACCGCGGCCGCCCTCGCCTACGGTCTGGACAAGAAGAAGTCCGGCACCATCGCGGTATATGACCTCGGCGGCGGCACCTTCGACATTTCCATTCTCGAGATCGGCGACGGCGTGTTCGAGGTGAAGTCGACCAACGGCGACACCTTCCTGGGCGGCGAAGATTTCGACATGCGGCTCGTCAACTATCTGGCCGACGAGTTCCAGAAGGAGCAGGGCATCGACCTGCGCCGCGACAAGCTCGCGCTGCAGCGCCTCAAGGAGGCCGCCGAGAAGGCGAAGATCGAGCTCTCGTCGACCACGCAGACCGAGATCAACCTGCCGTTCATCACGGCGGACGCCTCGGGCCCGAAGCATCTCACGCTCAAGCTCACGCGCGCCAAGTTCGAGGCGCTGGTGGATGACCTCATCCAGCAGACCATCGAGCCGTGCCGCAAGGCCATCAAGGACGCCGGCGTGTCGGCGGGCGAGATCGGCGAGGTCGTCCTGGTCGGCGGCATGACCCGCATGCCGAAGGTCCAGGAAGTGGTGAAGCAGTTCTTCGGCAAGGAGCCGCACAAGGGCGTCAATCCCGACGAGGTCGTGGCGGTGGGCGCCGCCATCCAGGCGGGCGTGCTGCAGGGCGACGTCAAGGACGTGCTGCTGCTCGACGTGACGCCGCTCTCGCTCGGCATCGAGACGCTCGGTGGCGTGTTCACCCGCATCATCGATCGCAACACCACGATCCCGACCAAGAAGAGCCAGGTGTTCTCCACGGCGGAAGACAATCAGACCGCGGTGACCATCCGGGTGTTCCAGGGCGAGCGCGAGATGGCGAGCGACAACAAGCTGCTCGGCCAGTTCGATCTCGTCGGCATCCCGCCGGCGCCGCGCGGCGTGCCGCAGGTCGAGGTCACGTTCGACATCGACGCCAACGGCATCGTCAACGTCTCGGCCAAGGACAAGGCGACCAACAAGGAGCAGCAGATCCGCATCCAGGCGTCGGGCGGCCTCTCCGAGGCCGACATCGAGCGCATGGTCAAGGATGCCGAAGCGCATGCCGACGAGGACAAGCAGCGCAAGGCGCAGGTCGAGGCGAAGAACCACGCTGAGGCCCTGATCCACACGACCGAGAAGGCGCTGTCCGAGCATGGCTCCAAGATCGGCGAGGACGAGCGCCGCGCGATCGAGAACGCGATGGCCGATCTCAAGGAAGCCGTGAAGGGCAACGATGCCGAGGCCATCAAGGCCAAGACCAACACCTTGATGCAGGCGTCGATGAAGCTCGGCGAGGCCATGTACCGGCAGGCCGAGCAGAGTGCGGGCGGCGGTCAGGGTGGTGACGGCAGCGCGGGCGGCGGCGCCGGCGGGCCGAAGGAAGACGTCGTCGATGCGGAGTTCACCGAGGTCGATGACGACAAGAAGAACAAGAAGTCCGCCTGAGCCGGCAGCCCATGGCGGTCGTCGGATCATAGCGAGTGGTCGGAACCCGGCGCAGGCGTTGGCGCCGGGTTCTCAGCTTGCGGCGATGGCTTCGATGAGGAAACGACTGGCGGTGCAGGAGGGGACGCGCTGACATGTCGAAGCGCGACTACTACGAGATTCTTGGGGTGACGCGCACCGCCAGCGAGGCGGAGCTCAAGGCCGCCTTCCGCAAGCTCGCCATGCAGCACCACCCGGACCGCAACCCGGGCGACAAGGACTGCGAGCACCGCTTCAAGGAGCTCAACGAGGCCTATGACGTTCTGAAGGACGGCGACAAGCGTGCCGCCTACGACCGTTTCGGTCATGCCGCCTTCGAGCACGGCGGCGCGGGCGGCGGCCACGGATTCGGCGCCGATTTTGCCTCGACCTTCGCCGACATTTTCGACGACCTGTTCGGCATGGGTGGGCGCCGCGGCGGCCGCCCGTCGGGGCGCGAGCGCGGCGCCGACCTGCGCTACAACATGGAAATCAGCCTCGAAGAGGCGTTCGGCGGCAAGACGGCGCAGATTCGCATTCCCACTTCGGTCACCTGCGAGGCCTGCTCCGGCTCCGGGGCCAAGCCCGGTACGCGGCCGCGCGCTTGTCCGACCTGCAATGGCCAGGGCCGGGTCCGTCATGCCCAGGGCTTCTTCACGCTCGAGCGCACCTGCCCGGCCTGCCACGGCCGCGGTCAGGTGATCGAGGACCCGTGTCCGTCCTGCTCGGGCTCGGGACGGGTGACGCGCGAGCGCACGCTGTCGGTGAACATTCCCGCCGGGGTCGAGGATGGCACGCGCATCCGCCTGGCCGGCGAAGGCGAGGCCGGCGTACGCGGCGGACCGGCGGGCGATCTCTACATCTTCCTGTCGCTTGCTTCGCACCAGTTCTTCCAGCGCGACGGCGCCGACCTGCATTGCCGCGTTCCCATCTCGATGGTGACGGCGGCGCTTGGCGGCTCGTTCGACGTCCCCACCATCGACGGCGGCAAGACCAAGGTGAAGGTTCCGGAGGGCACACAGACGGGCCGGCGCTTCCGCCTGCACAGCAAGGGCATGCCGGTGCTGCGCTCGAAACAGATGGGCGACATGTACGTGCAGGTCGTCGTCGAGACGCCGCAGAACCTGACCAAGCGTCAGAAGGAACTGCTCGGTGAATTCGAAAAATTGTCGTCACGCGACACGCAGCCGGAATCCACAGGCTTCTTCACGCGCGTCAAGGATTTTTTCGACGGGCTGGGCAGCCGCCCGGGCTCCGCTTGACCCTTGACCCCCGGACCTCGGGGCTTTACCCGTAGCAGTCACAAATCTGCAATCTTTCGTCGCGTTTTGGCCCATGCCCTTAGAAGCGCTGCAGCACCTCGAACGGACGATCGAAAAACGGATTCGCCGGTTCGAGCAGAAGAACGGCATTCGTCTCGACGACGAAGTGCGGTTCATCCGCTCGTGGCTGGAACGGCCGCTGTCGACCGGCGCTGTGACGCCGTCCGGCCGCGTGCTGGCGCGCACCATGGCGCGGTATGTCGATCCGGACATCGCGGGTCCGGTGGTCGAACTCGGTCCCGGCACCGGCCCGGTGACCGAGGCGCTGATTGCCGAGGGCATCGCGGTCGAGCGGCTCGTCCTCGTCGAGTTCAATCCTGGCTTCTGCCAACTGCTGCGCAAGCGCTTTCCCGCCGCCACGGTGCTGCAGGGCGATGCCTACGGGATGCGGCGCCTGCTCGCCGGGATGCTGCAACAGCCTGCTGCCGCCATCGTGTCGGGGTTGCCGCTGGTGACCAAGCCTATGCGCCAGCGCCTGCGGCTGCTGCGCGATGCGCTCGAGCTGTTGCGGCCGGGCGCGCCGTTCGTGCAGTTCACCTACGCGGTGGTGCCGCCGATTCCCAACCGGCTCACCGGCGTGCGCGCCGAAGCCTCGGAGCGGATCTGGAAGAACATGCCGCCGGCCCGCGTGTGGGTCTATCGCAAGGCTGACGCTTCCGGCAGTCACAGAGGCTGACGGCGGGCGGCGGACGACAAGGCGGGAGGACGTCTGTCGCCGGTTGGGTGGCTCCGATGCCCGCTCCGAAAATCCTTGTGTTCGCCGGCTCGATCCGCAGCGGATCCTACAATGCGCGCCTCGCGGCCTGCGCCGCGCGCGAGCTGGTGATGGCCGAAGCCGATGTGACGCTGATCTCGCTCCTCGATTTTCCCATGCCGCTCTATGACGGCAACCTCGAGGCCGCGTCGGGAGCGCCCGAGAACGCCCACAAGCTCAAGCGGCTCATCGGCCAGCACCATGGCGTGTTCATCGCCAGCCCGGAATACAATGCGTCGATCGCGCCGCTCCTGAAGAACACGCTCGACTGGGTCTCGCGCGTGCGCGACGCCAAGGAGCCGCCGCTCGCGGCTTACAAGAACCGCGTGTTCGCGCTCGGCGCCGCCTCTAACGGAACCTATGGAGGCATGCGCTCGCTGATCGCGCTGCGCCAAGTGCTCGAGCTCGGCTGCGGCGCCCTGGTGATCCCCGAGCAGGTGGCGGTGCGCGAGGCGGCGAGCGCGTTTGACGAGGCGGATCGGATCAAGGACGAACGGACTGCGGGACTGTTGAAGAGCGCGGTGCACCGGCTGGTCGACATGGCGCGAGGCTTTGCATGAGCGAGACATTGTCACCGCGCGACCGGCTGATTGTCGCCCTCGACGTGCCGACGCTCGGCGAAGCCGAGCGCATCATCGACGCGCTCGGCGACAGCGTCGGCTTCTACAAGATCGGATACCAGCTGGCGCTGGAGCGCGGCCTGCCGCTGGCCTCGGCCCTCTTGGCCGCCGGCAAGCGCGTGTTCCTCGATCTCAAGCTGCACGACATCGGCAACACGGTGGCGCGCGGGGTCGAGAGTGCGGCGCGCCTGGGCGTGACCTTCCTCACCGTGCACGCCTATCCGCAGACCATGCGGGCGGCGGTCGAAGCCAGGAGCGGGGCGCTCAAGATTCTCGCCGTGACGGTGCTGACCTCCTATGACGATGCCGATCTGGGCGAGGCCGGCTACGGCGTCGGCGTCGCGCAGCTGGTCGCCGACCGCGCGGTACGCGGCAAAACGATCGGCGTCGACGGCCTCGTCTGCTCACCCGAGGAAGCCGCAGCGCTGCGCGCCCTGGTCGGCCCTGACATGATTCTGGTCACGCCCGGCATCCGCCCGGCTGACGCCGCGCGCGGCGACCAGAAGCGGATCGCCACGCCGGCGCAGGCGATTGCGGCCGGCGCCGATTTTCTCGTCGTCGGGCGGCCGATCGTCGAGGCGAACAATCCGCGCGGCGTTGCCGAGGCCATCGTCGCCGAGATCGCCGCCGCGGGGACTGCTACTGAACGATGACTCACCGGATCGTCATGGCCGGGCCCGTCCCGGCCATCCCGATCGATGTGGCAGCGTTGCCAAGCCAAACGGGACGCCCGGCGCAAGGCCGGGAATGACAACTCAACACGAGGATGACATGGCCAAAGGTTTTTGGATCGCCCGCGTCGATGTGCATGACGAGGAAGGCTACAAGCCCTACGTGGCGGCCAACGCCGCAATCTTCAAGAAATTCGGCGGCCGCT
>Ga0209466_1000062_pt1 | contig 22711 bp, 21 predicted proteins | sample PanSoiPlo30MoBio_FD_188323 | JGI IMG/M metagenome (GOLD analysis project Ga0209466, IMG submission 188323) | Tropical forest soil microbial communities from Panama analyzed to predict greenhouse gas emissions - Panama Soil Plot 30 MoBio (SPAdes)... | ecosystem: Environmental > Terrestrial > Soil...
GACGGCAACGGCAGCGTGACCGTCAGTGACGGCGTGAACATGCTGCGTGCCGCCGCGGAGCTGCAGAGCTCCTGCACGTTGCAGGTGTGCGACGTGAACCTCGACGGCCACATCACGGTCAGCGACGGCGTCGTGCAGGCCAAGGCCGATGCGAGCAAGAAGGCGACCTACGCCGAGCTGATCGGCGGCCGCTACTTCAACACCCAGCTCGAGTGGAACAAGCAGATCGGCAACCTTCTCTATGCCCCCGGCAAGGCCAAGCCGAAGGATTTTCGCGACCACAAGATCGTCGGCCAGCCGCTGGATCGCTACGACATCGCGCCAAAGGTGTTCTGCACCGAGGATTTCTGCACCGACGTCAAGGTGCCCGGCATGGCGCACGGGCGCATGATCCGTCCGGCGGTGGCCGGCAGCGTGCCGACCAAGGTCGACGAAGCCTCGATCCGCGATATCCCGGGGGCCAAGGTGGTGTGGGAGAACGGCTTCCTTGGCGTCGTCGCCGACACCGAGTGGGGCGCCATCCAGGCGGCGCAGAAGCTCAGGGTGGAGTGGTCGCAGGTCAAGCCGCCCTTCCCCACCACGGCGGAAATCTATGACCACATCCGCCGCGCCCCCGTGCGCAAGCGCGAAGAGGCGAAGCCCGTGGGCAATGTCGATGAGGCGTTCCGCACCGCGGCACGCGTGGTCGAGGCGGAATACGAATGGCCGTTCCAGTCGCATGCCTGCATGGGACCGGCCTGCGCCGTGGTCGATGTGAAGGACGACAAGGTCACGTGCTGGACCGGGTCGCAGAAATCGCACTTCGTGCGCGACGGCATCGCCGGGACACTCGGGGTGAGCCCGGAGAAGGTGCATGCCATCTGGGTGACCGGACCCGGATCCTATGGGCGCAGCGACGCCGACGACGCCGCCATGGATGCCGCCGTGCTGTCGAAGGCGGTCGGCCGGCCGGTGCGCGTGCAGTACATGCGCGAGGACGGGACCGGATGGGACCCGAAAGGGCCGGCCTCGATCCATCGCGTGCGCGCGGCCATCGATGCCTCCGGCCAGGTGATCGCCTACGACTTCCTGAGCAAGGCGTTCTCGCGCATCGACGTGAACACCAACGGCGGCAAGCCGCATGACACGCTCGCCGGACACTTCCGCGGCGTGGAGCTGAAGTCCGGCGACGGGTTCGGCGTGCCGGCGGAGTCGTACGAGTTCACGCATAAGCGCATGGCGTGGGAAACGATCCCGCCGCTGCTCGACCGCGCCTCGCCGCTGCGCTCGAGCCACCTGCGCGACCCGGTGGGGCCGCAGATCCACTTCGCCAGCGAGTCGTTCATGGACGAAGTGGCGGCGAGCCTTGACCTCGACCCGGTCGAGTTCCGGCTGCGCCACGTGAAGAACCCGCGCGATATCGCCGTGATCAAGGCGGCGGCGGAAAAATCGGGCTGGCAGACGCGGCCGTCGCCGCGGCGCGACCAGAGCGGCAGCAAGGTGTCGGGACGCGGCATCGCCTATGCGCAGCGCAACGGCACGCGCGTGGCGATCGTGGCCGAGGTCGATGTCGACCGGCAGAGCGGAAAGATCTGGGCGCGCAAGTTCACGGTTGCCCATGACTGCGGCCAGATCATCAACCCGAAGCAGCTCAAAACCACGATCGAAGGCAACATCGTGCAGGGCGTGAGCCGCACGCTGTGGGAGGAAGTCCAGTTCGACAACAGTGCGGTGACCAGCGTCGACTGGATGACCTACCCGATCCTCGACATCACGGAGACGCCGGAGAAGGTCGACGTGGTGCTGATCAACCGGCCGGAGGTCGATCCCACCGGCGCCGGCGAGCCGTCGATCCGCCCGGTGGCGGCGGCGATCGCCAACGCGATCTTCGATGCCACCGGCGTGCGCATCCGCCGCGTGCCGTTCTCGCCCGAGCGGGTGAAGTCGTCGCTGGCGGCGGCGCAGAGCGGCGTGAAGCGGGGGTAACAAACTCGGCTGTCATCCCGGACGGCGCGCGCCAGCGAGCCGATCCGGGACCCAAGTACCCCGGTGGTGAGATCGTCCGCGCACGGTTGAACCACTGGGATACTTGGGTCCCGGCTCTCGCGCCTGACGCGGCCGGGATGACCGCAGAGTTCTTTGTGACTCACACCACCGCCACACAATCGATCTCGATGTCGAACGGCCCCGGCCAGGACGGCACGTGGAGAAAAATGCGCGCCGGCGAATCGGCGGGAAAATAGCGCGCATAGATTTCGTTGAACGCGGCAAAGTGCGTTTCGACGGGCGTGCAGTAGATATTGCACTTGACCACGCGCTCGAGCGACGAGCCGGCCGCCTCCACGCATTGTTTCATCTGGTCGAGCACGATCTCGGCCTGTCGCTCGAACGGCAGTGGCTTGATCTCGCCGCTGGCCGGATCGAACGGGGGCAGGCCGGACACATACACGGTCTCGCCGGCCACAATGACGGGAAAGACAGGGCCCTTGCGGCGCCGTTCCACCCAGGTCGAAAACGGCTCCACGCGCAGCGGCACGCGCTTCATGTCGTCCTCCATCGCTTCGCCAAGCATGCCGCCGACTCTTGCAGCACTTTGCCGGCGTGTCGCGTGCCACAGGTTCGGCGCGTGCCGAACCGTCGTTGCTTGCGGGGTGCGGCGGGAGAACGCTAGGCTTGATCATGGTTGCCGCCGCCAATCTGGTCGAGGTCGCGGCGCTCGTCGGCGACACGGCGCGCGCCACGATGCTGGCCGCGCTCATGGGCGGCCAGGCACTGACCAGCAGCGAGCTTGCGTACCTTGCGCGCGTCTCGCGCTCGACCGCCAGCGAGCATCTCGCAAAACTGCTCGAGGCGCGGCTCATCGCCGTCACCCGGCAGCGCCGCTTTCGCTACTATCGCATCGCCTCGCCGCTGGTCGCCGCGATGCTCGAAAGCATGAAGGCGGTCGCCGCCATCGAGGTGCCGCCGCGCTACCAGCCGCGCTCGGCCCGCGACGAGGCGCTGCGCTTCGCGCGCACCTGCTACGACCACCTGGCGGGAAAACTCGGCGTCGCCATAGCCGATGCGCTCACGGCCAACGGCCACGTCGTGCTGAGCGAGGACGGCGGCGAGCTGACGCCGTCAGGCGCCACGTTCCTGTGCGACTTCGGCGCGGACCTGACGCCGAAGTCGCGGACGAAGCGCATTTTCTGCCGCCCCTGTCTCGACTGGAGCGAGCGCCGCTATCACCTCGCCGGCCTGGTCGGCAGCGAAATCTGCCGCCGCTGCCTCGACCTGGGTTGGCTGCTGCGCGACCGCGACACGCGCGCCATGAAAATCACGCCGGCGGGCCGGACCGGGCTCGCCCAAACCTTCGGCCTGGACTTCAGCCGCAGCGACGCTATCGCTGTGGTGGACCGGACGGTGGTGCCGTTGCGCGTCAGGCAATCGTGACGCCGCCGTCGGCGACGATGACCTGGCCGGTGATGTAGCTGGCGGCCGGCGAGGCCAGGAATGCCGCGATCGGGCCGATCTCCTCCGGCATGCCGATGCGGCGCAGCGGCGTCTGGGCGTTGCGGCGCCTGATCATCTCCTCGTTCTCCCACAGGGCGCGGGCGAACTCGGTCTTGATGATGCCGGGCGCGATGGCGTTGACGCGCACCTTGCGCGGCCCCCATTCGGTGGCGAGGTTGCGCACCAGCGCGAGGTCAGCAGCCTTCGAAATCCCGTACAGGCCGAGCATGTCGGTGCCGCGCAGGCCGGCGATCGACGACACGACGATGACGGCGCCGTCACCCCGCTGCGCCATGGCCGGAATGGTGAGATTGCACAGCCAAAGAATGCTCTTCACGTTGGTGGCGATGACCTTGTCGAACGCCTCGTCGGTGAGATGCAGCAATGGGCCGAACACCGGGTTGATGCCGGCGTTGCACACCACGATGTCGATGTGACCGAAGCGGCGGTTGGTTTCCGCCACCAGCGCCTCGACCTCAGGCTTGCGGCCGACGTTGCAGGCGATGGCCGCGGCCGTGCCACCCTTGGCGGCAATCTCCTGTGCCACCGCTTCGCAGGCCTCCGCCTTGCGGCTGGAGATCACCACCTTGGCACCGAGCCCCGCCATGCTCTCGGCGATGGCGCGGCCTATGCCGCGGCTCGACCCGGTGATGACGGCGACCTTGTCGTCGAGACGGAATGGATTTGTCATGTCGCGTCATTGCGCGGGCTCGACCCGCGCATCCATCGAAAAGCATTTCATCAATCAATGAGATGGATTGCCGGGTCAAGCCTGCCCGGACCTGATCCGGGCCCGGCAATGACGAGCGCGGATGCCCGGGGCTTCAACCGATGAAGGCGCCGCCGTTGGCGTGGATCACCTGGCCCGTGATGTAGCGCGCACCCGGCCCGCACAGGAAGCGCACCAGGGTGGCGACGTCTTCCGGCGCGCCGCGCTTGCCCGACAGCGTGTGGTGGATGGCGTGGTGCTGCGGCTCGACAAAGCCCTTTTCGCGCGCGGTGGCGACGAGGCCAGGCGCCACGCAGTTCACCGTCACGTTGTCGTCGGCGAGGTCATGCGCCAGCGCGCGAGTCAATCCCACCAGCCCGGCCTTGGCGGCGACGACGTGCACCCGGTGCTTCGAGCCGGCATGCGCGCTCAGGCCGCCGATGTTGACGATGGCCCCGGCGCCGCTCTGCTTGAGGTGCGGCAGGCACGCCTTCACACAGTGGAACGCGCCGTCAAGGATGACGGCGAAGATTTTGCGCCACTCCGCATAGGTCATGTCCGCGAGCGGCTTCTCGCCGCGCATGGCGGCGTTGTTGACCAGGTAATCGACGCGCGAGAACCGCGCGACGGCGGCGGCGACCATCTTTTCCATCGCGGCCGCGTCGGCGACGTCGCCGGCAAAAGCGAGCGCGGCGCCGCCGCTCCCCTCGATCTCGCCGACCACGGCGCGGGCCTCGTCCTGGTTGGCGCGGACGTTGACGACGACGGCGGCGCCGCCCGCCGCCAGTTCCAGCGCGATGGCGCGGCCGATGTTGCGGCCGGCGCCGGTGACGATCGCCACGCGCCCGTCGAGCTCGCGGTTGCCGCTCATGCGTTACCCTCGAAGCGTTTTGAGATCGACGCGGCCGTCGAACAGGGTGGCCCCCAGCGCCAGCGCGGCGTCGATCCGCTCGCCCTCCCAACCGCCATGGCGGGCATTGAGCCTGAACTTGTCCTCGATGTCGCGGCGGGCGAGCGGCTCATGCGCGCCGCCGCGCAGATGCGGCTGGCGCTCCTCGACCGAGGTCCCGTCGCGCAAAGTCGCGCGGATATGGCCGGTATAGTTCGCCGGATAGGGATTCTTGGGATCGATCGCGTATGTCACCTTGGCGGCGAGCGCGAGCACGTCGGCATCACGCACCGCCGCATTGGTGAACGCCTCGAGGCCGACGCCACCGTGCACGAAGCCATAGGCCAGGCAATAGGGCGTGGAGAATTTCCCCGCATAGCCGTTGGGCGGACGCTGCTTGTCGGCGAGCGGCTCCCACAGCCGGTGCACCGTCCCCTCGCCCACTTCGCACACGAGTTCCGCGATATCCGCGGCCTTGATGCCGCGCGCCGCGAGACGCCGGGCGCAGTCGATGTACGGATGAGTCATGGTGCCGCACGGATAGGGCTTGAAGGCGAGCGTTTCCGTCACCCAGCGGGTGCCGAAGTCCCCCAGCAGCGCGTCGTAGTCGCCGTCCGCCGTATGCGCGAAGGCGTTGAACAGGCCGTGCACGCCCTCGAACACGGTGCGCGGCCCGAGGAAGCCGGCGCGCCCGAGCAGCGCCGCGCGCAACCCCGATTGCGCCGCCCAGCCCGGGTGAAGCCGCTTGGTCCAGGCGCCCTCGGCGAGATATTCGATGATGCCGCCCGCCATGCTGCCGACGTTGCCCAGCGCGTCGACCAGCTGCCGCTGGTTGAGCCGGAGCGCGGCGCCGACGCCGGCCGCGGCCCCCACGGCGCCGAGCACCGCGGTCGGATGGAAGCCGGCGCGGTGCACCGCCTTGGGCACCACCAGGCTCAGGCGGCACATGGTCTCGACGCCGACCGCGATGCCGAGGAGCGCCGCCGGGCCGTCAGGGCCGTGCCGCTCGCACGCGGCGAGCACCGACGGCACGATCACGGCGCCGGCATGCACGGGCCCGCCCTCGAACGTGTCGTCAAAGTCCTCGCCGTGCACCGCCGTCCCGTTGACGAAAGCGGCGCCGGCAGCGCTCATCGGTTCGGCGTGGCCGATCGCCGTGCACGCGCCGCCGTCGTCCCAGGCCGCCAGCACGCTCGCGACGTAATCCTCGTGGCGCGCCGCGATCGCGAGGCCGATCACGTCGATCAGCAGCTCCTCGCATTTTGCCCGCACGGCCGTCGGCAGCCGCGCCGGATCGAGCGCCGCGATGCGCTCGGCCAGGCGTTCGGCGACGGACACGGCAGGCAGGGAGGAACTCACGAGGACGGACAGTTCTGGCTAGGTGTTGCGCAGGCGCACGCCGAAGCCGGGGATGCGGTTGACGAAAATCACCACGGCGAAGGTGATCAGCAGCATCGAGAGGCCGAGCACCGCGATCGCTCCGAGATCGCCGCTTTCCTTGAGGTCGAAGATCAGGACCGAGACCACCTTGGTCTCGGAGGTGAACAGCATGATGGCCGCCGACAGCTCGCGGATGGTGGACACGAAGATGAAGCACCAGGTGGCGATCACGCTGGTTCGCAGGAGCGGCGCCGTGATGTGGCGCAGCGCCTGCAGCTGCGTCGCGCCGAGAATGCGGCTGGCATCCTCGAGATCGGGATGCACGGCGCGGAAGGCCGATTGCAGTTGCTGATACGCGGCCGGCAGCTCGATGGTCACATAGGCGATAAGCAGGATCCACAAGGTGCCATAGAGCACGAAAGGCGGGCGCGTGTAGCTCAGGAACAGGCCGACGCCGAGCACGATCCCCGGAATGGCGATCGGCGCCGTCGCCAGGAACGCGAGCACGCGGTGGCCGGTGATTGCCTTGCGCGCCGTCACGTAGCTGATCACCAGGGCCAGCAATGTGCCGATGGTGGCCGAGAGCGTACCGAGGATCAGCGTGTTCTTGAGCGCGACCTGCGTCGAGGACAGTTCGAAGAACGTGAAGTAGATGTTGTGCAGGGTGGCGCTCGCGGGCGAGATCAGCGTCGTGGCAATGCGCGAGAACGCGGCGTTGAACAGCGCGAAATAGGGCAAAAATACCGGCAGCATCAGGACGCAGAACACGAAGGCGAGCGCCGGCCAGACCGCCCATCCGAGCTTGACCAGCCGCGGGTCGCCCGACTTGCCGCCCACCACGGAATAGCCCTTGCGGCCGAGGATGAAGTGCTGGGCGCGCAGCAGGAACACCGTGAGCACGAGCAGCGGCAGGGAAGCGGCCGCTGCAAGCTCGGGCTTGGGCGGATACTGGAACAGGCTCCAGATTTTCGTTGTCATGGTGTGGAAGCCGGCGGGCAGCGCCAGGATGGCGGGCGAGCCGAACAGGATCATCGCCTGCAGGAACGCCACCAGCGCGCCGGCCACCAGCGCCGGCAACGCGAGCGGAATCGTCACCTTGCGCGCCGTCATCCAGGTGTCGGCGCCGAGGATCGCGGAGGCGTCCTCGAGATCGCCCGGAATGCGGTCGAGGGCGTTGGCGATGAGCACGAACACGTAGGGGAACGTGTAGCAGGAGATCACGAAGATCAGCCCCGGCAGCGAGTAGATGTTGAGCAGATACTCGTCCTGCCCTGCGCCGGTGATGGTGCGGTAGAACTGATTGAGCAAGCCGCTGTTGGGGGCCGCCAGGATTTCCCAGGCGATCGCACCGAGGAACGGTGGGGTCACGAACGACGCCGTCACCAGCGCCCGGATCGTGGCGGTCAACGGCAGATCGGTGCGCGCCACCAGCCAGCCCATAGGCGCCGCGACGGCGCAGCAGATCGCACTCGACGAGACCGCGATGGTGACAGTGGTGAGCAGCGGGTCGAGGAAGTCCGGATCGGTGAACAGCGTGCGGAAATGCTCGAGCGTGAAGGCGCGCGCCTTGCTCGCCGGATCGACGACGGTGAAGCCGTAGTAGACGAGCCACGAGACCGGCAGGACGATCAGGACGCACAGCAGCGCCGCGAACGCGATCAGCACCGGCAACGAGACATCGAACCTCGATGCGCGCCGTTCGGCAAGCTCAGCGGGCAACGCGATGGTCACGGTCACACCTTGAAGATCTGCGCGTAGCGCCGCTTGACCTCCTCGGCGCCCTTCTCGACGCCTTCGGGATCCTCCTTCATCAGCTTGATCTGCGCCAGCGGGCGAACGCCCGGTTTTTCCTCGGCCTGGTCGTGGGCGGAATACTGGCGGGCGGCGTCGATGATCATCTGCTGCCCCTCGCGCCCGTGCATCCAGTTCTGGAACAGGCGCGCGGCGTTGGGATTGGGCGCCGCCTTGAACACGGCACTCGGGCTGGTGGCGAGCGGCGTGCCCTCCTCCGGATAGACGATCTCGACCGGCTGCCCTTCTTCCTTGGAGCGGATGACGAGGTAGCCGGCGCCGTCGACCATCACGGCGCGCTCGCCGAGGGCGATCTTCTTCGGCGTATCGGTCGCCGACTGGACCTGCATCACGCGCTGCCGGGCAAGCTTCTCCAGATAGTCCCAGCCGAGATCGCGGGCGATCTGGAACGTGGCATTCATGATGGTGCCGCTGTAGGCCGGATGTCCCTTGACCAGCTTGCCGGCCCATTTGGGATCGAGCAGATCGGCAAAGCTCCTGGGCGCCTCCTCGGCCTTCACCAGGTTGGTGTTGTAGGCGATCGGCGAGACCAGGATGCGCGTGGTCACATGCAGCGCATCGGGATCGTAGTAGGCCTTGTCGAAATGCCGGGCGACATCCTCCGGCAGATAGGGCGCCAGCCAGTCGTTGCGCTTCCAGACGATGCAGTGGGCCTGATCGGCCGTGTTGACCACGTCGACCGAGTGGATGTTGGCGCCATATTCCTGGCCGATGCGGGTGAAGATGCGCTCGGCGCCGGAGCGCTCCACGCGTACCGCGATGCCGGGAAACTTCGCCTCGAACGCCTTGGCGAGCTGCTGGGCAAAGGCGAGGTCCATGGCGGTGTAGAAGGCGAGCTTGCCCTCTTTCTTCGCCGCCTCGATCAGCGCCGGCGTGATCGCCTCGGCCGGCGGGGGCGCCGCCCGCAGCGGCGACGCGAACACAGTGGCAGCGAGCGCGGTCGACCCCTTGAGCACGTCGCGGCGCGAGAATCCGCGCTTCCTCATATCGTTTCCTCCGGTACGGTGGCGCTTACACCTTGAAGATCTGCGTGTAGCGCTTCTTGATTGCCTCGCTCTCCTTCTCGACCGCCGCGGCATCGTCCTTCATGATCTTGATCTCGCGCAGCGGCTTGCGGCCAAGCTTCTCCTTGGCGAGCGCGTGCGCCGACCGTAATCCGCCGAAGTCGATGCAGAGCTGCTGGCATTCGGCCGAGAGCATCCAGCTCTGCAGCAGCCGTGCGGCGTTCGGGTTGGGCGCATTCTTCAAGACGGCATTGGGGCCGACGATGAGCGGCGTGCCCTCGGTCGGATAGATGATCTCGATCGGATCGCCCTTCTCCTTGAGCTGGAACAGCAAGTACTCGACGCCGTCCGCCATGATGGCGCGCTCGCCGAGCGCCAGCTTCTTGGGCGGATCGGCTGCCGATTGGACCTGCATGATCCTCTGCTGGGCGAGCTTCTCGAAAAACGGCCAGCCGACGTCACGCGCCATCTGGTAGGTGGCGGTGAGGATGGTGCCGCTGTAGCCGGGATGCGCCTTGACGATCTTGCCGACCCATTTCGGATCGAGCAGGTCGGCATAGCTTTTCGGCGCCTCGTCGGCCTTCACCAGATTGGTATTGTAAGCCATGGGACAGAGAAAGACGCGGAAGCTCGCAAAGGTTCCGTCTGCGTCCTTGTGTTCTGCCGGAAAGTGCTTGGCCACGTCCTCCGGAACGTAGGGCAGAAGCCAGCCATTGCGCTTCCACAGGATCAGATGGGCGGCGTCGGACGAATTGACCACGTCGACCGCGAAGATGTTGCTCGAATATTCCTGGCCGATGCGCTGGAAGATGCGCTCGGCGCCGGAGCGCTCCACCCGCGGCACGACGCCGGGAAACCGCTCCTGGAAGGATTTCATGATCCGTTCCGCCAGCGGCAGGTCGACCGACGTGTACCAGACGACCTTGCCTTCTTTCTGCGCCGCCTCGATCAGGGCCGGCGTGATCGCTTCCGCCGGCGGTGCGGCCGCGCGGACTGGCGAGGCAAAGACCGTGAGGCCGAGCGCGCCCGAGCCCTTGAGAACGTCACGTCGTGAAATTCGCTTGTGCATGGTCGACCTCAGACTTTGAAGATCTGCGTGTACCGCTTCTTGAGGTTCTCGGTCTCACGTTCGACCGCTTCCGCGTCGTCCTTCATCAGCTTGATCTGCGACAGCGACGTGCGGCCCGGCTTTTCCTTGGTCAGCGGATGCGCCGAATGCATGCCGGCGGAGTCGATCATCACCTGCTGGCCCTCGGGCGTGAACATGTAGCTCTGCAGCAGCCGGGCGGCGTTGGGGTTCGGCGCGTTCTTGAAAATGGCATTGGGGCCGACGATGAGCGGCGTGCCTTCGGCCGGATAGACGATCTCGATCGGATCGCCTTTTTCCTTCATCTGCAAGGCGACGTACTCGCCGCCGTCGGCCATGATGGCGCGCTCGCCGAGCGCCAGCTTTTTCGGCGGATCGGTGGCGGACTGCACCTGCATGATCTTCTGCTGGGCGAGCTTCTCGAAATACGACCAGCCGAGATCGCGCGCGATCTGGTAGGTCGCCGTCAGGATCGTGCCGCTGTAGCCGGGGTGCGCCTTGACGATCTTGCCGGCCCATTTCGGATCGAGCAGGTCGGCATAGCTCTTCGGCGCCTCCTCGCGCTTGACCAGGTTGGTGTTGTAGGCGATCGGGCACAGCGTGACGCGGGCGCTGGCGTAGGTGCCGTCCGGGTCCTTGTGTTCGGCCGGAAAGTGCTTGGCCACATCCTCGGGTACATAGGCGGCGAGCCAACCGTTGCGCTTCCACGGGATCACGTGGGAGGCATCCGACGTGTTGACCACGTCCACGGCGTGAATGTTGCTGGAATATTCCTGGCCGATGCGCTGGAACAGCCGCTCGGCGCCATTGCGCTCGACGCGCACCGGGATGCCGGGAAATTTCGCCTCGAACGACTTGGCGACGCGCTCGGCCGCCGACAGGTCGATCGAGGTGTACCAGACAACCTTGCCTTCCTTCCTGGCTGCCTCGATCAGGGCGGGCGTGATCGGTTCCGCCGGCGGCGCCGCGGCCCTGATCGGCGAGGCGAAGACGGCGAGGCCTGCGGCACCCGCGCCCTTGAGAACGGCGCGTCGGGACGGTTTTCTCATTGCGTTCTCCCTGGACCGCGTTTTGTCGTTTCAGCCGGTCAGCGCGCGGCAGCGCTCCGGCGGGAGGTGCAGCCACACCGATGATCCCTGCGCAACGTTTTCCTCCGGCGAGGTCACCACGCGAAGCTGCGTCCCGTCAGCCAGTTGAACCATATAGTCGCGGCTGTTTCCAAGGAACACTTGCCGCACCACCATGCCCGGAAGGACGTTCTCGGCGCCGTCGGAGGGCTTCGGGACGAGCCGGATGTCGTGCTGGCGAATGGACACCGCGGTTTCTCCCCCGGCCGCGAGGCTGGCGCCGCTGCAGCGCAGCGACGCGCCGGCGACGGCGATGCGGTCCTTGTCCAGCGTCTTTCCCTTCACCACGTTGCTCGAGCCGATGAAGCGGGCCACGAACTCCGAGCGCGGCCGCTCGTAGATGTCCTCGGGCGGGCCGAGCTGCTCGATCCTGCCGGCGTTCATCACGGCGATGAGATCAGCCGTGGTCATGGCTTCGGACTGATCGTGGGTGACGTAGACGGTGGTGTAGCGGTATTCGTCATGCAGCCGCCGCACCTCGAACCGCATCTCCTCGCGCAGATTGGCGTCGAGGTTGGACAGCGGCTCGTCGAGCAGGAGCGTCTCGGGCTCGACGATCAGCGCCCGCGCCAGCGCAACCCGCTGCTGCTGGCCGCCCGACAGCTCGCCCGGATAGCGGTCGGCCAGGGCCTGCAGGCGCGTGGTGTCGAGAATCGCCTTCAGCTTGCGGTCGATCGTATCGCGGTGGAGCTTCCGCAGTTTGAGGCCGTAGACGATGTTCTCGGCGACCGTCATGTGCGGCCACAGGGCGTAGCTCTGGAAGATCATCGACATGTTGCGCCGCTCGGGCGGCAGCGTGCGGTTCGGCGTCGACACGACGCGGTCGCCCACGGCGATCTCGCCCTCGGACGGCTCGATGAAGCCGGCGATGAGCCGCAGCGTCGTGGTCTTGCCGCAGCCGGACGGTCCCAGCAGGCACACCAGCAGCCCGTGGTCGATGCGCAGCGACACGTTGTCGACCACGGCCAGCGCGTTGTAGCGCTTGGTCAACCCACGCAACTCGACGGATGCCACGTCGCCTCCTCAGGTTCCCGTAAAGACCGGCTTGCGCTTCTCCATGAAAGCGTTGCGGCCTTCAACGTAGTCGTTGCTCTGGAAGCATTTTTTGACCAGCTCGGCGGCCCGGGCAAGGTCGCGCTGGCTTTCGTCCTTCACGGCCTGGCCGACGACATATTTGACGGCGTTGACGGTCAGCGGCGCGTTGCCGGCGATGGTGTCGGCATAGTCCCGCACATAGGTCTCGAGATCGGCGTCGGGCACGACGCGATTGACCAGGCCCATGGTGCGCGCCTCCTCGGCGTCGAACTGGCGCGCGGTGTAGAAAATCTCTTTGGCGAAGGACGGCCCGACCAGATCTGACAGGCGCTTGATGCCGGGAAACGCATAACCGAGGCCGAGCTTGGCGGCCGGAATGCCGAATCGCGCATTGTCGGAGCAGATGCGCAGGTCGCAGCACACCGCGAGCCCAAGCCCGCCGCCCAGGCAGTAGCCGCGGATCATGGCGATGGTCGGCTTTGGGAACTCGTAGAAGGTGGTGTTGGCGCGGTCGACCGTGGCGTTGTAGCGGGCAACCGCCTGCTCGGTCGAGCGCTCGTCGCCGAAGCGGGAAATGTCGGCGCCGGAGACGAACGCCTTGCCGCCGGCGCCCGACACCACGACCACGCGCACGTCGCTGTCGCGCGCGAAACCGTCGAGGATACTCGTCGCGGCTTCCCACATGTCGAGCGACACGGCGTTGCGGCGCTCCGGATTGTTGAAGATCAGATGGCCGACGCCGCCCTCGCGGCGCGACAGCATTTTGTCGGTTTCGCTCATGGCATGATCCTGACTCGTGAGGCCTCGCCGTCACACCGCCTTGGCGTTGCGCAGCGCGGCGATCTCCTTCGGCTTGAAGCCGAACTCCGTGAGAATGGCATCGGTATGCTGGCCCAGATCCGGCGGCGGCGCGACCAGCCTGCTCGGCGTGCGCGACAGCGACATCGGCTGGCCGGCCATGCGCAGCGCCTTGCCGTTCTTCTTCACGCTCTGCGCCATGCCGAGATGCACCACCTGCGGATCGGCGTAGACCTGGTCGATGGTGTAGATCGGCCCGCACGGAACGCCGGCCTGGTTGAAGCGCTCGACCCAGTCGGCGCTGGTGCGCTTCACGGTGTGCTGGTTGATCTCGGCGTTGAGCGCCTGGCGATGCTGCGAGCGCGAGGCGCCGCTCTGGTACTCGGGCCGTTCCAGCAGCTCCGGCGCTTCCAGGGCGGTGCAGAAGCGCTGCCAGATCCGCCCGCCCGTGGTGGCGATGTTGATGTAGCTGTCGGCGGTCTTGAACACGCCGGTCGGAATGCTGGTCGGATGATCGTTGCCGGCCTGCTTCGGCACTTCGCCGTTGATCAGCCAGCGCGCGCCCTGGAAGTCGAGCATGAAGATCTGCGCCTGCAGGAGCGAGGTGGAGACGTGCTGGCCCTTCTTCGACTTCTCCCGCTCGAGCAGCGCGACCAGGATGCCGAGCGCGCAGAACAGGCCGGCCGTGAGGTCGGCGACCGGGATGCCCACGCGCACCGGCCCCTGCCCAGGCAGGCCGGTGATCGACATGAGGCCGCCCATGCCCTGGGCGATCTGGTCGAAGCCGGGGCGGTCGCGGTACGGGCCGCTCTGGCCGAAACCCGAGATGCTGGCATAGACGATCTTCGGGTTGACGCGGGCGAGCTGGCGGTAGTCGATGCCGAGCCGCCGCTTCACGTCGGGGCGGAAATTCTCCACCACGACGTCGGCCTTCTTCACCATGCGCTTGAACGCCGCGAGCCCTTCCTTGCTCTTCAGGTTGAGCGTCATGCTCCGCTTGTTGCGGTGCAGATTGTAGAAATCGGGCCCCTCGCGCGGGCCGCCCAGGCCCTCGCCGGCGTCCGGGTCGGGCGGCATCTCGATCTTGATGACGTTGGCGCCCCAGTCGGAGAGCTGGCGCACGCAGGTGGGACCGGCGCGCACCCGCGTGAGATCGAGGACCGTGAACCGTGCAAGGGCTTTCGAGGCGCGTGGAGCTGGCATGTGACCAAGTCGAGTTGGGGCGGACATGGATGGGCCGTTGCCCAGCCTACCGCATCGGGCGCCGACCATCCCCGATATGCGACCAATTGTCTAGAAAGGCCGCGCGGTTGAACGGCATTGATCGGCCGCCGCCGATCCGGCAACATGCGCCACCGTGCCGACGCCGCCCCGCGTGCCGCGGCCGGCCCTCTTCCAGCACTTCTCGAGGAAACGAGCAATGAACAAGCCGCGCATCAGCTACATCGACCCGGCGACCGTCACCGACCCGGCCATGCTGGCCGAGTTCGATCGCTGCGCCCGCGAAGGCACCCCGCGGCCGGAAAGCCAGGCAGTGCGCGCCCATGTGCCCGCGGTATTCTGGTCATTCGCCAACAGTTGGCGCGACGTGTTCAAGAACGGCGTCGCCGATCACGCCATCAAGGAACTGTGCCGGATCTACGTCTCCCGTTCGGTCAAATGCGAATATTGCGGCAACCAGCGCTCGATGAAGGCGGCCGGCCAGGGCGTCGTCGAAGACGACTACATGGACCTGATCAATTTCGAGAGTTCGTCGCGCTACGACGACCGCCAGAAGGCGGCGCTCGCCTACGCCGAAGCGATCACCTGGGACCTGCCGGTGGACGACGCGTTCTGGGCCCGGCTGCACCGCCACTTCAGCGAGCCCGAGCTGGTCGAGATCGGCTATTTCGTGGCGCTCACCATGGGCCAGCAGCGCTGGCTGCGCACGCTCGACATCGAGCACCACCAGATCCTGTCGGGGACCTCGGCCTCCATGGCGCCCGGATTCGAGACCGCCGAGGCGTTGGCGCAGTCGAAGCAGAGCGCCGACTACTGGGCGCGCAAACAGGCCAAGCAGGCGGCCGAATGATGTCGAGGTCATTCCGGGGCGCGGGCGAAAAGCCCGCAAGCCCGGAATCCATAACCACGATCGGTGGTCATGGATTCCGGCCCTCGCCGCTGCCGCGGCTCGGCCGGAATGACGGCCGAGAGGATTGGAGACCATGAACGACGCCCCTCCGTCGCCAGACGCCCGCGTCCGCTCAGCCATCGCCCACTGGGCGCCGCGCTTCGTCGCCAACGGCGTCACCCTGACCGATTTCGAGGAGGTCACGGCGTCCCTCCTGGCGTGGGACGACTGGTGCCGCGCATGGTCGGAGCGCGCCGCCCAGCACGAGCGGCTCGGGCGCGAGGCGCTGGAACGAAAGCAGCTCCTCAGCGCCGGCGAGCACCTGCAGCGCGCCGGCGTCTACTACCATTTCGCCGCATTCCTCTTCGTGCACGACCAGGCGCAGATGAAGGTGGCGCACGGCAAGGCGGTCGAATGCCGCAAGCTGGCGCTCCCGCACATCGCTCCGCCCGGCGAACGGGTCGAGATTCCCTACGAGGGCAAGCGCCTGGTCGGCATTTTGCGCAAGCCGCCGGGCGTCGCACGGCCGCCGGTCGTGGTCATGGCCATGGGCCTCGACTCCACCAAGGAGGAGTGCGACGCCTACGAGCAGCCGTTCCTGGCGCGCGGCCTGGCGACGCTCTCATTCGACGGGCCGGGCCAGGGCGAAGGCCAGTACGACTTCGCCATCCGCGGCGACTACGAGGTCCCGGTGGCGGCGGTGATCGACGCCGTGGAGCAGCGCCGCGACCTCGATGCCGGGCGGATCGGCATGTGGGGCGTGAGCCTCGGCGGCTACTATGCGCCGCGCGCCGCCGCCTTCGAGAAGCGCATCAAGGCGTGCATGGCCCTGGGCGGGCCCTTCGTCTGGGCGGAGGCGTGGGACGGCCTGCCGGAGCTGACGCGCGAGGCGTTCCGCATCCGCAGCCGTTGCGCCAAGCCGGACGATGCGCGGCGCCATGCCGCAACGCTGTCGCTCGAGGGCGTCGCGCAGCGCATCACTTGCCCGACCTTCATCATGAACGGGCGGCTCGACCGCATCGTCCCGTGTCAGGATGCCGAGCGCCTGGCGCGCGAGGTGAAAGGCCCGGTCGAGCTCCTGATCATCGAGGACGGCAATCACATCGCCAACGACCGCGCCTATCGCTGGCGCCCCGCCGCCGCCGACTGGATGGCGGAGCAACTGGCGGCATGATGTCATCGTACCAGCGCATGGCGTACGCGCCACCGAGAGGCCGGACATGACCGTTTTCAACGTAGGGCGCGCCACCATTGCCCGCGTGGAGGAAGTCTATGGGCCGACCTATCGGGCGACCGACATCTTTCCCGACCTGAACCGGGAGATCCTCGACCTGCACGCGCCGTGGCTGGCGCCGCACCACTACGAGGCGGAGACCGGCCTGATCAAGCTCAGCGTGCACAGCTGGCTGCTGCAGGTCGGCGGGCAGAAGATCCTGATCGATGCGTGCTGCGGCAACCACAAGGCCAAGCCGGGGCGCCCGTTCTGGCACATGATGAACACCGCATATCTGGAGCGGCTCGCGACCGCCGGCGCCCGTCCGGACGAGATCGACCTCGTCATGTGCACGCACCTGCATCACGATCACGTCGGCTGGAACACGCAGCTCAGGGACGGACGCTGGGTGCCGACCTTTCCCAACGCGCGATACGTCTTTTCCAAGCCCGACTTCGAATACTACCGCAAGCTCGACGCCGACCCGAAGGAGGGACCGGCCGAGCTCGGGACGTTCCGCGAATGCGTGCTGCCGGTGGTGGAAGCCGGGCGCGCGGATCTCGTCACCGGGCCGCACCGCCTCAACGATCATCTCGAGATCATGCCGGCGCCCGGCCATTCGGCCGGGCACGTCGTGTTCTGGCTCGACACCGGCGGCGAGCGCGCCGTCTTCATCGGCGACGTGTTCCATCACCTGCTGCAGGTCTACTACCCGCACTGGAATTTTCCGAAGAATTCCGACGCCGAACAGGCACGCGCGAGCCGGCGGATGGTGCTCGAGCACTGCGCCGCGACGGGAGCGCTGGTGCTGCCGGGCCACGTCGGCGCGCCGTTCGCCGGCCGCATCGACGCGACCGACAAGGGCTTCAAGCCGCGCTTTCCGTGAGCCGGCTTTACGGCTTGCGGTTCCGCTCCGGCGACCGGGAAGGACGGCACCAAAGCCTGCGAACCGGTCCCCACCAGGTGGCGGCGACAGGGGATCGTCACGCGAGCGTGATCCGGCCGGCGTCCAGGACTATGAAAAGCCTTGCCGGGTTTATGCCATGATGGCTCCCCGGGAGGCCGTCATGAGACGATTCTCGTTCGCCGCCGCTGCGTTTGCCACCGCCGTGGTCGTTGGACCGCATCCGGGCCACGCCTATTCCGGCAACGCGCCCTGGTGCGCTGTGGTCAACCTCGGCAATGGGACCTCGGTCGCGCGCTGCGTCTACTGGAGCTTCGAGGCCTGCCAGCCGAACGTGATCGCCGGCAATCGCGGCTTCTGCAACACCAACCCGTATTGGGCCGGCCAGCTTGCGGCGTCACCACAGCGCAAGCTTTCCCGCAAACGCGCGCGCTACTGAGCATCGGGATGAGGTCGCCATGGGAAAGCTGTCGCTCGCCGTCGTGACGTTCGCCGCCGTCATGCTGCTCGGGGCACATCCGAGCCAGGCCTATGGCAACGCGCCGTGGTGCGCGGTCGTGTCGGTCGACCAGGACGCGATCGTCGAGCAATGCGTCTTCGCTGATCTGGAGACGTGCCGCCAGGAGGTGATCGCCGGCAATCGCGGCTTCTGCAATCAGAATCCGCGCTGGGCCGGCTATGCGCCAACACCGGCCAAGCGGCTGCGCAAGCGCGTGCACCACTGACTAAAGATCAAACGACGGCTGTGTTTTCGGCAGTATCGCGCCTTGGCCGACCGGGCGCGCGGGCAAACGTCATGCAGGTCACACAAGCAGGAAGCCGCGCGGGAAGGCGTGCAGCCGCTCGATGCCGGTGGCCGTGATCAGGACCATTTCGCCGGTCTGCACGCCCGCCTTGTGGTCACGCGTGACCACGTTGGGCTGGATCACCACGGTCTGGCCGGCGCGGAACGGCTCCTCCGGGACCGCGCCGGCCGGGCGGCTCTGCGTGCCCAGGATCGGCGGCAGGTAGCCGCCGCCATAGCCGTGCAGCAAGTCGTCGATGACGGTGAAGCCGGCCGCCTCGATGACGGCCGACGCCGCGATCACCTCGGCCGGCGTCGCTCCCTCCCGCAGCACGCCGGCAACAGCGTCGAACGCCGCGTCAGCGGCGGCGTGCAGGTCGGCGTAGAGCGGCGGCGGCTCCTCCCCGACCGCGAAGCTGCGCAGCACCTGGCCGGGATGGTCCCAGAACGCGGCGCTGATCTCGGCCACCACCACGTCGCCGGCGCGTACGCGCCGCGTGGAGGGAAACTGGCGCGGCACCGGGACCTGCGGATTGCGCATCGAGGTGACGCCGACGTAATGGATGACGTTGGTGCCGCCCTCCGCCACGTAGGCGCGCTCGATGAGATCGCCGAGCTGGCGCTCGCTCAGGCCCGGCTCGAGGCCGGCCTGCAGCCCCGCCATGCCGCGGTCGCTGAACGCCGCACCGATGCGCAGCCAGCTGATTTCCTCCGCCGACTTGACCATGCGGAGCCGGGCGTAGGCGCGATTGAGGCTCACGGCCTTGCCGAAACGCGCCGCCAGCACGGCGTGCTGCTCGAACGTCATGGGCCCGATCACGCCGACGCGATCCGGCCGCGCGCCCCGCTGCTCCAACGCCTCGACCGCCTTCCGGATGCACGATTCGCCGCCCCATTCCACCCGCTCCGCCTCCGCAGCCAATTCGCGTGCGAGCGGCGCGTGGTTGACGTACTGCACGAACAGCACGTCGTGCTGACCCGGCGACAGCACACCCACCGCCTCGGCCGTGACCGGCCATTGCGTCAGCCACTGCACCGCCGAGCCGGTACGGTTCAGGCCGCAGAACACGAGATGATCGAGCCCGGCCTCGGCCAGCACGGATTCGACTGCGGCGCGCCGGCGCGCCATCTCGCCGGCGCTGAAGCGGGGATAGTCCACCTCGACGATGCGGCGCAGCTGCGGCGAAAGCGATTGGGAAAAGGACAATTGCATCGGTGTGGTTCGTCGCCCGCATGGCACGGGCGGCCGGTCGATTCGTCATTGCCGGGCTCGACCCGGCAACCCATCAAGATTAAACATTTAGCCGATGGATGCGCGGGTCAAGCCTGCGCTCGGACTTGATCCGAGGGCCTGCGCGTGACGACCCGTCGCAAAGACGAGACGCAAGCCATGGCCCTGCTCGCCCGGACGGTGGACGAAGCCCTCGTGGCAATCGCGGACGGCTGCGTGCTGCTGGTGGCGCGCGAATCCTCCGGCGTCGCCATGGAGGCCACGCGCGCCCTGATCCGGCGTGGTGTCAAGCGCCTCCACCTGGTCGCGTGCCCGACCTCCAGCTTGCAGGCCGATCTGCTGATCGGCGCCGGCTGCGTCGATACGCTGGAAACCTCGGCGGTCAGCCTGGGGGAATTCGGCGCAGCGCCGCAATTCACTGCCGCCACGATCGCGGGCACGATCCGCATGCTCGACGCAACCTGCCCGGCGCTGCATGCCGCCCTGCAGGCGGCCGAGAAGGGCGTGCCGTTCATGCCGCTGCGCGGCCTGATCGGCTCCGACGTGCTGGCCGAGCGGCCGGACTGGCGCGTGATCGACAACCCGTTCGGCGAGGGCGATCCTGTCGTGCTGGTGCCGGCGCTCAAAGGCGACGTGGCGCTGTTCCATGCGCCCATGGCGGATCGCGCCGGCAACGTGTGGATCGGCACCAATCGCGAGCTCGCCACCATGGGGCATGCGGCGCAAAAAACCGTCGTCACGGTGGAGACGCTTTACGACGGCAGCCTGCTCGACGATCCGCAGCTTGCCGCCGGCACGCTCGCCGGCTTCTACGTGGAGGCGGTCGCGGTGGCGCCGCGTGGCGCGTGGCCGCTGGGGCTCCCAGGCCACTACGCGGCGGATGCCGACCATCTGGCCGAGTACGCGCGCCTGGCGGCGACGGCGGAGGGGTTTGCGCACTACCTGGAGCGGCACGTTCATGCCCAGCGCGCCGCCTGATCAGAACGTCCGCAGCGAGGAGCTGCTGGCCGACGTCATCATCCGCCTCATCGGCGACGCCCGCCACGTCGCGGTCGGCAATGCTTCGCCGATTCCCGCCACCGCCGCGCTCACGGCGCGCGCCCTCGGCAACGGGCGCCCCTATGTCTCGCTCCTCGGCAGCGCGAAGCACACGTTCTTCACCGATGGCGGGCGCGAGCTGTTCGACTGCGCCGGCCAGGGCCGCGTCGACGTATTCTTCCTGTCGGGCGGACAGATCGACGGCCAAGCCAATATCAACCTGGTCAGCGTCGGCGACTATCGCCATCCCAAGGCGCGGTTTCCCGGCTCGTTCGGCTCGTCCTATCTCTACTATGTCGTGCCGCGCGTGATCCTGTTCCGCACCGAGCATTCGCGCCGCACCCTGGTCGAGCGCGTGGATTTCATCAGCGCGCCGGGAACGAGCGCCGGACATGTCTTTCGCACCGGCGGTCCGGTCGCGCTGGTCACCAATCGCTGCCTGTTCGCGTTCGACCGCGGGCGCAAGCGCTTCGCCCTGGCCAGCGTGCATCCGGGTCATACGGTCGAGGAGGTGCTCGAGCATACCGGGTTCGACTTCGACTGGCCGCGCGAGGTGCCGATCACGCCGGCACCGTCGGCACAAACCTTGCAAGCCATGCGCGGCGTGGCGGCGCGCGAGCTCAGCGAGGTCTATCCGCAGTTCGCCGCCGCCGTGTTCGGAATTGAGCAGCGTCGCACGGCCTAGCCATGCAGAACCTGAAAATCGACGGCGAGCGCCTGTGGACCGATCTGATGGAAACCGCCGCGATCGGCGGCACCGCCAAGGGCGGCATCTGCCGGCTTACCTTGACGGATCTCGACCGCCAGGTGCGCGACTGGTTCGCGGCGCGGGCGGCGGCGCTCGGTTGCGCGCTGACCATCGACGACATGGGGGCGATGTTCGCGCGGCGGCCGGGGACGTCCGACGTGCCGCCGATCGCGATCGGCAGCCACCTCGACACCCAGCCGACTGGCGGCAAGTTCGACGGCGCGCTCGGCGTGCTCGCCGCGCTGGAGGTTTTGCGCAGCCTGCACGAAGCAGGCTACGAAACCTTCGCGCCGATCGAGGTGGTCAACTGGACCAACGAAGAGGGAGCGCGATTCACGCCGGCCATGATCGCGTCCGGCGTGTTCGCCGGCGTGTTCGATCGCGACTGGGCGGCGGCGCGCCAGGACCGCGCCGGCGTCGCCTTCGGCGATGCGCTCGCGGCGATCGGTTATCGCGGCACTGAGAAATCTGGCGCCCACCCGCTGTCCGCCTTCTTTGAGCTGCACATCGAGCAGGGACCGATCCTCGAGGCCGAGCTCAAGGACATCGGCGTGGTCACCGGCGTGCAGGGCATGCGCTGGTACGAGATCAAGGTGAGCGGCCAGGAGTCCCATGCCGGCACGACGCCGATGCACGCGCGCCGCGACGCGCTGCTGAGCGCGGCGCGCATCGTCGAACAGGTGAACGCGATCGCGCTGGCGCACGCGCCGCTCGCGGTCGGAACGGTCGGGCTGATGGAGGTCAGGCCGAATTCGCCCAACGTGATTCCGGGCGATGTGTTCTTCACGGTCGACCTGCGTCATCCCGAGACGGAGATCCTCGACTCGATGGAGCGCCTGCTGACGGCGACGGCCGACCAGGTGTGCAGCGGGCTCGGCCTCGGCGTCGTCGTCACCAAGATCTGGGACCAGCCGCCGGTCCGCTTCGATCCCGGCTGCGTCGCCTGCGTGCGCGACGCCGCCACCGCGTGCGGCTTTTCCACCCGCGACATCGTGTCGGGCGCCGGCCACGATGCGGCCTATATTTCCCGCGTGGCGCCGACCGCCATGATCTTCGTGCCGTGCCGCGACGGCATCAGCCACAACGAGGCGGAATTTTCCTCCGCCGAGCAGTGCGCCAAGGGCGCGCAGGTGCTGCTGCAGGCGGTGCTGGCATATGACCGGCAGCTCGCCGAGCAATCGCGGGCGAGCCGCTAAGCCGCAGGCCGGGAACCCGCGCGCCGCGCTCGTCATTATCCCGGAATCACCCTCTACGCAGCCTCAGAGGAGGCAGCCATGTCCTGCAAATCCACCTCCGTTCGCGCCGGCCTGTTGGCTTTTGGCATCGCGCTGTTCAACCATGGGGCCTGGGCGATCGATCCGATCAAGATCG
>Ga0209466_1000064_pt1 | contig 22446 bp, 19 predicted proteins | sample PanSoiPlo30MoBio_FD_188323 | JGI IMG/M metagenome (GOLD analysis project Ga0209466, IMG submission 188323) | Tropical forest soil microbial communities from Panama analyzed to predict greenhouse gas emissions - Panama Soil Plot 30 MoBio (SPAdes)... | ecosystem: Environmental > Terrestrial > Soil...
CCGATCAGCCCCAGACCCGTCGGACCCGCATCCGCCGATGCCTCCAGCCGCCCCGGCGGCCCCCGCCGCTGCCCCGCAACGCGATCTGCGGCTCGACCTGTTTCGGGGCATCGCGCTCTGGCTGATCTTCCTCGACCACATTCCCTCCAACGTCGTGAGCTGGGCCACGATCCGCAATTTTGGCTTCAGCGACGCCGCCGAGATCTTCATTTTCATATCGGGCTACACCGCGGCCTTCGTCTACGGACGCGCCATGCGCGAGCGTGGCTTCATCATCGCCGGCGCCCGCATCCTCAAGCGCGCCTGGCAGATCTATGTCGCGCACATGTTCCTGTTCGTCATTTACATGGCCGAGATCGCCTACGTGTCGTCCAGTTTCGAAAACCCGCTCTACCACGAGGAGATGGGGATCTTCGATTTCCTCAAGCAGCCGGACGTCACGCTCATTCAGGCGCTGCTCCTGAAGTTCAAGCCAGTCAACATGGACGTGCTGCCCCTCTACATCGTGCTGTTGCTCGGCTTTCCGCCGGCCCTGTGGCTGCTGCTGCGCCAGCCGACGCTGGCGCTCGTCACCTCGGCGGTGCTCTATGCCCTGACCTGGCACTTCGGCTGGAACCTGCCGGCCTATCCCAGTGGCTCGTGGTGGTTCAACCCGTTCGCCTGGCAACTCCTGTTCGTGCTCGGCGCGTGGTGCGCGCTCGGCGGCGCCGAACGCATCGGGCGCTTCATTCGCTCGCCGGTCGTCGTGGGGCTGGCGATCGTCTACCTGCTGTTCGCCTTCTTCATCGTCATGACCTGGCAGTTTTCTGCGCTCGCTGCTTTTGTCCCGCGTTGGTTGAGCGACGCCATGTACCCGATCGACAAGATCAACCTTGACGTGTTGCGAATCGCGCACTTCCTTGCGCTGGCGGCGATCACCATCCGCTTCATTCCGAGGGACTGGCCGGGCCTGCAATCGGCGTGGTTGCGCCCTGCCATCCTGTGCGGCCAGCATTCGCTGGAGATCTTCTGTCTCGGTATCTTTCTGTCGTTCGCTGGACACTTCGTGTTCAACGAACTGTCCGACGCCGTGGTCGTGCAGGTTCTTGTGAGCGCACTGGGCATTGCTCTAATGTGGGCGGCAGCGGCGTTGATCTCGTGGTACAAGAAGATAGAAGGGCGAAGCCCCGGATCGCGTTCGAAGCCGCCGGACGCAGACCTCGCGGGAGGCGAGGCATGAGGACGTTGTGCGTCGCAACGCTGTTCGTGCTGGCGTGCATGGGCGCCGCGCTGGCCGCGGAAAGTCCCGACTGCGCTGTTGCAGCGCACTTGGTAAACGCCGAGTACCGCCTGCCGCGCGTCGCCGCCGCCATCGCCCAGGCGCACAACCTCGATATCGTGGTGATAGGCGCCGGATCCTCGACCCTGATCGGCCCCGGTGGCGCCGATCTGGCCTATCCGGCGCGGTTGCAGGAGATCCTGTCGAAACGTCTGCCCGACGTTAAGACAAAAGTCGTAACGAACGTCAAATCGCGCCGCAGCGCAGCGGAAATGGCAGAAACCTTCGAGAAAATACTGATGGAGGAAAAGCCCGCGCTGATTATATGGCAGTCGGGAACAGTTGATGCGATCACCGGCGTCGACCCGGAAGACTATCGTGCCACTCTCGACGAAGGCGTGGAAACGCTGCACGCCGGAGGGGCGGATGTTGTGTTGATGAACCAGCAGTATAGCCCGCGTACCGAATCCATGATTGCAATTCAGGCCTATGCCGATAATATGCGGCTGGTTTCGCAGCAGCGCGAGGTGCCGCTGCTGGATCGCCTTGCGATCATGAAACATTGGAGTGAGCTGGGGACTTTCGATTTGTACGCGGCGACCAGAAAGGTCGAAATGGCTGCGCGTATTCATGATTGCATCGCTCAACTTCTGGCCGACCTCATCCATGACGGCGTGAAGCTGGCGCGCGCGCAGCCGAAGGCAGGTCAATAATGCGCCTTGCCTCTCGCGCATCTATCCTGTCGATCGTCGCTTGTGCGTCGTCGTTGGCGCTCGGCCTCGTGCCGATGCCGGCGGCCGCGCAGACACCCGCCTGTACGGCGCCTGCCAACGCCAGCCGGCTCGATCATCCGCTGCGCCGTGTCGCGCAGCGCATCGCCGCCAAGCAGCCGATCACCATCGTCGCCATCGGATCCTCGTCGACCGCCGGCGCCGGTGCGAGTTCGTCTTCGGCGTCCTATCCGAGCCGGCTTGAGGTCGAGCTCAAGGAGCGGTTTGCCCATCTCACCGTCAAGGTGTTGAACCGCGGCATCGGCGGCGAGGAAGTGGCCGAGATGCTCGCCCGGTTCGACAAGTCGGTGCTGGCAGAGCAGCCGGATCTCGTGGTGTGGCAGCTCGGCACCAACACGCTCATCCGTCACCACAGGATCCGTCCGATGGCCCCGCTGCTGACCGAGGGTGTCGAGCGGATCAAGGACAGCGGCGCCGACATCGTTCTGATGGATCCGCAATTCGCCCCCAAGGTCATCGCCGAGCCCAACACCGAGCGCATGGTCGACCTGATCGAGGCGGCCGCCAAGGCGGAGAACATCAGCGTCTTTCATCGCTTCCAGGTGATGCGCCACTGGCGCGAGGTGCGCGAGCTCCCGTTCGAAACGTTCCTGTCGCCCGACGGCCTGCACATGAACGACTGGGGCTATGCCTGCGTGGCCAAGCTCCTGGCGGCCGCCATCGACGATGCCGCCACTCGCGCCACTGCCGTCGCCGGTGCCCGCCCGCGGTTGTGACTCCAAACCTTCTTTCTTCGTAGCCCGCATGGAGCGAAGCGAAATGCGGGAGCGGCCTATCCGTGCGCATGAGCCGTCGGAAAACCCTGCCCCGGATTTCGCTTCGCTCCATCCGGGATGCACGTCGAAGAGCACTACGCCGCATCGAGCGCGGCGAGCAGATCCTCGACCACGTCGTCGGGATGCTCGAGCCCGGCCGAGAAGCGCACCAGCCCGTCGGTGATGCCGAGCTCGGCGCGCGCCTCCGGTGTCAGCCGCTGATGCGTGGTGGTGGCCGGATGAGTGATGAGGCTCTTCGCGTCGCCCAGGTTGTTGGTGATGCGCACCAGCTTGAGCGCGTTGAGAAAGCGGAAGGTTGCCGCCTGTCCGCCCGTAACCTCGAACGCCACCAGGGTCGAGCCGCCGCGCATCTGCTTGCGCGCCACCTCGGCTTGCGGATGGTCGGGCCGTCCCGGATAGATCATGCGCGAGATTTTTGGATGATCGACCAGCGCCACCGAAACGGTGGCGGCAGTGTCGGTCTGCCGGCGCACGCGCACCGAAAGCGTCTCCAGGCCCTTGAGCAGGACCCAGGCATTGAACGGCGACATAGACGGGCCGGTCTGCCGCAGGAGCTGGTGGATGTGGTCGTCGATGAATTTCTTCGAGCTGAGAATGATGCCGCCGAGACAGCGGCCCTGGCCGTCGATGTGCTTGGTGGCCGAATAGACCACGCAGTCGGCGCCGAGCACGAGCGGACTTTGCCACAGCGGCGTCGCGAACACATTGTCGACCACCAGCGTCGCGCCGGCCGCGTGGGCGATTCCCGCCACCGCCGCGATGTCGATGACCTCCAGCGTCGGATTGGTCGGGCTCTCGAGAAAACAGGTGCGCGTATTGGGCCGCATGGCCCTGCGCCACTGGTCGAGATCGGTGCCGTCCACCAAGGTCGAGGCGACGCCAAACCGCGGCAGAAAATCTTCCACCACGTAGCGGCACGAGCCGAACAGGGCCTTGGCGGCCACCACATGATCGCCGGCCTTGAGCTGGCCCATCAGCGCGGCCGTTACGGCCGCCATGCCGCTCGCGGTCGCGCGCGCGGCCTCCGCCCCTTCGAGCGCGGCCATGCGCTGCTCGAACATGGCCACGGTCGGGTTGGAGAAGCGGGAATAGAGATAGCCCGGCTCCTCGCCCTTGAACCGTGCCGCGCATTGCTCGGCGCTGTCGTAGACGAAGCCCTGGGTGAGAAACAAAGCCTCCGAAGTCTCGCCGAACTGCGACCGCAACGTGCCGGCGTGGAGGAGGCGGGTTTCCGGGCGGTACCGGCGTTCGGTGGACGCGTCCATGAGGCCCTCCTTTGGGCGACAAAAAACCCGGCCGGATAGTGTCCGCCGGGGGCCTCGCGCGTCCCCGGCCTTTTAGCGATTTGTTTAACGTGGCTGCAAGCCGGCCGGCTCAAATGACCACGGGATAATTCCACTCATACGCGAGCCGGCGCCTTTCCGTCAAGGCGTGCATCGGATAGAGCGGCAGCGCATGATGCTGCCGTTGGGGGACGCCGTGCCGCTTGCTTTCTCGGCCCAGGACAGAGGTATCCTGCCCGATCGGATGATCGCCGCGCTGGCCAAGGCCGGCGCCATCCTGGCGGAGCAGCCGTTCGTGCCGGACCAGGTGCAGCCGGCGAGCCTCGATCTGCGCCTTGGCGGCGTGGCGTACCGTGTGCGTGCAAGCTTCTTGCCGGGGCCGCGCGCCACCGTCGCCGAGCGCATCGACCAGTTGAAGCTGCACGAGATCGAGCTTGGCGACGGCGCCGTGCTGGAGACTGGCTGCGTCTATATCGTGCCGCTGCTGGAGAGTCTGGCGCTGCCGCCGGACATCGCGGCGGCCGCCAACCCGAAAAGCTCCACCGGCCGCCTCGATGTCTTCACCCGCGTCATCGCCGACGAGACGCGCGGCTTCGACCTGATCAGGGCCGGCTACCATGGCCCGCTCTATGCCGAGATCAGCCCGCGCACCTTCCCGGTCCTGGTGTGCGAAGGCTCGCGCCTGTCGCAGATCCGCTTTCGGCGCGGCCATGCCGTGCTCGATGCGGCGGCGCTGACCGAGCTTCACTTGCGGGAACGGCTGGTCGACGCCGACGAGGCCGAGTTCGCCGGCGGCATCGCGGTCGGTGTCGATCTCAAGGGCGGCGGTCCGCTCCAGCTCGTCGGCTATCGCGCCAAGCGCCATACCGGTCTCATCGACGTGGAGCGCCGCGCCGGCTATCCGATCGGGGAATTCTGGGATCCCATCCTGGCGCGCGCCGATGAGACGCTCATCCTCGATCCCGACGAGTTCTACATCCTGGCGTCACGCGAGGCCGTGCAGGTGCCACCCGATTACGCCGCCGAGATGGTGCCGTTCGATCCCCTGGTCGGCGAGTTCCGCGTTCACTATGCCGGCTTCTTCGATCCCGGCTTCGGCTATGCCGGGGCAGGGGGGCGCGGCGCTCGCGCGGTGCTCGAAGTGCGCTCGCACGAGGTGCCGTTCATCATCGAGCACCGGCAGATCGTCGGCCGCCTCGTCTACGAAAAAATGCTTGCGCGCCCCGACGCGCTGTACGGCCAAGCCATCGGCTCGAACTACCAGGCGCAGGGACTGAAGCTGTCGAAGCACTTTCGCACGTGAGCTGCCGGCAGCATCAGCGCGCCGCAGGCTATTGACCCATCAGCTTGAGCCTTATCCCATAGTGCTTGGGTCTTATCGGGGCTCTCCGCATCCGGTCGGACCGGGGGGAGCGATCGGCGGGCTCGCGCGAGAATCCACAGGAGTCGCTTCGTTCAGCGCCACCCTGCCCGCCACTTCGCCAATTTTGGCAATGCGATCCGCAAGATCGCTCCACGCCCGGGCCATGTTCAGCAGGCGCGCCTTGTCGCGTGGGTCGGCTGTGGCTCTGGCGAGGCGGGCGCAGTCAACGGCATAGCTGCGTAGTTCGTCAGGGCTACTCACACACATCTCCCATGACAGTTACCAGCCCCTTTCGCAGCCCGTAACGCGGCGGTGGCGGAATGGTTCCAGTCAAAATTTTTGCCGATCCCCAACATTGTAAATTTTTTTGTCCCCGGGCGGGCCGCTTGGGGGTCAGGCGCCCTCGACCCTCCGGCGCGCGAGCGCAGGTCGGAGGCTCCTCACAATCACCGCATGGTCGTCGTTTGCGAAGCCTGGGCGCCTCGTTATGCTTGATCTCGGCCATGTCGGCGATGGGGGAACTGGGGTCCATGCAGACGTTGCTGGGACTTGCCGCTGCAGTTGCCGCCTGTCTGCTCCTCGCCAGCCGGGCCGATGCGCAGGGCTCCTGTTCGGGGCTGTGTGCCAGGGCAAATGCCGAGTGCCAGCGCCAAGTCGGCGATCTCGGTGCTGCATGCCGGCGCCACTTCGGCGCTGCCGCGCGGTATGCCGCCGAATGCGAGAGGCGAGAGCGGGCCTATTCCGGCGCCTGCACCGCGCGCTACCGGCAATGCGTGCGAGTGTGCGGAGACAGATAGCGCCGATGCGGTGGTTGCGGTGGTTCGCGGCGTGCCTTGTGGCGAGCCTGATCGGCGGCCCCGCGCTGGCGCAGAATTTTCCTGCCAGGCCGATCACCATGGTGGTGCCGTTCCCGCCCGGGCCGCTGGATGTGGTGGCCCGCTGGATCGCCCCCAAGCTCAGCGATGCGCTGGGGCAACCGGTCGTGGTCGATCATCGTCCGGGCGCCAACGGCATGGTCGGGTCGAGCGCGGTGTCGCGTGCGGCGCCAGACGGGTACACGATCCTCGCCGCCACCGTCGGCACCCACGTCACTGCCGTGCATCTGTCCAAGAATCTTGCATACGATCCGGTGAACGACTTCACGCCGATCGCGGCCGCGGTGGAGCCGGTGACCTGCCTGGTGGTGAACACCGCGCTGCCGGTCCATTCGGTCGACGAGCTCGTGGCCTACGCCAAGGCGCGGCCCGGCGAGCTCTCCTACGGCACCTCCGGCGTCGGCTCCATGTTCCACCTCCTGGGCGAGCTGCTCAACCAGACGGCGGGCATCCGCCTGCAGCAGGTGCCGTACCGCGGCGTCGGACCGGCCATGCAGGACGTGCTCGCAGGCCATATCCCGATCACCTTCACCTCGGTCTCCACCGCCTTGCCCAACCTCGATCAGGGCCGCATCAGGATTCTCGCCGTCCTCGAGCCGACGCGTTATCCGCGTCTGCCCGACGTTCCTTCGATCACCGAAGTCCTTCCGGCTTTTCGCAAGCCGTCCGGATGGTTCGGCTTCCTGGGGCCGCCCGGCTTGCCGCCCGAGGTCGTCGCCCGCCTCAATGCCGAGATCGTCAAGGCGCTGAACAGCCCTGACGTGCGTCCCAAGGTCGAGGACAACGGCTACGCTGTGATCGGCGGCACGCCGGAAGAATTCCGCGCGCTCATCCGCGACGGCATCGAGCGCTTCGGCACGATCATCAAGGCCGCCGGCATCGAGCCGCAGTGAAGTGCCAACAATCCCGCCGAAATGCGCTAAGTTCGATGCCCATGCCAGCGCCGCCTCACGAACAATACGACCTGCCCATCCGCAACCTCGCCGACGTCGAGGCGATCGAGCAGGTGCCGCTCGACCAGCGCATCTTTTCGTGGAATTTGAACGACTGGATCGAGCGCGGATTGCGCCGCGATCCTGCCAAGGTGGCGCTGACGTTCATCGCCGATGGCGATCCCGACAGCCCGCCGGTACGCCTCACGTATGAAGCGCTGGACGCCGGCGCGGCGCGGATCGCCAACCTGCTTCATTCCCTTGGCCTCGAGCCGGACGACGTCGTGTTGCTGGTGCTGCCGACCGTGCCGCAGCTCTACACCGCTCTCCTCGGCGCGCTGCGCCGCGCCACGCCGTGCTGTATCAACTGGATGCTGAAATCCGCGCAGCTCGTCGAGCTTGTGCGCTCGACGCGCGCCAAAGCGATCGTGAGCCTCGGCCCGACCCCGGGCTACGACATTTTTGACAACGTGCAGGCTATCCGCCACGACGTCGACGCGCACATCATCACGGTGGCGGGTCCGGGCGGCGACGTGGTGCCGTACTCCGACCTCGATGCGCTGGCCGCGGCCCAGCCCGAGCGGCTGGCGTTCCGGCCCGCCGCGCGCGCCGACGGCATCGCCATGCTGGCGCATTCCGGCGGCACCACCGGATCGCCAAAGCTGGTCCGGCTCACCCACCGCGGGCTGTCGTACAAGTGTTGGGCCAATGCGCTGGTCATGGGTCACACGCCCGACGACGTGATGTTTTCCGACTACCCCATGTTCCACATCGCCGGGCTGTTCGGACGCGGCCTCCTGCCGCTGGCGCACGGCATGAGCATCGTCATCCCCAGCCCGCTCGGCGCGCGCGACAAGCGCTTCATCGCCAACTACTGGCGCTTCGTGGAAAAATTCCGCATCAGCTATTTTTCCGGGGTGCCGACCACGCTGGCCACGCTGGCGAAGCAGCCGCCGCACGGGGAAAATCTGCGCTCGCTGCGCCCCTACATGACGACTGGATCGACCGCCATGCCGGCAGGCGTCGGCCGCGCCATCGAGGACATGATCGGCGTGCGAGTGCTCATGAGCTACGGCGCCACCGAGTTCACCCAGAACGTCAGCCAGGCGCCGCGCGACGGCGATCCGAGATACGGCTCTGCCGGCCTGCGGCTTCCCTATACGCGGGTCAAGGCGGTCAGGCTCGACGCGGCGGGCGAGATTCTTCGCGACTGCGATGTCGATGAGATCGGCACGGTGGTGGTCAAGGGCCCGAGTGTCACGCCCGGCTATCTCGACGCCCGCTATGACGAGGGCCTGTTCACACGCGACGGTTGGATCAAGAACGGCGACCTCGGCCGCATCGACGCCGACGGGTTCCTCTGGATCACCGGCCGCGCCAAGGACGTGATCATCCGCGGCGGCCACAACATCGATCCCCTGGTCATCGAGGAGACGCTGCAGCAGCACCCCGACGTGCTGCTCGCGGCCGCCGTGGGCAAGCCCGACGCCTACGCCGGCGAGCTGCCCATGGCCTATGTGCAGCTCGTCAAGGACGCGACCGCGACGCCGGACGAGCTGAGCCGTTTCGTCCTCGACGCCATTCCGGAGCGTGCCGCGGCGCCGAAGGAGATCGTGATCCTCGACCGCATGCCGCTCACCGACGTCGGCAAGCCGGCCAAGCCGCAGTTGCGGCGCGACGCCGCGCGGCGGGCGCTGCGCGGCGCGCTCGCCGATACGGTCGGCGCCGGGGTCGATGTCGACGTGGTTGCGGACGAGACGGCCGGCACCCGCGCCGTGCTGACCTTGAAGGAACGCGCCAGCGCCGATACGGAACAGCGCGTCCGCGCCCTCATGGCATCCTACCCCCTCGCCTACACGATCGAATGGTCCCCCCTGAACTGAAGGAAGTCGTCATTGCCGGGTTCCGGATCAGGTCCGGGGCAGGCTTGACCCGGCAATCCGCCGACTGGTTGGATTTACATCCGATGGATTCGCGCCTCGCGCGCATGACGAGAGCAGAGACATGCCGCTGAACTACGAGCGCATCTTGGCCCATCGCCCGGGGCCGCTGGATGCGAACTATGACGACAACCGCTGCATCCTCTATGCGCTCGGCATCGGCATCGGTATGGACCCGCTCGATGGCGAGCAGATCAAGTTCGTGCACGAGCGCGAGCTGAAGGCCTTTCCCACCTTCGCCACCGTGCTCGGCTGGCCCGGCCGGCTCACCGACCCGGCCTTCGGCATCGATGCCAGGATGGTGGTGGCGGCGAGCCTCAAGGTGACGCTGCACCGGCCGCTCGCGGTGCGCGATCGGCTCACCAGCGATCCGCGCATCGTCGAGGTCATCGACAAGGGCGCCGGCAAGCACGCCATCCTCCAGTCGGCGCGCACGCTGCATGCGGCCGACGGGACCTCCGTCGCCACGATCGAAAGCGCTTCGGTGGCGCGCGGTCACGGCGGTTTCGGCGGCAAGGTCACGGCCGCGCCCGAGCCCCACCCGACACCCGACACGCCGCCGGACGCGACCTGCGATCTGCCGACGCCGCCCAACCTGGCACTGATCTTCCGCCTCATGGGTGACGAGAACCCGCTGCACATCGACCCGGCGAGCGCAAAATCGTCCGGCTACGACCGGCCGATCCTGCACGGCGCCGCTACCTTCGGCATTGCGGCGCACGCGGTGCTGCGCCTGGCAGCGGGCTATGATCCGGCCAGGCTTTTCAGCATCGAGGCCCGGTTCTCGCGGCCGGTGTTCCCCGGCGATACGATCCGTACCGAGCTGTGGCGCAACGGCGAAGACATCTCATTCCGTTGCCGGGTGCCGGCACGCGACGAGGTCGTCCTCACCAACGGCCGGGCAACGCTGCGATGAGCCCGTTCCTGTCGGTCACGGTCGAGCACGGCGTTGTCACGGCGGCGTTCGCGCGCGCCGACAGGGGCAACGCCTACGACGCCGCCATGCTGCGCAGCCTGTTCGAGGCGCTCGCCCGCGCCGCCGACGATGCCGCTGTGCGCGCCTTCGTGCTGCGCGGCGAAGGCCGACATTTCTGCTGCGGCGCCGACATCGGTGCGAACGGCGACGCGAAGGCAGGCGAGGAGGGCGGACCGGCGGTTCCCGACGTGTGCTGGCGGCTCGACACGCTGCCGAAGCCGACGATCGCGGTGGTGCAGGGCGCCTGCATCGGCGGCGGCCTGGCGCTGGCCGCATGCTGCGACCTCGTCATCGCCGAGCAGGCTGCCTTCTTTGCCATGCCGGAGATCAGGCTCGGCTTCGCGCCCGGCCCGCTGATCCCGTTCGTGCTCAGGGCGATCGGCTACCGTCAGGCGCGGCGCCTGCTGCTGACCGGCGAGCGCTTTTCGGCCGAGGAGGCGGCGCGCATCGGGCTGGTGCATGTCCTGTGCGACGCCGGCAAGGGCGACGAGGCCTTGCGCGCCGCGCTCAGCGAGGTGATGCAGGCGGCGCCCAAGGCCGCCGCCGCCACCAAGGCCATGACCCGGCGGCTCGCCGGCGTGGCGATCACGCCGAAGCTGCTGGACGACCTGGAGGACGCGTTTCGCACCGCCGCCGGGTCGGACGAGGCGCGCGAAGGCCTTGCGGCGTTCAGCGAGAAGCGCCCGCCGCGGTGGTCATAGGGTGATTGGCCGCGACAAGGCCCGCGTCACGACGGCACTGATCGGAGACGAGCCCCCGCCTGCTACGCCGCGTGCACCGACAGATCCCGGATCGTCGGTTTGTCGCCGGTGAGCGGATTCTTTGCATCCCAGCCGTAACTCAGGGTCTCGAACCGCATGGAGCGGGCGTCGACCATGAGGAGCTTTCCCACCAGGCCGTCGCCGAAGCCGACGATCTCGCGGATGACTTCGAGCGCCATCAGCGAGCCGAGCACGCCGGTCAGCGCGCCGAGGATACCGGCCTCGGAGCAGGCCGGAACCGAGCCTTCCGGCGGCGGCTCGGGAAAGATGCAGCGATAGGTCGGGTTGGGCCGTCCATCCTGGCCGCGTTCATGCGCCCGGATCGTGGTGAGCGTGCCATCGAAGCTGGCCACCGCCGCCGTCACCAGCGGCCGCTGGGCCAGGAAGCAGGCGTCGGACACGAGGTAGCGCGTGGAAAAATTGTCGGACCCGTCGGCGACGAGGTCGTAGTCGCGCACCAGCTCGAGCGCGTTGTCCGCCGTCAGCCGCAGCGGATGGGTCTCCACCGCCACATGCGGATTGAGATGGTTCAGCGCCCGCGCCGCACTCTCCACCTTCGGCTGTCCGACGTCCTCGGTGCGGTGGATGACTTGGCGCTGCAGATTGGACAACGCGACCTTGTCGTCGTCGATGACGCCCAGGGTACCGACCCCTGCGGCCGCCAGATAGAGCAGCACCGGCGCGCCGAGCCCGCCGGCGCCGACGACGAGCACACGGGCGCGCTTGAGCGCCTGCTGCCCGGGCCCGCCGACCTCGCGCAGCACGATGTGGCGGGCGTAGCGCTCGAGCTCGTCGGTGGTCAGCATGCCAACATCCTGGTCGCGGCCTGGCGCCGCCCGAGATAGATAGCGTCTCCCGAACGTTACGGGAACATGGGCCGCCATGGGCTCGCGACGGAAGCATCCGGCGCAGGTTTTGGGCGCAGCCAGGCCCATTGCACACTGGATCGATCGATCGGTCGGGCTACTGTTGCAGGTCTTGTGCCAGATCGATCGGGCCGCGCGCCTTAATGTCTGCTTGCAGACATATTACTCGCGGGTAACGGCCAGGATCGCGAAGTCATAACCCGCGTGATACCTGTACCTCCGATTTGCCTGCCTGTTGTTGTGGTATCCGAAGATTACCTTGCCCTGCTGCAAGCCCTGGCATACCAAGGGCTGACGCAACTTACGGCTACTCTCTATTCGTGTGTGGCAACCAGAATACACAATCGTGATTAATACACCTCATGTCTCACAAGTCTTTCCTTTTATGCAGCGCTATGCTTGGAGTACCGCATCAATTATGACAGGAGGATTACGTGGCCGAAACCCCGATCAATCGTATCAAAGAGTTGGACAAGGAACGCGCCAAGCTGTTGGACACGGCCAAGAGGGAGGCACTTACTCGTGCCGAACATGCCATCGCCGAGCTAAATGCGCTGGGATTTGGATATCGTATGGTCGATGGCGTCGCACGCGGCCGGCCGGCAAAGTCGGGGCGAGGAGGGCGCAAGCTCCGAGCCAAAGTATGTCCGTTGTGCAAGTTCGAAACCAAGCCGCCGCATGATCGCCGCGCGCACCGGTTCTCGGCGGCCAAGCGGCGTCCCTTCACGGCGGCCGAGCTGAAGGAAAAGGGTTACGCCAGGGTGTAGGTTCGGCGCGAACCGCGCGTCCTCACAGGGCGGACGCACGTCTTGCCCCGTTACAGCTTGCGTGCGGCCCGCAGCTTGATCACCGCCAGGCAGCATTCCAGCAATCCGGCCGCCACCTCGGTGATGATCTCCTTGGCATCTGCGAACGGCGGTTGAAAGCCGTCGTCGCGCGCGTCTTCCGGACCCACCTCGATGGTGAAGGCGAAGATCTTCTTGGCTCGCGCATCGGCGAGGTGGCATGCATAGGCATAATCCCTGAGGCCGCCCGTGGTCGCGTAAAGGTCGATGCCCTGCTGCAGCGTGTATCGGCGGCCGCGCACCGCCGCGATGCCATCGCGGATGCGGCTTCCGATGGCTGCGTAGATGTGCTGGTCGGCATGGGGCATGAATTCCTTGTAGGCGTCGTCCTTCTTGCCGCGGTAACTGTCGAACTCCTCCTCGCGGAAGTTGAAGGCCGGGAACTTGGATTGGTTCTCGTCGTGTCCCCACGGATGCATCACCAGCTCGCCGAAGGAATGGATGTCGACCAGGCAGACCAGGTGCTTGATGGTCTTGAGTAAATGCACCACGTTCTGCGCCTCCGGTTCGGAAAGCGGTTCGGGTCCCTTGTAGGTCTCGTTGGCATACAGCGAGCTGGTGCCCAGGCCGCTGTCCCACAGGAAATCGTAGTTACGGTTGAGGTCGACGCCCTTGTCGCCGTTTCCGTTGTTGGGGCTGAGGTTCTTGCGCCAGTCGGGATCGCCACCGCGTTTTTTCATTACCAGCGCGCGGCCGTCGGGATTGGCCAGCGGAAAGAGGTGGAGATCGACGTTGTCGACGACGGCCCTGATCGTCTCGGCGTCGTAGCGTTTCTGGCCGAGCACGAGATCGGTGCCCTCGCGATAGGAGCCGCACAGGCTGCGCGCCAGGAACACCAGCGCGTCGGGGGGAACCAGCTCGCGCGCGTGCTGCCCGCCGACGAACAGGATGGCGGGCTTCGTGCCGCGCCCGCGGCTGCGCCCGATGCGCAAGCCGTGACATGACCGGCGTTCATGCGTGCGGTGGGGCAGGGAGAACCCGCTGGCGATGTCGGGATACTTCTTTGCCGTGTGGGCGATCGCCGCCTCGATCTGCGCGACCGCTAGGTAGCCGTTCGCCATGTTGTCGGCCAAGTGCGTGGTCGCTACCTGTTTGTGGCCATGCAGGCGCGCTTCTGCGCGGCCGCGCACGTCGATCTCGATCCGCTGCGGCAGAAGGGCGTCGATCTGCGCCCTGGTGAGAAAACCGCGTAGGGAAAACCTGTTGCCGTTGGCCTGCCGTGTCGTCGAGGCGAATACGTCGTAGCCGCGCGCCGGCAGGCTGCGCAGCAGGCCCTTGTTGGCTGTGGTCAGCTGGACCAGGTACTTGGCGGCCATGATCAACCCCTGGCGATCATGTGGCTAGGCCCGGGAACCCTTGTGCAAAGGCCCAGCCCCGAAGGCTTTAGCCTATGCACCGGACGGGACCGTGGGAGTGAAGTGGTTCACAGGTGGGGGAAAATTATCATGCGGACTTTCGCGCGGTCGCTGTGCGCTCGTTATCAGAGGAGTGCCGAGATGCATGTCGAGACGCAGAGCGAGTCCACCATTGCATCTGGCCACAAGGCGACACTGGTGTCGACCATAGAACCGTCCAAAATTTTGACCTGACCATCAGCAAGCAGACTCAATACTATACGCTGTGGGGCGTTTACACGGTCGTGCAGTTTGCCACCGCAAACTATGGTTCGGGCGCTCCGCTGTGACTGGGACCCGGTTTGGCAGTGCTTTTCGGTGTCTGGGCCTTCAATCTTGGGCACCTGGGTTTTGTCCTGCGTTGCCGAGCTGAATAAGTTCAACGTCGTCATGGACGTTGTCTTGCGGAGCAATCAAACCGGCCAGGACAATCAGGATGAATACGAGACGGCATTGAAAGGAGCACTCCAGGATATGAAAGAAGCGCCGCTATTTTTGGCAACCGTTTACGCGAGAGAGCGGCCTGAGAAGCTATGGAATGAACATGTTCTTGCATTTCTACATTGATATGTGCGCATCGGCGGCTTTGCTCATTCGAGTAAACAGCCCGTGGATGCAGCACCATGTGCCGGCCTTCCTCAAGGCAGGGCCTTGAGCGCATCGCAACATCTTGGGCTCACGCCGTTCTCCTGCAAGCAACGAGGGCTACGTAAATGTTTTGAGCGCGGCGAGGATCGCCTGGGGTCGATGCGAATCGTCGGTGCGAATGGCGGCTCGAGGATCTTCGGACTCATGCGATCAGCCTTGCCGCCACGCCACCGCTTTGGCTATGCTTTCCCGGCCGCGGGCGTAGTTCAGTGGTAGAACGACAGCTTCCCAAGCTGTATGTCGTGGGTTCGATTCCCATCGCCCGCTCCAATACTTAGCAGCGACGGTCGTAAGCGGTTTTGTGGCTCGTTTTGCACGCTGCGTTGTCCTGTTAGACTCATTGATCTGCCGGATGATCGCCTGCGTGGCGGCCGTGCGCCCGACATTCGCGCGGCCGATCTTGAGCCGCGCCAGGAGCCGGAGAAATTCAGGAGCCAGGCGGACGTGCCATTGCCCGCGCGGGCTGCCACCCACCGGCTGCCCGCGCGCATTGATGCTACCTGGTCGGAACGTCGGCGTCCGACGTCACGCGTTCGAACGTGACGATGCTGCGCTGCATACCACGATCGGGCCAATTGGGCATGATGCGCCACGGGGTGAGCACCTGCAGACGATTGCCTTCGATCTTGAATGACCGGGTCTGCTCGCTGCCGACCCATTCCGGGTTCCAGGCTACATCGACCTTGGTGATCCACTTGTCACCTTCGACGCGGTATGTGCCCGTGTAGGCCACCAACGTGTTCAAGAGTTCGGCGCGCTCTTCGGCCGTTTTCGCCGGCTTGCGCCCCTCTCCTGTGAGCATAAACCACACGCGCCCTTCGGGCGCGAAGTTGACATATCCGGTCGGGAACTGGCCCATGACCGGCTCGATTTGGCCGGTTGATTGGATCTCGACGTCGTACGACACGAGCTTCCAGATGCCGACGACTTTCTCGCGCTCATGGCCGGCGACGGCCGGCTGGGACATGAGACACGGCAAGACGACGAGCCATACTAGTTTGCGCATAACATCTCTCCTGTGATCGATCATCAGTCAGACGACAAACCGCCGAAGGAGCACGCACAGGCACGCGGCGCATTGCGATGGATCAAGTGCGCAGAAGGCGCGGCGTCATGTCGCGACGGCCCGTGACAGACAATCATCCGGTGCCGGCTTGCAGCGGCGTGAAACGGTGAGCTTTCAGGCTTCCACTGGCCGCCCCGGGGCCGTCTCCGCGTCGGCGCGCCGCGCGCCGCGTTTCAAAGCACGCTGAAATGCGGCGTTCAACGCTTCTTCGATTTCGGCACCACGGATCTTTAGCTTCCCGAGCTGTATGTCGTGGGTTCGATTCCCATCGCCCGCTCCAACATCCGCAGAATCGAACCGGTGTTGCGCCGTCCGACTTTCCCAGAAGCCGGGCTGGTCACGCGCGAGCTCCTGCTCCCGTCCTGCGTTGACTTGCCGAGACGTTGTCCAAATACTGGTCTCGAAACGGCGCTAACCCAACGAAAGGCCCGGGAGGAAACGATGACAGTGACCACGTCGCGCAGAACGCTGCTGAAGAACGCGGCCGCTACCGTCGCGGGCGTGAGCCTCGGCGCCGGGCTGGTCCGCGCCCAGGAGCAGCCGATCCGGATCGGCCTGATCTACGATCTGTCCGGGCCGTTTGCCGCGGCCGGCTCGGTTGCGAGTTCGATCGGCGCCCAGATCGCAATCGACCTCATCAACGAGCGCGGCGGCGTCGCCGGCAAATACAAGGTGCAGCCGATCAATGCCGACTCGCAGAGCAAGGCGGATGCCGCCATCAACGAGGTCGAGCGGCTGATCAACCAGGAGAAGGTCGAGATCGTGCTCGGCGTCTATGCGAGCGCGCATGCGGTGCCGCTCGCCGCCAAGGTCGAGGCGCAGAAGAAGATTCTTTGGATCACCACCGCGGTCGCGACCTCGGTGCTGAAGGACCAGAACCGCCAATACGTGTTCCGCGCGCAGATCCATTCCGACCAGTACGGCCAGGCCTTCGCGAGCTTCCTCAGCGAGAACGCCAAGGCGAAGCTCGGCGCTGAGCCCAAGGACGTGAAGGTCGCGGTCATTCACGAGGACGGTCCGTATGGCGTCGGCGTCGGCCAGGCGACCGAGCAGTTCTCCAAGGAGCGCGGCCTGCAGGTGGTGCTGCGCGAAGGCTACTCGGCGGCGGCGCCCGATCTGTCCTCGCTGGTGACGAAACTCAAGCGCGCCGGCGCCGAAGTCATTTCCCACGTCGGTTACAATCCCGATATCACATTGTTCCTGCGCCAGGCGCGCGAGGGCGGCCTGCGCTTCAAGATGCTGGTGGGCAACGGCGCCGGCTACAGCCAGCTCGACAAGCTGCGCGCGACCTTCGGCAAGGACATCGACAATTTCTGCAATATCGACCCCGTGCCGGCGCAGCTGCTCGATCCCAAGTCGCTGGCGCCCGGGCTCGGCGACCTGATCAAGACCATGGTTGACCGCTACAAGGCCAAGACGGGCGCTACCGATGTCCCGCCGCACTGCTCCATGGGCTTCAACCAGACCTGGATCCTGCTGAACAACGTGCTGCCGCTGGCGAAGGAGAAATACGGCGGCTTCGATGCCGAAGCCGTGCGCAAGGCCGCCCTCGACGTCGACATCGCGCCCGGCGGCACCATCCAGGGCTACGGCGTCAAATTCTATCCGCCGGGGCATCCGCTCGCCGGCCAGAACGAGCGCTCGACCCCGGTCGTGATGCAGAATGCCGGCGAGCACATTGCCGTGGTCTGGCCGGGCAACATCAGGACCCAGGAGCCGGTGCTGCCGTTGCCGGCAGGCTCGACCTACGCCATGCGCTGACGCGCACATCCAGCACCCATGCTGGCAGTCACCGAGCTCAGCAAGCGCTTCGGAGGGTTCCTGGCGGTCAACCGGGTGTCCTTCGATGTGCGGGAAGGCGAGATTCTCGGCCTCATCGGGCCGAACGGGTCGGGCAAGAGCACGATCTTCAACCTGATCGCTGGCAATTTGAGGCCGACCGCTGGCGCGATCCGCTTCCGGGGGGACGACATTACCGGTCTCGCGGCACACCGGGTCTGCCATCGCGGCATCGCGCGGACGTTCCAGATTCCGCGGCCGTTCCGAAAACTGTCGCTCGTCGACAACGTGACGCTTGCGGCCTACTACGGCGAAACCGGGGGCGCCGCCGCACACAACATCGATCGCAGCGCGGCGCGCCGGCGCGCCGAGGAAGCGCTCGCCCTGGTCGGCCTGCCGAACAGCGCTGCGACCACGGCCGGGCTTGGCGCCGCCGCGCTGAAGAAGCTCGAACTGGCGCGCGCGCTCGCCACGCGGCCCAAGCTGCTGCTGGCCGATGAAAGCCTCGGCGGTCTCGATGCGGCCGAGATGGAGCGCGCCGCCGACCTGCTCGCACGCATCCGCGGCCAGATGGGTATCACGATCATCTGGGTCGAGCACATCATGGGCGTGCTGATGCGGGTCGTCGACCGCGTGATCGTCCTGGACCACGGCGAAAAAATCTTCGAAGGCGTGCCCGCCGAGGCCGCGCGCGACCCACGCGTGACGGAAGTGTACCTTGGCGCGCATGCGCATGGCGCGGCCGCGCGCGGCGGGCGCAACTGACATGTTGTCGCTCGTCGATGTCTCCGCCGGCTATGGCTCATTCCGCGCGCTGTTCGGCGTCTCGCTCGAGGTTGCACCCGGCGAGACGGTGGGCGTGATCGGCCCCAACGGCGCCGGCAAGACCACGTTGATGCGGGTGATCTCGGGCCTCGTGCCGCCGCTCTCCGGCAGCATGACGTTCGGCGGTGAAACGACCGTCGGCCTTTCCGCGCACCGGATCGTCGAGCGCGGGATCGCGCACGTGCCGGAAAACCGCCGACTGTTCCCGAAACTCACAGTAGAAGACAATTTGCGCATCGGCGCCTTCATCCCGGCGGCGCGCCGCCACTTTGCCGAGCAGCTTGCCTGGGTCTACGACCTGTTTCCACGCCTGCGCGAGCGCCGGCAGCAGCCAGCCGGCACGCTGTCGGGTGGCGAGCAGCAGATGTGCGCGATTGGGCGCGCGCTGATGTCGCGCCCAAAGCTCCTGTTGATGGACGAGCCATCCGCCGGCCTCGCTCCGCTGGTGGTGCAGCAGGTGTTCGATCTGGTGCGCCGCATCCGCGCCGAAGGCCTTACGGTACTCATCGTCGAGCAGAACATCCACGAGGTGCTCGAGGTCGTGGACCGCGCCTATCTGCTCGAGGTCGGGCGCATCCGGCTCGCCGGCACGGCCGGCGAATTGAAGAACAACGATTTCATCCGCCAAGCCTATCTGGGACTATAGCGGCATGGATCCCTATCTGCTCGAAGCCGCGATCAACGGCCTGCTGCTCGCCGGCGTGCTGGCGCTGCTCGCGCTCGGCCTCAACCTCATCTTCGGCGTTATCGACGTGGTGTGGATCGCTTATGCCGACCTCGTCATGTGCGGCATGTATACGGTCTATTGGCTCTTTGCCCAGTTCGGCTGGCCGCTGCCGATCGCCTTTGCGGCTGCGATCCTCGAAGTGGCGGCGCTCGGCGTCCTGGTGCACCTCCTGATCATCGCGCCCATCCTGAGCTCGGCGCCGATCAATCAGCTGCTCGCCACCGGCGGCCTCCTCTATTTCCTGCAAAGCTTCGCGACGCTGATCTTCTCCACCGACTTCCGCAATATCGGCTTGCGGCTGCCGATCATCGAGATCGGCGGCCTTTATATCAGCTACGCGCGTCTCCTCGCCTTCGCGGTAGCGCTCGCAGGCGCGGTCGTGCTCTACTGGTTCCTCAGGCGCACTTATGTGGGCACCGCCATCCGGGCGATCGCCCAGGACCGCGAGATCGTCGGCCTCATGGGCGTCGATCAGCGCCGCATCTATCTGGTGACCTCGGCGATCGGCGGCGCGCTTGCCGGCCTTGGCGCCTGCCTGCTGGCGCTGCAATATGACGTGCATCCGTTCATCGGCAATACGTTCGGGCCGCTCATCTTCATGATCTGCGTGTTGGGCGGGCTCGGCAACATGATCGGCGGCTTCATTGCCGCCTTCGTGATCAGCCAGATCATCGCCATCGGCGGCTACTATTTTTCCACCGAGCTCTCCTACGTGCTCGCCTTCACGCTGTTCATCGTCCTGATGTTCATTCGCCCGCAAGGAATTCTCGGCCGATGAACGCACGCGGCATGGCGGCGATTGCCGGGCTTGTGGTTCTCGCGGCGCTGCCGGTGGTTACGCCTGCCTACTTCCTGCATCTTCTCATCCAGATCCTGCTGTGGGGATTCATCTACACGGCGTGGTCGATGATGGGCCGGTTCGGCCTGGTGTCGCTCGGCCACGGCGCCTTCATGGGGATCGGCGCGTACGTGCCGGCGCTCCTGTGGAACTACTTCGCCGTGACGCCATGGCTCGGCATCCCGTTCGGCATCGTGCTCTCGGCGCTGCTCGGCCTGGTCATCGGCTATCCGTGCTTCCGCCTCAAGGTCGTCGGCCACTATTTCGCGCTGGTCACGCTTGCGCTGGGCCAGGTGGTGCTGCTTTCGATCGTGGCGGCGCGTGACATCACCGGCGGCTCGCTCGGCATGACGCCGCGCAGCATCGGCCACTCATGGTACGCGCTGCAGTTTCCCGACAAGATCTATTTCTACGCCATCGCGCTCCTGGCCTGGCTGCTTGGCCTCGCGGTCTGGCGCTGGATCGACCGCGGCATCGGCCGCGAGGCGCTGGAGGCCATCTCCGACGACGAGGAGGCGGCCGCCGCGATCGGCATCGACGTCACGCGCGAGAAGCTGCGTGTCACGATCATCAGCGCCGCCCTCACGGCGCTCGGGGGAGCGCTGTTCGGACAATACCTGATGTATCTCAATCCCGAGACCGTGTCCGGCATCGCGGTGTCGCTGCAGATCGTGTTCGCGGCCATCGCCGGCGGCATGTATGCGATGCTCGGGCCGACCATGGGCTCGCTGCTGACGATCTCGCTGACCGAAGGCCTGCGCGTGTGGTTCGGCGCCAACTTCGTCGGCGCCGCTAACGCCATCTATGGCGTGCTCCTGGTCCTCTTCGTCATCTTCATGCCGCGCGGCATCCTGGGCTGGCTGTTGACGGCGCGCCCCCGCAAGCGCCCTGACGCGGCGCCGGCGGAGTAGTGGCGTCAACGCCTATCGGTTGTCATTACCGGGCGGGCGCGAAGCGCCGACTCCCGGTGATCCCGCTTGGGCTGGCAAGGCCTTGCGTCCCCAAGCGAGATGGCCCGCGACAAGCCTTGCCCCGGACTTGATCCGGGCCGGCCATGACGAGGTGGAGAGGACGTCCTTATCCCTCACAACGCAATCCTGCGTCCCGCCTCGGCCGACCAGTAGCCGGCGTAGTTCATCTTCGTTGTTTCGTAGGCGAGCGCCAGGTCGGCGCGCGGCGTCCGCCCAGTCGCCACGCATTCCATGAAATCCTGGATCTCCTGCAGATAGCCGCGCGTCCATTCCTCTTCCAGGCAGATGAACTGCCACCCGGTCTTCCGGTCGACCTTCTCGGTGATATAGACGCCGGCCAGCCTCGCCTCGTCGGTGAGATAGCTCATCATGTGATTGTTGGGCGTGATGTTGGCGTAGAGCGCTCCGCCGCCCGTATAAGTCTCGACGACATTGCGCACGCCGCCCAGGATCATGTCGCCCGAGAACACCGTCGCCTTGGTGCCGTCCGAGAAGGTGAGCGTCAGCACGCCCCAGTCCTCGACGTCGACCGGATTGGCCTTGATGAACGGGCGCTGGTCCGAGGGCAGGCAGGCCGCCACATTGCCGACGTCGGCGGTCACGCTGGCGACCGTGATGCGCTCGCCGCGCGCGCGTGCCTCCACCTGCTTGAGATAGAGCACGGCGGAGAGAGGATGGCATCCCATGCGGGTGAGCGAGCCGCCGCCGGTCGTGGCCCACTGCGCCGCATGCGCGGCGTGCGAGCCGCTGTGGCTCTCCTCCGCCTTCATGAACAGAATCTTGTCCCTGGTGGCTTCGATGATCTGCACGGTCTTCGCCACCGCCGGCGCGTAGATCCAGTCTTCCGCATACATGAAGAGTCTTCCGCTCGTCCGGATGGCGGCGCAGGTCTTGTCCATCTCCTCCATGACGCGCTCGTACATGAGCGATTTGGCCACGTGGCGGCCGATCGGCGTCGGGTCGGTGTCGCGGCCGAAATATCCGGTGAACGGCTTCTCGCAGATGACGTGCTTTCCGGCCTGCATGGCGGCGACGATCATGCCGGCATGCAGCGCCGGCGGCGTGCAGATGTCGACCACGTCGATCTCGCGGTCGGCAATCAGCGCGGCAAAATCGCGGTAGGTCCTGCCGATGCGATGTTTTGCGGCAAAGGCGGCCGCATGGTCGCCGCGGGCCGCGACCGCCACCACCTCTGCGTCCACGCCGTAGACGCGGCCGTAGGCGTGCATATGAAGTTCGGCGGCAAAGCCGCAGCCGACGAGCCCGACCCTCACTTTGGCCATCCCGGTCCTCCTGCCGCGCCAGCATATATCAGCCCGGGAGGCGCGGGATGAATTGACTTGATCGCCGGAGAGCGCGCACGCTGTGCCGCAAACTCCACCTCTCCCCGCGTGCGTCTGCTGTCGGCCGATACATCGGATCTTCGATGCAGTACCCGCCATTGCCACCAATCTTTGCAGGGCATTGATCGTAGGTACTGAAGCCGCAGTTTCGCCCATCGCCGACATATTCTGCGCACCAGGGACAGGTGA
>Ga0209466_1000065_pt1 | contig 22393 bp, 18 predicted proteins | sample PanSoiPlo30MoBio_FD_188323 | JGI IMG/M metagenome (GOLD analysis project Ga0209466, IMG submission 188323) | Tropical forest soil microbial communities from Panama analyzed to predict greenhouse gas emissions - Panama Soil Plot 30 MoBio (SPAdes)... | ecosystem: Environmental > Terrestrial > Soil...
GTTCACCCAAACTTAGGTGACTCAATTTTCGTCTCCGTTCTGAACGAACCAATCATATATTGCACGCATCTTGGATCGTCAAGTGGACGAGAATAACCGTACCAACTTTCTCCGGAAGCACTGAACTTGACATCCTTCGCGTGCCTATCTAAAGATTGAGCGCCGATGGTCTCACTCATTCAAGCGCGTAATATCACTCTGTCATTCAGGCCCAAGAACCGCGAGTCCGTAACTGCGCTCAACAATTTCACGATCGAAGTTGCCAAAGGCGAGTTCGTCAGCATCGTCGGCCCGTCGGGCTGCGGCAAGAGCACTTTTCTTAATATCGTTTTAGGGCTCATAAAACCCGACAGTGGAGAAATACGCCTTAATGGCACGCCCATCAAAGGCCCGGGCCAAGAGCGAGCCATGGTGTTCCAGGAGTTCGGTCTGTTGCCTTGGCGGACCGTGACGGCTAATGTTGAGTTGGGGCTCGAACTCAAGGACGTTCCAGCAGCGGAAAGGTCTGAGCGCGCTATAGAGTTAATCAAACTTGTGGGGCTCGCCGGATTTGAACGACATTACCCCCACGAGCTGTCGGGCGGCATGAAACAGCGTGTGGGACTCGCTCGTGCCCTGGCAACGGAACCTGAAGTGTTGCTGATGGATGAACCATTTGCCGCCTTGGATGCGCAGACCCGCGATTTGATGCAGGCGGAGCTGTTGCAGATCTGGGAACGTACCCAAAAGACCGTTCTTTTTGTTACCCACAGTATCGAAGAGGCAGCATACCTTTCCGACCGCGTCATCGTTATGACTGCAAGGCCGGGCCGCACCAAGAGCATCTTGAAAATCAATCTTCCTCGGCCAAGGGACTATGAGATGAGACTGTGCGCCCAGTTCAATGATATCAAGGCCGATATCTGGAACACGCTCAAAGACGAGCTATCGGCCAGGAGCCTCGATGGGCATTAAGGCCATCTATCAAGAGCACTATAGGCTGATTTTAGGGTCGGCCTCCGTTTTGGGTTTGATCCTTGTTTGGGAACTAATGTTAACGTTCCTGATCCCATTGAATCCATTTTTCTTCACCAAGCCCTCCTTGATCGCGGTCGCCTTCAAGGAGCAAGTCATCTACGGTGCACTATGGGGTGATCTGGCGGTTAGCAGCAAGGCTTTTTTATGGGGCTTCAGCTTTGCGGTTCTACTCGGCATACCCTTAGGGGCGTTTATGGGTTGGCGACGCAGGGCCGGATATACGCTCGATCCTTTTTTCACTGCGCTATACGCGAGCCCGCTCGTGGCCCTTGCCCCTCTCATTATTGTTGTCTTCGGCGTAGGCCTTTTGGCCAAATCGGTTTTGGTCTTTGCCCTCTCCGTTTTCCCCTTCATCTTCAACACGTTTGCCGGTGTGCGCTCGACCGATCCGTTGCTTATCAATGTGGTCAGGTCCTTCGGCGGCGGAGAAAAGGATCTTTACTTCAAGGTCATTTTCCCGACCACGCTGCCCTACATCATCGCCGGCGCCAGGATCGCGCTCGGCAGAGGGCTGGTTGGGATTATTGTCGGGGAATTCTATGCGGCTTCGGAGGGAATCGGCTTTGCGATCTCCCGTTTTGGCGACACCTACCGGCTCCCCGAAATGTTCGCGGGGATATTTGTGTTGATGATCGCCGCGGTTGTCCTGACCGAAGGCATGAGAAAACTCGAAGCCGTGCTGGCGCCCTGGAGGACAACAGAGGAGTCGCGATGAACCGGCTGGCGAACTTCTATTCCGAAAAAGAGGCCCACATCTTGGGCGCGGGTTTTATTCTGCTGCTGATCGTCCTGTGGGAATTGATTCCCCACCTGTTAACCGTATCGAAGGGCATGTCCCTCTTCTTTACAACGCCTTTGAGGGTAATAGAGGCGGGCTACCAGTTGATCGTCGAGAACAAAATCCAGGAACATTTTTACGCGAGCGCGATTGAGTTCTTGCTTGGGCTCGGGCTGGCAATTATCGTAGGCTTACCGTTGGGCTTGATCATGGGCAGATCCCGCCTTCTGGACGCTATGATCGATCCCTTCGTGACCGTCTTCAACGCTACGCCCAGACTCATCTTCCTGCCTCTTTTCATCCTGTGGTTCGGGATCGGGATGTGGTCGAAGATCATGATCGTCTTTGTCGGCGCCGTATTCCCTCTGCTCATCAATACCTATGAGGGCGTGAAGAATGTCGATCGAGTTCTGGTTAACGTGGTGAGATCGTTTGGAGCGAATGAGTGGCAAACGATGAAGATAGTGGTTTTGCCCAATTCGGTGCCCTATATTGTCGCCGGACTTCGCCTCGCAATCGGTCGGGCCGTCCTCGGCGTGGTGGTTGGTGAATTTTTTGGCGCCAGCAAAGGCTTGGGCTTCATGATCGCCACGGCCGCCACAAACTATAAAGTCGATGTGGTATTTGTCGGAGTAGCTATATTTATGGGACTCTCACTGATCCTGACTATGGCAGTGAAAAAAATCGAATCCAACCTCGCCCGCTGGCGACCCGAGGAAGCAAAGACCTTCTAGGATAGCCAACTGCAGTACTTAGGAAGCACACGTCAGGCATTTTTCGACGTTGCTACTTCACCACTTTCCTTCCCATCTCTTTAAAAACTTCATTCAAGAGATCGCGCGCGACGAACTGTTCTATGTCCGGCAGTGGCTTGCCCGCCGGCCAGCCGAGTTCTGGCGTTGTCCTGGATTGGAATAAATCCATTAACAGGTCATGGGGGATTTCCGGCCCAAACGCATTCGCCACTTGCTTGTAGATGCCCTCGGCTAAACCAGCATCTTGGATTTCAAAATACTTCTGAATCACATCAATGGTTCCCGGCTTGTTACTCTTGACATAATCGTTGGCCTTGGCCATCGCGCGGATAAACCTCTTCGTCACATCGCGCTTCTCTTTGATAACGTCGCGGTGGGTGATGAAGGTTCCTCCGAGCCTTGGGATGTAATCGCCTGTTTTCACCATGATCTTCATTCCCGCCTTTTCCGCTCTTGCTGCATGGGGGAAGGACAAGATCGCAGCTTGAATGGATTTGTTGATAAGCGCGGCTACCCTGTCAGGCTCTGCATTGAAAGTGATGACCTTGTAGTCCTTACCCGGTTCCATCTTAAAGAATTTTCCGAGCACGACTACCGCCTCGGTATAAGCAGCCGCTCCCGGCCTCTCAAGGCCTACAGTTTTTCCTTTCAGGTCTTCCACCTGTTTTATTTCCGGCGTGGTTGTAATCGTCCACTGGGAGATCAGAGACTCGCCCACGATAAAAGCCAGCGGCGCTCCCTTGAGCATCGCCTCAGCGCCTCCACCGGGAATCGGAACGAATTCGATTTCTTTGGCGATAGCCGCCCTAACCAAGACGCTCGCGGTCGTGGTAATGAATTCGGCGTCGAGGCCCTCGCCTTTGAAAAATCCCTTGTCCATCGCCACGTAAGAGGGAATATGAAACCCGCTTCCGCCGATGGTCCTTCCCACCTTAATTTTTGCAGCTTGCGCGTTGGCGGTCGCGCTCTCGGCCAACATGATCAAGGCCATTACACCAGCTGCGGCCGTTACCTTTATCAAGTTTGATATCAGGCTGCTTCTAGAGGTTCGCATCCATTTCCTCCTTTTTCCCCACACTGCGACAGGGTCGTGCTGAATCAAACGCTACTTATCCCTTCGAGTTCACAAAGACAAGATCTCTCTCGTCAATTGACATCTCTCGATCGGATGACTTAATTTGAACGTGATTAGACTAGGGGGACTTAAAATGAACATTTTAATCACGGGGGCTGGACTCATCGGTTCAAATTGTGCACGGCAAGCTGTCGATGCCGGCAACAAGGTCGTTCTTTTCGATCTTTCACCCAACCGCGACTACCTCCATAAGGTCATCGGCAAAGACCGCGCTGAGGCGGTTGCCGCGGACATGCGCGATTTGCCGGCGCTGATCAGTGCCATGGAGCGCTACAACATCGACACCGTGGTTCATACTGCGGGTCTGATCGGTTCCCGGGTGGCGGAAAATTCTTATACCGGCGCAACGAACAATATCTTGGGGACCATCAATGTCTTGGAGGCCAGCCGGTTGCGCCGGGTCAGACGCGTCATCTATGTGAGCACTTTCGGCGTGTACGACCGCGCAAAACTCAAGGATAGTGTGGTTCGCGAAACCCACCCTATCGGCGGGCACAATCTTTACACAGTCACCAAGATTTGCTCTGAACATCTGGTCCATTCCTACGCGGAGCAATACAAGCTCGACTGTATCATTATCCGACCCAGCGGAGTGTTCGGGCGCGGACACTACGTCGGCGGTTCAACGGTCGGCAAGGTCATGCGCGACCTCGCCCTAAACGTTATCAAAGGGGAACCTTTTACGATTGACGCGAAGACCTATGGTCCAAACGAATATGTGTATGGGAAAGACGTGGGCCTCGCGCTCTTCCTCGCCTGCCAGGCACAAAATCCCAAGCAGCGAATTTACAATGCCGGCAGCGGCGTGGTCACCGGCCCGGAGACGATGGCACAAATCGCGCGCGAATTAGCGCCGCAGACGGAAGTTAAAGTGACGGGCGCTAGCGGGGGTTCAAGCGACAAAAGCGCCCCCCTCGATCTCAGTACGTCGAAAGCCGAACTCGGTTATGCGCCAAGGTTCCCGCTGAAAGACGCGTTGCGGGATTATATGGAAGAGTTGTGGGAAGAACAAAGACGGTAGGCTTTCAGTCTGCCAGACGGAAACGAATCAGGTAGTAAAGCGCGGCGACTCCGTCTTTCCAGGTGATTTTTTTCCCCTCTTCGTAAGTCCGGCCGTAGTAAGAGATGGGCACTTCGTAGAAGCGACAGTGTTTCTTGGCGAGCTTGACGGTAATCTCGGGCTCGAAGCCAAAGCGTTTGGATTTGAGACTAACGTCTTTGACAACCTCTGCGCGAAAAATTTTATATCCAACCTCCATGTCCGAGAGGTTCAGGTTAGTGAGCATATTAGAGATCAAAGTTAGCGCTAGGTTTCCCACATAGTGCCAAAAAAATAGCACGCGGTGCGCGCCGCCACCATAGAATCGCGTCCCATAGACTACATCCGCGAGTCCTGCCTGGATGGGCTCTAGCAGGACTGGATAGTCTTTGGGGTCGTACTCTAAATCAGCGTCCTGGATGACAATGATATCGCCGGTCACGTGGCTAAACGCCGCTTTTAACGCTGCTCCTTTGCCCTGGTTATGAGGTTGGAAAAATACTCTAATCTGGTTAAGCGGGTCTTTGACGCGATCGCTCTCTTCCTGTAATCGAGTAAGAATTGTCCGGCTTTGATCATTGGATCCATCGTCCACCACGATTATTTCCTTGGGAATTTGGACAGCGCATACACGACGCACGACCTCTTCTACCGTGTGCTCCTCGTTATAAACGGGAATCAGAACCGAGAGCTTCACTGCTCGAATTCGCGTTTCTTGAGTTCGCGAAGGAATGCGGAGAGCTTGGGGTCGGAGTTGACCGCTTCGTTGATCTTGGCTTGGAAATCGGCTGCAGCCCTTTCCAGCGGACTCGTATCGACTCGGAGACCAAGCCATTGTGTGAGCCGAAGCAGCAAGGCTAACGTGCCTCTAGGATTAGGTGAGACAGCCAGATAATGGGGCAAAGACGCCCATAGACTGGCATGGGGAATCGCAGCGTTACGGGAAGCATCCGCCAACACGCCGATAATCCCTGTGGGTCCTTGATACCTGGAGGGAACGAGGTCCAACTCTTCCATCAATTTTGGGTCCGTCGAGAACCCTGTCAGCGGCACAGGACGCGTATAGAGCACCTCGTCGAGGTACGCACCTAAGGTGATGATCATCTCGATATGACATTCGCTGACGAACCGCAGAATTGTTTCCCCGAAGGTTCGCCACCGAAGCTGTGGCTCGGCGCCCACACCGAGGACAAAATCCCTTTCCACTCCCATCCCTGAGCCATAGTAAAAGTCATAAGAGGGCCAGTGAATTTCGCGCATTTTGCTTTCCGTCAAACGCACCACCGGCCGTTGCACCGAGAAGTCATAAAAATCCTCAGGATCGATGCTCGCAAATTTCTTGGCCAACAGCTGGTCTACCAGATAACGGACTGCTGTAGTGGCGGAGGCACCCGCATCGCTCCAGCCGGCGAAGGAGAGGAGCAACACGGGGCTGCGAAGCGACGGACGAGTTTCAAAAGCAAGCGGCTCAGTAGTCATAAGGGTAATCTATCACAACTTCGCCTGCTTGCTCCAGCGCTTAAATGGTGCATGTCGATAGCAGATTAGGATCCTTGTATAACTTCTGCAGCTGGTTTGCTATTATTAAACCCGCTTTTTATGGTGCACCCGCGCGAACACCTGACTCCTATTTTTGAACAGAACGAGGTCTTGTTCGGTCACGACGGCACCCCTGGCATCATCGCGTTCGAAATCGATGGCATCGACAAGATTAAGATTTTTACCCGGCAGGACGGCAATACCGAAACCGAGACCGTTTCCTTCCACCCCTTCATGCTTTTGGAAGGCGACGGCGCTCTCAAAGGCTGGAAAGGAGAAGCGGAGCTGCACAAGCTTGACGGCAGAGGAGCCTTTAACCATCTCGTCCGATTTCCTGACTTGAAGCAATTGGAGCAAGCGAAATTTCACCTACAGAAAAAGACCGGCAAACCATCTTCCGCTTCCGACGCTCCGTACTGGTATTTCAGCGATCCCATCCAGCAATTTCTGCTGCTCTCCGGCAAGACGCACTTTTTACGCATGGCATTCCGAGATTTGAAGCGACTGCAGTTGAAGATACAAACCTACTGTCAGCCTGGATTTGAGTTTCCCAATTCAGCTCGCGAATCGGACCGGATCACGGCGATTGCTCTCGCGGATTCATCCGGCTGGGAGCGTTTGATATCGGGCAAAGAATTTGATGAAGCCGCGATGCTTCGCGAACTGGGGAAAGAGATCGAGCAGCGCGACCCGGACATCATCGAAGGACACAATCTTTTCCGTTTCGATCTGGAATACATCGAGGCGCGCGCTAAAAAACATAGCATAGAGCTAAATTTCGGTCGCAACGGTTCTCGTCTCAGCAGTCACGCCTCTCGCATGCAGGTGGCAGAGCGGACGATCACCTATCGCAAATACGAAATCTTTGGCCGGCATGTCATTGATACCTGGATTCTTGCGCAGCATTACGACGTTGCAACTCGAGAGCTGGAGAATGTCGGGTTAACAGAAATCGCGCGTCATTTCGGCATCGCGAGCCCTGATCGGAGCGCCATGTCTGCGGACAAGGGAAGCTGGTACTTCGACCACGAGCCCGATATTCTATTTCGCGATGCCCTCGACGAAGTCCGCACAACCCGTGCCGTCGCCGAGCTGCTTTCAGCGAGCCACTTCGTCCAAGCACAGATCTTTCCCTATAACTATCAGAACATTCCGCTGCGAGGGAACGCAACGAAAATCGACGCGCTTTTCCTCCGTGAATATCTTCACCAAGGGTTTTCGGTCCCCCGTCCCGACGAAGGTCGCGAAGTCGTTGGCGGCTATACTCACATGGAGTACCAAGGAACCGCCCAACGGATTCTCCATTGCGATGTGACTTCGTTGTATCCCTCGATCATGCTCGCGTACGGCTACCTGCCGGGGAAAGATGAGCTGGGCATATTTTCCGGCCTGCTGCGCGATTTGCGCATGTTTCGCGTCAAAGCCAAAGAATTAGCACGTGACGCACATGGCGAGGACAGCCAGCTCTATTTCAAAGCCCTACAATCAACTTTCAAGATCCTAATCAACTCATTCTACGGTTATCTGGGCTTTCAGATGGGCCATTTCAACGATTTTGCCGCTGCCAATCAGGTCACGGCCAAAGGCAGAGAGTTGATTCAATCCGCCGTCGCTTGGCTCAAAGAAAGAGGCGGGCAGATCATCGAAGTCGATACCGACGGGATTTACTTCATCCCTCCACAAACGGTCGGCACCCCTGCCGAAGAAGAGAGCTTTATCGCAAGTCTGAAGGAAATCCTTCCTCCAGGCATTGATTTGGAGCTCGACGGGCGTTATGCGGCTATGTTTAGCTACAAGATGAAAAATTACGCTTTGCTGGATGACCAGGGGCGGCTTCTTATCAAGGGCTCGGGCTTGCGCTCCCGAGGATTGGAATTGTTCCAGCGCAATTGGCTGGAGGAGATGCTGACTTTGCTTCTCAACGGCGAAAGAGAAAAAATTCCGGACCTCTATCAGCGCTATCTCGACGATCTCGAAAACCACCGCAAGGGCATCACTTGGTTGGCGAAAACTGAAACACTTCAAGATTCGTTGGAAAGTTATCGGGCGAAGGTAAAGACAAAAAAAAGGAACGCCGCGGCACCTTACGAATTGGCTTTGAAATCACAGCGGCGGTATCAGCCAGGGGATCAGATTTCCTATTATGTGACCGGAGCCAAGGCGAAGGTCAAGATCAGCGAAAACTGCAAACTCGCGACGCAGTGGAACTCGCAGGACCCGGATGAAAACATCGAACATTACAAAGCAAAGTTGAACGAGCTGTACGAAAAGTTCAAGCCGTGGATAGAATCTGAGAACCCGCCAACCCAAGAGAGTGAATTAGGCGGCGAACCGTTGTTGTTGTTGTAGAGATCATGCGAAAGCGATGACAACTAGAGTCGCTTTAATCACGGGTGGCGCGCGGGGTATCGGTCGAGGGATAGCTTTGGATTTGGCCGCACGAGGCTGGTCCGTCGCGATTTGTTATCGTACCAGTGCCAAGGAGGCGAACGAAGTTATCGACGCCGTGAAGGCGCACGGCGTTTGCGGCTCCGCGCTCCAATGTGATGTTTCGGATTCCAGGGCCGCGTTTCAGTGGGTCCAGAGGGTAACTCAAGAGTGGGGGCGCATCGATGCCTTGATCAACGGCGCCGGTCCCTACCATCGAATTGCTTTATTGGACGAGACCGATGAAGGTTGGCATTCGATGTTTGACAATAATCTCCACCCGGTTTTTTATCTAAGCAAAGCGGTGGTGCCGATTATGAAAGAGCAAAAGTGGGGCCGTATCATCTGCTTCAGCATGGCCAACGCCGAACAGCTGATCGCGCAGCCGCAGCTGACAGCCCACTATATTACCAAGGTCGGCTTGCTGGTGTTGGCCCGTTCCCTCGCTCGCCTGGTGGCGCCTTATGGCATCACGGTCAATGCCATCTCGCCCGGTTTCATCGATTCGGGCAGCGCGCCCAAGGAAGAGCTTGAAGCGGCGGCCAAGCGAATCCCCGCCGGCTATGTGGGGAGCGTAGAAGACGCCGCTTCAGCGGTTCGTTTCTTGCTATCCGACGAAGCCCGCTACGTCAACGGCGCGAATATCCAGCTCAGCGGTGCCTGGGGAGTGTAGCACTATGGCGACCCAGCAAGATTACAATAAGGCGATGGAATTGGTTAAGCGCGCCATGGACCACCAGATGGCTGGAGAACTGGACGACTCGATTCGCCTCTACAAACAATCCATCGCCCTTTGTCCAACTGCGGATGCTCACACTTATTTGGGTTGGGCCTACAGTTTTCAGGGCCGGATCGACGAGGCCATCTCCCAGTGCGAAATCGCCATTCAGATCGATCCTGAGTTCGGCAATCCCTACAACGACATCGGCGTCTACCTGATGCAACAGGAAAAGTTGGATGAAGCGATTCCTTGGCTGGAAAAAGCCAAGAAGGCCAAGCGTTACCAACCCCGGCACTTTCCCTACATCAATCTGGGTCGGGTTTATCTTACCCAAGGGATGATTCAAAAAGCCTTGGAAGAGTTTCGCGGCGCTCTGCGTCTAAATCCAGATGACACGGATCTAGCCCAAACCATCGAACAACTGGAAACCAAGCTGCAATGACATACGGCCGCGAGCGAATCTCGTGCCATTCACTCCCATCGCCTATCCGCCCAGTTCGGTCAAAACATCATCAAAGATCTCCGCGGCTATGTCTACTTTGTCTCGTTGAACAATCAAAGGCGGGCAAAAGCGAATCGTACTCTCGCCGCAACTCAGTAACAACAAACCTTGATCAAAACATTTGAACATCACTTGATCACGAAACTTGGCATCGGGTTTCCCGTCGTTGCCAGCGAACTCGACCCCGATCATGAGCCCCAGCCCACGCACATCGCTCATCCGTGGATGTAAGCTTCGAAACTTCGCCAGAGTCTCTTTAAGATAACTTCCAACTTCCTCGACGTCTTGGATCAACCCGTCTTCTATGAGACTGATGGTAGCGAGTGCCGCGGCGCAGGCGACCGGATTCCCGCCGAAGGTCGAACCATGAGTGCTGCGTGTCCACGTACTAATTTCCTCCCGCGCAATCATCCCCCCCAATGGCATACCGCTGGCAATTCCTTTGGCAACGCAAAGAATATCGGGCTCGACACCCCAATGCTCACACGCAAACATCTTGCCGGTGCGTCCGAATCCGGTTTGAATCTCGTCCACAACCAAGAGAATCCCGTGCCGCCGACACAGGTTTTCTAGCTTCGGCAGAAATTCCGGAGGCGGGACGATATAGCCACCCTCTCCCTGAATCGGCTCCACGAAAATCGCCGCCACTTCTGCCGGAGCTACTTCGTGGCGGAAGAGAACGTTCTCCAGATAACTCAAGCCTTCGATGCCGTAAGGAACATGATGGACGTCCGGGATCAGCGGCGAGAACTGCGCCCGGTGTGAGGCACGGCTCGCCGTCAGCGAAAGCGCGCCCAGAGTGCGGCCGTGAAAAGCACCATAAAAGGCGATGGCATGCTGACGTTTCGTGGCGAAGCGCGCCAGCTTGAACGCCGCCTCAATTGCCTCCGTGCCCGAATTCGTCAGGAAGACTCTTTTCGGCGACGTACCGGGAGCCAGTTGAGTGAGTTTGTGGGCTAACTCGGCCATCGGCTCGTAGTAAAAATCGCTGCCGCAGATATGCAAAAATTTGCGCGCCTGCTCCTCAATAGCTTTGACCACCTTTGGATGGGAGTGACCCGTACTCGCGACGGCGATTCCCGCCATGAAATCGAGAAACAAATTGCCATCCACATCCTCGATGACCATGCCTCTTCCCTCTTTCACCACCAGAGGGTAAACGCGACCGTAAGCGGGAGCCGTGTAATGTTGATCCTTCTCCACGATCGCTTTAGCCTTTGGTCCCGGTGGCTTAATCTTGATATTGGGAATTTTCATGTTCCTGTCTCTGGTTAGTTTAGGAAAGACCCGCCGGTCGTTCCTAGGCAGTTGCGGCGTAGCCTCCGGTCGCCTCTATTCCGCGTTGTCGATCTGTGCCTTTTGCAGCTTTCCGGAGTAGTCGATGTAAACCGATTTCCATTCGCTAAATATGTCGTACACAGTGGTGCCGGCCTCACGGTGGCCGTTGCCGGTATCTTTCACGCCGCCGAAGGGAAGATGGACTTCAGCACCGATGGTGGGGCCATTGATATAGGTGATTCCAGCTTCGATATCCCGCATGGCGTGGAAAGCGCGCTGGACATCGCGCGTGTAAACGGAACTGGAGAGCCCGTACGGCGTGCCGTTGATAACTTCGATAGCCTCCTCGAAGCTCTTCACTTCGATGACGGAGAGCACGGGACCAAAAATCTCTTCCTGCGCAATGCGCATCGACGGACTGACATGATCAAAGATCGTCGGCCGGTAGAAATAGCCATCGATCCACTTACCCTCTTCATAGATCGATCCGCCAGTGAGTAGCCGGGCGCCTTCCTCCTTGCCGATTTGCACGTAGCGGTGCACCTTTTCTCTTGCCGCATGATTGATGAGAGGACCCATTTCAACGCTCTCGTCCAGTCCGTCGCCGATTTTAATCCTCTCAGCGCGCGCCACAAGCATGTCGGTGAGGTCTTTTTTTATATCGCGATGGAGAATCAAACGGCTGGTCGCAGTGCAGCGCTGTCCGGTGGTGCCGAAGGCTCCCCACAGCGCTCCCTCCAAAGCTAGGTTTAAATCGGCGTCTTCCATGACGATTTGAGCGTTCTTACCGCCGAGTTCCAAAGACACACGTTTGAGTTGCTGGCCGCACACCGACGCGATCTCACGACCAACCTCAGCCGATCCGGTAAAAGAGACCAGCCGCACGTCAGGATGACGCACCAACGCCGCACCGACGACCTCGCCACGACCGTGAACCAAGTTAACGATGCCCGGCGGCACGCCCGCTTCTGCCAAGATTTCAAACAATTTAACCGCCGTGTAAGGCGTATCTTCAGCCGGCTTGAGCACCACCGTGTTGCCGCAGAGTAACGCTGGAAACAATTTCCAGGTGGGGATCGCCATGGGAAAATTCCATGGGGTAATCAACGCACAGACACCGATGGGCGAGCGCACTGACATAGCGAATTTGTCCGGCAGTTCCGAAGGAGTGGTCTCGCCGAAAAGGCGTCGCCCCTCGCCGGCGACATAGAAGGCCGTATCGATGCCCTCCTGGACGTCGCCGCGCGTCTCTTTCAAGATTTTGCCCATCTCCCGGGTCATACCGCGAGCGATCTCTTCCTTATGTCGGCGCAAAAGCTCGCCCACTCGATAGAGGATCTCGCCGCGTTTTGGCGCCGGGACGAGACGCCAGCCCACAAACGCTTTCTTTGCGGCCTGAACCGCTCGGTTTACATCCTCAAGGCTCGAAGCGGGAAACAAGCCGATCGAGTCGTGACGATTCGCCGGGTTGCAGTTTTCAAAGGTCTTGCCTGCCCTCGACTCCACCCATGACCCATCGATGTAGTTCTTGAAGACGTCCGCCATGGTCAGACCTCCTTTTCGGCGCCTCCCGAGCACCGACCGATCAGATTCCCTATGTCTTCTTGCACGATTCGCAGTTTATTCTAAGGCTCAGTTGCCATGAACACAATCTTTAAATTTACCGGGACAGTTCTTTTGGAACGGCCATGGCCGCAAAATCTCGTTGATTTTTCAATTCCAATCAGATAGCCTCTGCCAACTTTGACCCGGTGGTAGACCGAACGATCATGCGTGTGCTAGGGGACATCTGCTACAATTAACGACGCCAACGTCAGAAAAATGAGCCACGGATAATCCGACGGGATAAGTCGAAAGAGTTGCGACATGGAATTTATCAGCGCACTCATCTCCGGTTTCATTCAGTGCTTCAATTACTCCACCTTTAGCTTGATGATGGTCGGAATCGCGATCGGCTTTGTCGTTGGTATTCTCCCAGGCCTCGGCGGGCCAACGGCGATGGCGCTCATGTTACCGTTTATTTTTAAGATGTCTGCAGTAGAGGCTTTTGCGTTCCTGCTGGGCATGACCGCGGTCACCGCGACGACAGGCGACATTACGTCTGTTTTGTTTGGCGTGCCTGGCGAGCCGACCACCGCATCGACTATTGTGGACGGCCACGCCATGGCACGCAACGGCGAGGCCGGTCGCGCCTTGGGGGCCGTGCTCATGAGCTCTCTTGTTGGCGCCGTGTTTGCCGGGGTTGCCCTAGGCGCTGCGGTTCCGATCATTCGTCCCTTGGTTCTTTCCTTCGGCTCTCCTGAATTCTTCATGCTTTCGCTTCTTGGCATCACCTTCGTTGCCGCCCTAAGCGGCGAAGACGCCCTTAAGGGCATCGTCGCTGGAGGCATAGGATTGATGTTGGCTACCATTGGATTGGATCCTATTTCCGGGATCCAACGCTATACTTTTGGCCAACTCTTTCTCTGGGACGGAGTTGGTCTCGTACCTATCACCATCGGATTTTATGCCATTCCTGAAACCATTGAGTTGGCGGTATTGGGAACGAGCATTGCAAAACAGGAGGTGGGACAGCTCGGTGGAGTCATGGAGGGCGTTAAGGACACGTTTCGTCACTGGTGGTTGGTAATCCGCTGCAGCGCGCTCGGTACATTTACCGCGATTATTCCCGGTATGGGGGCTGCAACCACACAGTGGCTTGCCTATGCGCATGCGGTACAGAGCTCGCCTAACAAGGAACGCTTTGGCAAAGGGGATGTGCGGGGAGTTCTAGGTCCGGGAGCGGCGAACAATTCGACCTTGGGCGGAAGTTTGATCACGACCATCGCCTTTGGCGTGCCGGCGAGCGTCGTCATGGCGATTTTGCTCGGCGCCTTTATTATTCAGGGTATCGTCCCGGGCCCCGACATGCTACTTCCACCACCCAAAGGTAAACTGGACTTAACATTTTCTTTTGTCTGGGTCATCATTATCTCTAACTTCATTACCGTAGCGGTATGTTTTCTGTTTTTGAAGCCGTTGGCAAAAGTCACGCAGGTACGCGGCGGGATTATCATTCCGATCATTCTGGTCCTCATCTATCTTGGTGCCTTTGCCGAAAAAAACGCCTTCGAAGACATGCTTGTGGTGCTCTTTTTTGGCGCCTTGGGTTGGATCATGGAAAAGCTAAAATGGCCGCGACCACCCGTTCTATTAGGGCTTGTGCTTGGTCCGCTAGCGGAGAACCGGCTGTTCTTATCGAGCGACAATTACGGATTAGGTTGGACGACTCGCCCGGGTGTGTTGCTGATTTTTGCTATAACCCTATTGGGTATTTTTTACCCAATCTTCAAAAGCCGCAAAGAAGAAAAAGATAAGGCATCGTCGCAAATAGCGGCCGGCGCAATGGTTGAAGAGGTCCGGCAAAGCGGGGTGCGGTTCAGTGCGGCAGCCCTTTTTGCTCTTGCCGTCGTAATTTTACTCGCTTTAGCGCTGTGGCAGAGCCGCAATTTTGGATTCCGCGCTGGTCTTTTTCCTTGGGTGATCGGTACTCCAACCCTTATTCTGGCATTATGGCAGCTCGGTAAAGATCTGCTTGGAAAAAAGGGCAAGCAGACTGAGGCAATCGGCGAAACCGCTGAAGGCGAGGTTCCGCCGGCAGTCGCCAGACAACGAACGATTAACATTCTGTTGTGGACATTGTTTTTCTTTGTAGCCATTTGGTTCTTGGGCTTCTCCTACGCCGTGCCCATAGCGATGTTGCTATATCTCAAGCTTGCGGGCAAAGAAAAATGGCCGATGACGTTGGCGGTAACATTCTTTACGTGGCTGTTTTTTTACGCTTTGTTTGAACGGGCGCTCAGCGTGCCGTTCCCTGACGGGCTCCTCTTCACTTTGTTCAAGGGACAGTGATTGTCGATTTCCGATAATATTTCCTTCACGATCTAAGAAGTCGTACCTATTGTTGACTCTTTGCTTGCAGGGCTTGCCAGACGCGCTCCGGCGTGAGTGGCAACTGGTACAGCCGCGCCCCCGTCGCCTTATACAGAGCGTTGCCGATCGCCGGCGCAACCGGCAACAACCCCCCTTCTCCCGTTCCCTTCGAACCGAACGGTCCTGGGCCGTTGTGATTTTCCACGAGTATGCTTTCAAAACCCATTGGCAAGTCATTGAAGGTCGGCACGCGGTAGTCCACAAGATTGGGATTTAGGAGCTGTCCATCTCTGTAGATCATTTCTTCGAGCAAGCTGTGGCCGAGCGCGTTCATCACGCCGCCTTCGTCTTGTCCCTCGCAGAGCACCGGATGGATCGCCTGGCCCACGTCGGCCAGCGAGATATATTTAATCAATTTAATTTCGCCGGTGTCACGATCGACCTCAACTTCCGCTCCACCCCAGGAGATTTCCCAAAAAGTCGTAGGCGAGCCCAAAGCAGCCTTTTTACTTTTGATATCTTGGTAGGCGCCGCGCCCAACGATTTCACCAGCCTTCGATGAAAAGGCTTTGTGCATCAGGTCTTCGAAGGAGATGTTTTGTCCCTTGGGGCCTTCGATTCGTCCATTCTTGAGCACCAATCGATCGGGGGTCACTTTGAGCACTTTAGCTCCATGCCGCAACAACTGACGTTTCAAGTCCTGGGCAGCCCTTTGGACGGAGAGTCCCATCACGACCGTGGAGCTGCTGGCGTTGGTGTTGACGTCATAGGGCGTTACATCGGTATCGAGCTCAGCCACGGTGATACGGCTCAATGGAACACCCAGTACTTCGGCAACAATCTGGCTCAACGCGGTGCGCGCGCCTTGCCCGATCTCGACGGTGCCGGTTAGCAAGATAATGCTACCGTCTGAATTCATTGTGACGGCGGCGGAAGCAACTTTGTAGGTGCCACCACCATCTTTCATACAGCACGCCAGCCCTTTGCCACGATTAGGCTTATTGTCTTTTTTATTCCAGCCGATCTCTTTGGCGGCGCGTAACAAACCAGCTTTGAGATCGCAATCGACCGGCGTATCTCCCGGAGTATAGAGCTCACCTTTCTTCAGAAGATTCTTGAGCCGCAACTCGAGCGGATCCATCGCAAGTTTTTCCGCGATGATGTCCATTTGCGACTCGTACGCCCAGGTCACCTGCAATGTGCCGAAGCCACGGTAAGCACCCGCGGGAACGGTGTTCGTATAGACCGTGTAGGCGTCGGTTTTAACGTGCAGGATTCGGTACGGTCCAAAACAACGATAGCCAGCTTTCTGCGTCACCCGCGGTCCGGCATCGGCATAGGCTCCCGTCTCCATGTAGATGAGACATTGTCGCGCCACAAGTTTCCCATCCTTGGTTACTCCGGTCTTGATCTGCACGCGAGCCGGATGGCGCGTGACTGTCTTGAAGCTCTCTTCAACGGAGTGGGCAAGGCGAACCGGCCGCTGCGCCTTCCATGATAGGGCCGCTGCCAACGGTTCCGTTTTCACCGCAAGCTTGCCACCATAGGCGCCGCCCAGATACGGAACGATGATTCTTATCTTGTTCAGCGGGAAATGGAAAATCTCAGACAAATGCTCGCGCAAGGTGAACGGCTCCTGCGTGCCGGCCCACAGTGTGATGCGACTCCCGTCCACCTGGGCAACGGTCGCATGAGGCTCCATGGAAAAATGCTGCACTCGCGGAAATCTAAAGGTGTCTTCAAAAATATGATCTGCTTTCTTAAAACCTTCCTCGACGTTGCCCTTGGCGTAGCTAAAGCGATAGCAAAGATTGCTGCCGGCAAATTCTTTCGGTGCTTCGTAATGTTGTCCCATCATCTCGCCGCCGCTGGACGAACTGTCGTGCACTAAAGGGGAATCCGGGGCCAGCGCTTCCTCTATCGAAGTCACGGCCGGCAATTCGTCATACTCGACATCGATCAGATTCAAAGCCGCTTCAGCCGTCACTTCGTCAACCGCCGCCACTGCCGCCACGGGATCGCCGACGTAACGCACTTTATCGATAGCGACGATGGTCTGATCCTTATAAGCGGCACCAAACATTCCTAATCCCCTCTGATCATCCCGTGTGATAACAGCATAGACTCCCGCAAGCGCCTCCGCTTTGCGACTATTGACTCGTTTGATACGAGCATGGGCATAAGGACTGCGAAGAATTTTCCCATGGGCCATGCCTGGTAGCTTGACATCGACGGTATAGACCGCCTTGCCTGTAACTTTATCGGCACCATCCAGTCGAATCTCTGGCCGGCCTACGACGTTGTAAGCTTGAGACTTTTTCATCTCTTGACCTCGTTGCCGTAATTCTTCTTGACCCAGTCTACCGCTTCCTCATGAGTGGACAACTCTCCTCCGAGTTGCGCTTCTTGAACTTGCTTGAGGATGATTTGGAAATCGGGTCCGGGGGAAAACCCCATAGCAATCAAATCCCGTCCTCGCAACAACGGTTCCGGATGAATCTCTTCTTGTTTCAGTTCCGCCAGTTTCTGTTTGCAAAACTGGTAGTACTGGAGATCGCCGTTAGAGGAGAGTGCATCAATACGCGTCAGTTCCAAAAGCTCCTCGATTCCCTCCTCACCGAGAAAACGCTTGAGCGTGCTGAGGCGCATTTGGGGTGCCTGCATGTGGCGTAAGTGATTGCGCACTAAGTAGGCCACCCGTTCTCGCGTTGCACGGCTCCGCTTCAACCGTTTTAAGACCTCCTCAGCCATTTCAGCTCCCCTGTCCGTATGGCCGTAAAAAGTGAGCCGCTCCTCGTCGCGCCGCAGGCAGACCGGCTTACCCACGTCGTGCAGCAGGCAACCGTAGGCCAGCGTCTCTGTGGGTGAATCCAGGTGGCCGAGTGTTAGCAGCGTGTGCGTAAAAACGTCCCCTTCGGGATGATAGTCTGGACTTTGCTCGATCCCCTTCATCGTGCTGATTTCAGGCAGCAAAACCACCAGCAGACCCGTCTGATCCAATAACTCAAATCCGGTTTTTGCCCCGCCCTCGGTCAAAATCCGCGTAATCTCCTCGCCGATGCGTTCCCAGGAAATTTGTTTGATGGTGGGCGCCAGATCCCGAATGGCGGCGAACGTTTCGCTTTCAATCGTAAAATCCAGGCTGGCTGCAAAACGCACCGCTCGGATCATGCGCAGCCGGTCTTCTTCGAAACGAGAATGCGGATTACCAATAGCGCGGATCAACCTGCTCTCTAGATCCAGTCGGCCACCGACCAAATCGATAATGTGATCCGCGATTGGATCATAGACCATCCCATTGATCGTAAAGTCGCGCCGGAAGATATCCTCCTGCAGACTGCCGTAGCGTACGTGGGTCGGCCGCCGGCCGTCCAGATACGGGCCATCGTGACGAAAGCTCGCAACTTCGAATGGTTGACCCTCGACCATGACCAGTATGACGCCAAACTGCGCGCCCACCGGGACAGTTTTGGGAAAAATCTTAACGATGTCGTCGGGCTTGGCATTGGTCGTGATATCATAGTCCTGTGGCGTTTTCCCGAGCACCATATCGCGCACAGACCCGCCCGCCAGATAGCTGTCGTAGCCCTCGTCGCGCAGACGCTTAACAATAGCGATGGCTTTGTCCTTTTGAGACATCGACAAACTTCTCGCGGCTATCCTAGTGGGGAACGATCAGCAATGAAAGGAGATCGGCGAAAAATTACGATGGCAACGCACTATTATCCGAAGAAATGAACTCCCGCACTTTTCCCTGCAACTCCTGAAACGTAAAGGGCTTGACAATGTATCCGTTACATCCGGCGTCGAGACAACTTTTCAAGTCAGAATCGCGGAACAGAGCAGTTGCAGCCAAGATCGGAATATCTTTGGTTTCCGGGTTCGCCCGTAGCGTCCGTGCGGCTTCCCAACCATCCATTCCTGGCATCATAATATCCAATAGAATGAGGTTAGGCTGCTCGGCGATCGCTTTCTCCACACCTTCTTTGCCGTGCTTCGCCGGGATCGGCAGAAATCCCATAAGCTCGATTTGCCAAGTGAGCAGCTCGCGCATATCTGCGTGATCTTCGACAATGAGGATTTTCTTCATCAAAGCCGTTGTCTCCGGCTGCACTATGTCAACGCATTGCTGGGAGAGCCTCGGCTCTCAACTCATCGCAAACTATGCCGCACCCCTTGTCTAGCTGTCAAGCAGGCTTGCTTCTCTGTCATGGCTGCAAAGCACTTATTGCAAAAGCTGGGTCAAACCTTAGGAATAGAGCAAAACTAACAATGCAAGGGACAATGAGCTCTTCATTGGTCGCCAATCTTCTTCTGATTCGCGACAATCACCGTGATGAGCGCCTCAGGCTTGAGATATTTCTGCGCCACGTGCTGTACATCTTCACGTGTGACCTTTTTGATGAGATCGGCGTACCGGTCCGGATAGTCCAACCCCAATTGAAAATATTCAACCTGGGCCAGGAAATTCGCGACCTTGCGGTTGGTATCGAAGCGCAACGGAAAGCTTCCGGTCAGATAATCCTTCGCATCTGAAAGCTCTTCTTCTGTAACCAGGTCTTCGCGCATGCGACGAATTTCTGCTTTGGCGATCCGGATGGCTTCCAGTGCGGTTTCATTCTTTGTCTGCATGACCAGCTCAAAGGTGCCGTGGCCCTTCTCAGCACTGAAGTAACTGTAAACCGAATAAGCCAAACCGCGCTCGTTTCGAATCGAGTCCAGCGTACGCGAGGAAAAACCACCGCCGCCCAGTATATAGTTCATCACTTGAATGGAGTAGTAGTCCGGATTTTCCCGACCCACCCCTGCGTGGCCGAGAATAATGTTCGCCTGAGTGAGATCCTTGTTGACCTGTAGGGTTTCCCCCGAACCGACTTTCGAAGGCGCGACCGGAGCCGTAGCCGGTTCGCCCCTCGGCCAAGAGCGAAAGGCTTGGTTCAATGCTTGCGCAATCTCTTGATGGGAGACATCTCCCACCACCGACAAAATCGTCCGATTCGGTCGATAATAGCGCTCGTAGAAGGCTCTCAGACTTTGCGGTTCCAGCCCCTTCACCGATGCTTCGCTCCCTTCCACCGGCCTTCCGTACGGGCTCTGCGGATATAGCGCCGCCGCGAATCTCCTTTGGGCGATGTCCCCCGGGTTCTCTTCTCTTGCTTTTATGGATGCAATAATCGATTGCTTCTGGCGATCGATCTCCTCTTGCGGAAAAGTCGACTGGGTCAAAACTTCAGCCAGAAGCTCCAGCCCTGTGGCCAAATCTTTCTTGAGCACGGTCATGCTTACAGTGGCGAGATCCTCACCGCAACCCGCGGAAAGGCCTGCGCCGATAAAATCCAGAGTTTCGCTGATTTGCAGTGCGGTCCGACGTTGCGTCCCGTAGGTTAACAGTCTGGCGGTTAAGTTGGCCAAGCCCTCTTGTTTCGGCATATCGTGGCGGGAGCCAGCATCGATCAAAAGCTCGATGGAGACCATCGGCAGCGCCCTTTGCTCGGACGTCAGAAGGATCATGCCATTTCCCAGAACCGACCGCTGCGGAACCATGTTTGCTGTCGCCGGCAGCGCCAGCAAACAAATCGGGAGGATAGACAAAAGAGCTAGAGATTTTTTCATGAGGCGCTTTCTTTGGTGGGAATCAGTACGCCAACGGTTCGACGATCACGGTCCAAGTACTGCCTAGCGACACGCTGGATATCCTCCCGAGTCACCTTGCGGATGCCGTCCAGGTAACTATCCATCAGCCGCCAGTCGCCCACTGCTTCGTAGTAACCAATCTTCATAGCTTGTCCGAAAATCGAGTCCTGGCCAAAGACAAAGGCGGACTCTATCTGATTCTTCGCTTTCTGCAGCTCGCGATCGCCGATCAATTCCGACTTTACTTGGTCCAAGAGACTATCGATCTCGCGCTCGATTTCCGCCGGCTCTTTTCCCGGCATGACTTGGGCAGTTACGGAAAAGACGGAGGGATCCATCGACAGGCCGTTATAATCTGCGTCGACGCTTCTCGCCAAGCGTTTCTGATAAACCAAATCGTGGTACAGTCGCGAACTCCGTCCCCCTGCCAGGACCACGCTGAGCACATCCAGTGCATAGCTGTCCGGACTTTTTAGATTGGGTGTGTGGTAATACATCAACACAAAAGGCAACTCCGCTTCCTTCTTCAATATCACTCTGCGTTCGCCTTGCTGGGGTGGTTCTTCAGCTCGCACCTTCGGGGGTTCGGATCCGCGCGGTATACTGCCGAACGCAGCCTTGATCTTTGGCAGCATCTCTGCCGTGGAAAAATCTCCGGCCATCACGATGAAAGCGTTGTTGGGATCATAGTAGAGCTTGTAATGATCAACCAGGTCTTGGCGGGTTAGACTGAGAATGTCTTCCATCCAGCCGATCACCGGCCTACGGTAGGGATGAACCATGTACGCCACTGCGCCCGCCACTTCCCCCAGAGCTGATACCGGACTATCTTCCGTTCTTAACCGGCGCTCTTCCTGAATCACTTTCTTTTCGGGTTCAAAATAGGTTTCGCCCAGCAATGCATTGGCCATGCGGTCGGCTTCTAAATCTATTTCAATCCCGATCTTGTCTCGGCTCATGGTGGCGAAATAAACCGTAACGTCAGAGCTGGTAAACGCGTTGGATCTTCCGCCATTTTTTGCGATGATGCGCGAATACTCTTCAGGTTTTGTCTTTTGAGTTCCTTTGAACATCATGTGCTCGAGAAAATGGGATAGGCCGCTTTTGCCGTCCTTTTCGTTGCGTGAACCCACACGATACCAGACTTGGAAGGTCACAACCGGGCTCTTGTGGTCTTCCAGAAGTAGCACTTTAAGGCCGTTGTCCAGAACAATTTCCTGAACTTTTGTTGCATCAGCTGCCCCGGGGAGCGAAAACAGCATGCTAACGAACACAATGAGGCAAAAAATGAATTGAGACATTTCCTTTCAAGGTAAAGGAACATAGGTTCAAGTTCAAGAGAACTCCCGCCGCACACACGACTCGCGTTCACCTGTATTGACTCCTCTACACCTCCACAATACTATGGCCTTCGATCTCGGAGGATAAAATGCCAGACATCACGGATATGCGCGGGTACATCGAAACCCTGGAGGAGATGAAGGAGCTGCGTCGATTTGAGGCCGTCGATCTTGACTTGGAAGTTGGAGCGCTGACCGAGCGCGCGGCGGAGAAAGAAGGTCCAGCGCTGCTGTTCAGCAAGTTCAAGGGCTTCCCCGACGGATTCAGAGTCATCTCCAACGTATTTCGCACTTGCAAGCGTACCGGTCCCGCAAT
>Ga0209466_1000066_pt1 | contig 22378 bp, 19 predicted proteins | sample PanSoiPlo30MoBio_FD_188323 | JGI IMG/M metagenome (GOLD analysis project Ga0209466, IMG submission 188323) | Tropical forest soil microbial communities from Panama analyzed to predict greenhouse gas emissions - Panama Soil Plot 30 MoBio (SPAdes)... | ecosystem: Environmental > Terrestrial > Soil...
GCCAATTTCGCGGCGGTCCAGACCCACATGACGCAGCAGGGAGCCAATGTCCTAATCACCGTCGATGCCGCCAACGACATCCTCGTGCAGGGCATCACCCTGGCCAACCTGGGAGCGGATGACTTCCGGTTCCATTGACCCCGGGAGGATAGGCAGGACAGCAAACGGCCTACTGAGGTGGGAGGAGTCCCGGCGGCATGCCGGCCATGAGAGCCGCACGCGTGTTCATCGCCGCCTCCCGCCGTTGTTTCGTGCCGATGGAAGGCAGCCTAGGCCGCTGTCGGTCGGCGTGAAATCGGCCTCGTGCTCTGCGCCGAAGCGGCGCGCGACCGGGCAGGGCAGGGCCGCTGGCACGGCTCGATCCCATGCGTGAACGCCAGCGTCGCGCCGAAGTCGGCAGGCCAGGATCGTCAGCGCCGGCGCGGCTAGCAGTGCCGCCGCCGCCGGCGCAGGGCTTGTGCTGCCCGTCATGGGCCGTGGGGCGCGCCCGCAGCCGCACCCCGGGACCTTGTCGGACGCCCCGGGCTCGGGCATTTTACCGCCAAGCGGCCCGCGCACGAATTTGGGACAATGAATCCTCCCTACATTGTCGTGGTCGAAGACGAGGCGACCCAGCGCCAGCTCCTGCTCGACTACCTGGGCAAGCACAACTTTCGCGTCAGCGGCGCGGATGGCGGCGCCGCCCTGCGCCGGCTGGTGCAGCGCGAGCTGCCGTCGCTGGTGCTGCTCGACGTCGGCCTGCCGGGGGAGGATGGGTTCGCGCTGGCCCGCTGGCTGCGCGAGCGCAGCGGACGCATCGGCATCATCATGGTGACGGCGGCCAGCGAAACCGTCGACCGCGTGATCGGGCTCGAGACCGGCGCCGACGACTATATCGCCAAGCCGTTCGAGCCGCGTGAACTCCTGGCCCGTGTCAAGAGCGTGCTGCGGCGGGCCATCCATGCCGGCGACACCACCAAGCCGCGCGTGCGCATGGGACGGCGGGTGCTCGATCTGGAGAGGCGACTGCTGGTCGATCCCGACGACGGGAGCGAGCAGGCGCTGACGGCGAGCGAGTTCGACCTGTTGAAAGTGTTTGCCGAGAATCCCAATCGGCCGCTCAACCGCGACTGGCTGATGGAGGTCGTTGCCGGGCGCGAGATGGAGGCGTTCGACCGCGCCATCGACCTGCGCATCACGCGGCTGCGCCGCAAGATCGAGGCCGACCCGGCCCATCCGGTGGCGATCCGCACCGTGCGCGGCGTCGGCTACATGTTCGTGCCATCGAAGGACTGATGGCCGGGGGCGTCGACCAAGGCAACGCGTGGGCCTCGCGTGGCTAGGTTTCGTCGATCTCGGCGAGCGCGCGTCGGATCTCCGCCGCCAGCGGTCCAAGGCCTTCGCGACAGCGCGTGCGGTCGCCGGCCTTGCCGGCCTGCTCGAGCGCGGCGGCGGCCGCCGCGACGCTGGTCGCGCCGATCGTTTGCGCCGCGCCTTTGAGCTTGTGCGCGGCGGCGGCGACCGCCGCAAGATCGCCGGTGCGCGAGGTTGCCGCGATATGGCGTTCGGCCTCGACCGCGGTGTCGCGGAATTTCGTCAGCAGCGAGCCGATGGCCGCGCTGTCGTGGCCGAGCCAGTCGGCCAGAACGGTGCGGTCAATCGCCATGCGCAGGGCCTGCGGCTGCACCGCGTCGCCGCCGGCGCCGGCCAGGGTCAGCCAGCGCTCCAGCGTCGCCTGGAGCTGCTCGATGCGCACCGGCTTGGCCAGATAGGCGTCCATGCCGGCGGCGAGACAGCGCTCTTCCTCGCCCTTCATGGCGTTGGCGGTCACCGCCACCACCGGCGTGTGGGCGGCGTCGGCACCGCGCTCGTCCTCCGCCGTGCGCAGCCGCCGGGTGAACTCGTGTCCGTCCATGCGCGGCATGGCGATGTCGGCGAGGACGGCGGCATAGCGGCCGACCTGACACGCCGCCAGCGCCTCCAGGCCATCATTGGCGGTGTCGGCGTCGATCCCCAGGAGGTCGAGCTGGCGCACCAGAACCTCGCGATTGATCGGATGGTCGTCGGCGACCAGAACCCGCGGCCGTGCCACCGGGCGGGACGCGCTCATCCGTTGCGCCGGCCGATCGGGCCGCCGCAGCGTCGTGTTCAGCGGTGAATCGGCGGGGGCCGCACGCAGCGTCAGCGTGACCGTGAAGGTCGAGCCGGCGCCGGGCGTGCTCTCGACCGCGACATCGCCGCCCATCAGCTGGACCAGGCGGCGGACGATGGACAGGCCGAGGCCGGTGCCGCCGAACCGCCGCGTGGTCGAGCTGTCGGCCTGGGCAAAGGGCTGGAACAGCCGCGCCCGTTGCTGCGCATCGAGGCCGATGCCGGTATCGCTCACGGCCAGGCTCACGCGCGTGCGTCGGTCGTCCAGCCGCGCGGTCGACGCGGTCACGCGGACACCGCCGCGCTCGGTGAACTTCAACGCATTGCCCACGAGGTTGAACAGGATCTGGCGGATGCGGGTCGGGTCGCCGACCAGGGCGTCGTCAGAGCCGGCCGCGATGTCGACATGGAGGGTCAGGCCCTTGGCCAGCGCCGAGCGCTGGAACGTGCTGAGCACGCCGTCGATCAGGCCGGAGAGCGAAAACGCCGTCAGCTCCAGCTCCAGCCGTCCCGCCTCGATCTTGGAGAAGTCGAGCACGTCGTCGATGATGCGCAGCAGCGCCTGCGCCGACTCGCGCATCGTGGTGAAGCTGCGCCGCTGCGCGTCGTTGAACCCCTGGCGCTCCAGCACCTCCATCATGCCGAGCACGCCGTTCATCGGCGTGCGGATCTCGTGGCTCATGGTGGCGAGGAAGGTGGATTTCGCCTGGTTGGCGGCCTCGGCCTCGGTGCGCGAGTGCTCGGCCGCTTCCCGCGCCGTCTCGGCCGCCTCCTTGGCGGCCGCCAGCGCCTCCTCGCGCTCCTTGAGCTCGGTGATGTCGCGGTGCACGCCGAGCAGGCCGCCGTCGTCGAGCGGCTTGTAGTTGAACTCGACGTAGCGGCCGCTCACCGTGCGTCGTTCGAAGCGGACGCCGCCCGGCGTGCGCATCATGTCGGAGCGCTGCCGCACCAGCGCCTCCAGGTCGTCGACCGGTCCGAAATCGCCGCGCGCGGCCTGGAAGCGAATGACGTCGGGCACGGGCACTCCCGCACGGGTCATTTCGGGCGGGATGCCGAGCAGCCACATGAACTGCCGATTGCAGAACACGTAGCGGAAATCCTTGTCGATGCGAATGACGGCGTCGTTCATGTTGTCGAGCGCCGTCTGCATGATCTCGCGCGTGTGCTCGACTGCGGCGCGTGCCGCCTCGGTCTCGGAGCGCTCGCGCTCGGCTGCCTCACGCGCGGCCTCGGCTGCCTCCTTGGCGGCGGTCAGGGCCTCTTCGCGCTCCCTCGACTGCGTGATGTCGCGATAGAAGCCGAGCACGCTGCCGTGGGGAAGCGGCATGAAGGCGAATTCGACATACCGGCCGTTCACCGTGCGCCGCTCGTAGCGGCTCCCCTCCGGCTTCAACACGCGGGCCAGCAGCCATTCGACTTTCTTGTCGACGTCGTCGACCGCGCCGTGTTCGCCGCGCTCGACCTGGTAACGAATGATATCCCGGAGCGACACGCCCGGATGCAGCAGGCCCGGCGGATATGCCAGGATCTCGCCATGGCGGCGATTGTTGAAGCGCAGGCGGAGATCCTTGTCGTACAGTGCCGCGCCGTCGCTCATGTTGTCGAGCACGGTCTGCATCATGTCGCGCGTGCGCTCGGCCTCGGCGCGCGCCGCTTCGGCGGCTTGCCGGGCGGCGGTCAGGTCCTGCTTGCGGTCGGTGATGTCGCCAGTGGCGCCGACCAGCCGGCGGGCGCGGCCGCCCGGGCCGCGCAACGCGATGCCGTGCTGGCGCGCCCAGCGCCACTCGCCGGCGCGGGTGCGGTAGCGCATCTCGCATTCGAACCGCGGCGTCGCGCCCTTCAGGTGGGCGATGAGGGCCCGGCGGTAGCGCGGCCGGTCCTCCGGGTGCATGCGGTCGGTCCAGTCTTCCGGCGTCCGCAGCTCCTCGGGCGAGAGGCCGAGGACCGCCCACAGGTCCGGCGCGAACCAGATGGTGCCAGCCTCCAGGTCCCAGTCATAGGTACTGGCATTCATCGATTCGAGCACTCGCGCGTTGCGCTCGTGCTCGATGGCATGCGTGTCCAAGGACTTGCGGCGCGCGGCGCGGCGCGGCCGGGCCGGGCGGGCGTGCCGCGCGCGACGGCGAGGGGGCGCGGAGCCGGTTGCTGTCATTGGCGCCTCCGGGGGCGCATTGTCACCTGCCCCATATTTCGTCGCTATAGCGCGCCGGGCCCCGATTTGTATCGTCTGTATCGTCTCCCGCCGGTTTGCCCGCTGTCGAGGGGCAGCCGTCTGGCGCGATACCAACGATACCAAATCGGCGGCTGCACAATACCCCGACGCAATGCTGCCAACGTCTAACGGGTGTCCAGCCACTCGGCGAACCACAGGAGACACCCATGCTGACATCCATCGCGCGAATAACGCGGTCGGCCGCCGTGCTGGCCGGCGTCTTCGGCCTCTATCTCTATGCCGCGCCTGAGCATGCGCAGCTGGCGCGCAGCGCCGTCCTGGCTGCCACTGGCGGCGTCGCCAACGACTGCGAGCGGCCGACCGCGTGCCGGGCCTCGCAGGCCGCCCGTGGCGGGACGTCCGATCGCGGCGAGGCTGGCGTGGTCGATGTCCTCGCCAGCGGCCCCAGCCTGAAGTCGATCTGCATGCTGCAGGACGGGGTCGGCGAGGCCGCCGCGGCCGGCGACGCCATGATCGCCCGCGCCTATAACGGTGCCGTTCTGCAGGATTTTGGCGACACGGCTGCCGTGAAGAACTAGGGCCTGCTGCGAGCCGCGTCATCCCTGCGATCCCGCTGCCTCCTTTCAGGAGAGGGATTGGCCGTACGCGGCGTCGCCCTGCGCGCCCACTCCCTTGCCGGCCGCCGAGATCGGCGATAGAGCGGCCGCCATGGCGGACCGATCGAAGCTCATCAGCGGCGCCACCGGCGACTGGGAGGTTGTCATCGGCATGGAGGTCCATGCCCAGGTGACCTCGCGCTCAAAGCTGTTCTCAGGCGCCTCGACCGAGTTCGGCGGGGCGCCGAATTCGCACGTGTCGCTGGTGGACGCCGCCATGCCCGGCATGTTGCCGGTGATCAACGCCGAGTGCGTGCGCCAAGCGGTGCGCACCGGCCTCGGGCTCAAGGCAAAGATCAATCTGAAGTCGGTGTTCGACCGCAAGAACTACTTCTATCCCGACCTGCCGCAGGGTTATCAGATCAGCCAGTACAAGTCGCCGGTGGTCGGCGAGGGCGAGGTGCTGGTCGACATGCCGGACGGCGAGACCGTCAAGGTGGGCATCGAGCGGGTGCACCTGGAGCAGGACGCCGGCAAATCCCTGCACGACCAGCACCCGAGCATGTCGTTCGTCGACCTCAACCGCTCCGGCGTGGCGCTGATGGAGATCGTGACCAAGCCCGACCTGCGCTCGGCCGACGAGGCCAAGGCCTTCGTCACCAAGCTGCGCACCATCCTGCGTTACCTCGGCACCTGCGACGGCGACATGGAGAAGGGCAACCTGCGCGCCGACGTCAATGTCTCCGTGAGGCGGCGGGACGAGCCGCTCGGCACCCGCTGCGAGATCAAGAACGTCAACTCCATCCGCTTCATCGGCCAGGCGATCGAGTACGAGGCGCGGCGGCAGATCGGCATCCGCGAGGACGGCGGCGCGATCGAGCAGGAGACGCGCCTGTTCGATCCCAACAAGGGCGAGACGCGCTCCATGCGCAACAAGGAGGAGGCGCACGACTACCGCTACTTCCCAGACCCCGACCTGCTGCCGCTGGAGCTGACGGCCGAGGAGGTGGCAGAGCTCGAGCGTGCGTTGCCCGAGCTGCCGGACGACAAGAAGGCGCGATTCATGGGCGATTACGGCCTCTCCGCCTATGACGCCGGCGTGCTGGTGGCCGAGCGCGAGACCGCCGACTTCTTCGAAGCAGTGGGCCGCGGGCGCGACGCCAAGAGCGCGGCCAATTGGGTGATCAACGAGCTGGCGGGCCGCCTCAACCGCGAGGGCAAGGACATCGCTGCCTCGCCGGTTTCGGCCGTGCAGCTCGGTGCCATCCTCGACCTGATCCAGGAGGGGACGATCTCGGGCAAGATCGCCAAGGACCTGTTCGAGATCGTGTGGAGCGAGGGAGGCGACCCGCGCGCGATCGTCGAAGCGCGCGGGCTCAAGCAGGTCACCGACGTGGGCGCCATCGAGAAGATCGTCGACGGCATCATTGCGGCCAATCCGGACAAGGTGGCCGACGCCAAATCCAATCCGAAGGCGATCGGCTGGTTCGTCGGCCAGGTGATGAAGGCATCCGGCGGCAAGGCCAACCCGGCCGCAGTGAACGCACTGCTCAAGCAGAAGCTCGGCGTCTGACCGTCCGAACGTTTCTTCAACCTTATCCGACGCGAAAATTTCGCGACGGACGGTGCTGCGGCGTCGCCAACGGGTGCAATCGCTTGGCATGCCACGGATGTCGACGGCGCCGCCCGGCGCGATCTGGTGCCGTGCCGCCATCTTGCGGCGCGCCACGGTGCTGGCGCGGATGTCGCACCGCATCTGCGCCGCGCCTGCCGATGCGCTCGCGCGACGTGCCGCGTCCCATTTCGGGACAGATTCACGCCTCGCAGGCGCCCACCAATGCCTTCGCGCACGTGCTCGCGTCGGCGCCGAGATGCGAATCACTCGCAGCGATTCGGGCGAGTGAAACCGATTCCGGCCTCACGAGCGCCGTCGACGCCGGTTTTCCGCGAAGTTTTTTTCAACAGGCCGGACGCGTTGCGCAGACGGCTTGCGAGGCGAGATGAAAGACCGCAAAGAGCATGCGCGCGGTGCTTCGCGATCGTTCGGCGACGTGCGAGAAATCCCTGTCTCATGCAGGTTTCTGCAACATCGTTGAATTCGGCGCAGCAATCGCAACGACGACCCGCGGCGCGCCGCGCGATCGCGCACGACACACGCGCTCGCTGCTTGACGCGGCGTCGCTCGCGGCTCTTCGTCGCCCGCAAGATTCGCTTTTTTTTTGTTGTGCTGTAGTAATCAGCGTGCAGTGCAGCTCGATTCGCGACTGCACGGCATCGCCAGTCTCATCATGGCTAGGAGGGCAGAATGGCGAAGAAAGCAAAGTCGAAGACGAAGTCCGCTGCGAAGAAGACCGCGCGCAAGACCGCGAAGCGGCGTAAGAAGGCGAAGAAGTAACGCCTCGTCGGCGCGAGCCTCTTCGCTAGGCGAAGACGGTTCGCATAATCGGCGAGGTCGCGGAGCGGTGCGCCGCTTCTGCCTCGCCGGTTCAGGTCGACGAAGGAGGGCGTCGGCGAAATCGAGGTCACTCTCCGCAGGATCCACGTGCGAACCGGTTTTTGTCCGCTGATGTCGTCCCCGAGGTTTGGCGTCAACAGGCAGAAGTCGGGAGGTGGGAAGTCCAGCGAAGAGCGGCAGACGCCGTACGGTGCCAGTACTCCCTGAGCTGACGGCATCGTCCTCGATCATCTCGCCGACGCCCTCGATAAGCCGCCGAGCCGCTTTCGGCGCCATCGAGCACCCCCCCATGTCGCAAACCTGACACCGCGCCGGCCCGCTCGCGCGGCAAGCCCGGATTTCGCCGCCGTTGCATCCGGGTTACGCTGCCGGCGGAGCCCGCCATGGCGCCTGTCCAGGACCAGCCGATCGATCTCTATTTCTGGCCGACGCCAAACGGCTGGAAGATCTCGATCATGCTCGAGGAATGCGGGCTGCCCTACCGCGTGATCCCGGTCAACATCGCCAAGGGAGAGCAGTTCCGTCCGGAATTTCTGGCGATCTCTCCCAACAACCGCATGCCGGCGATCGTCGACCCCGCGGGGCCGGGCGGACAACCGATCTCGGTGTTCGAGTCGGGCGCCATCCTGCAGTATCTCGGCCGCAAGACCGGACAATTCTATCCGGCGGACGAGCGCGCCCGCGTCGCGGTCGACGAGTGGCTCGCCTGGCAGGTCGGCAATCTCGGTCCGATCGCCGGCCAGACGCACCACTTCCGCCTCTACGCCCCCGAACCCATGCGCTATGCGGTGGCGCGCTTCACCGACGAATGCAATCGCCTCTACGGCGTGATGAACCGGCGCCTCGCCGAGCATCCGTACCTGGCCGGCGACGCCTACACCATCGCCGACATGGCTTGCGTCGGCTGGGCCTCGCGCTGGGAGCGCCAGGGCCAGGATCCTAGCCAGTTCCCGCACGTCAAGCGCTGGCTCGATGCCGTGCGGGCGCGCCCGGCGGTCCACCGCGGCATGCACATCTGGATCGAGGAGGCGAGCCGGGTCGACATGCGCGACCCGCAGGTGCGCGCTGTCCTGTTCAATCAGCGGGCACGGTGAGGCGAGACCGCCAGCCGATCGCCGCGATGGTTATCATTGCCCCAAGGACAACGGTTTCCGAATGGTTGCGCAGCGCGTAAAAACTTCGACATCCCAAGGTCATGGCGGGCCTCGCAAAGGTCGCGCGGATTTTCGCCTTCACGTTCGATTCATCGCTTCACTTAAATCCCCGTTCAAAATTCCTGGCCGATGATCCGCGCGGCTCGCGGGAAGAAAACACGCGAGCCGGGGACGCGCGATTGGGGGCGATCGCGAACAGGGGAGACCGCCATGGCTTTTTGTTTTTGGAAAAAGACCGCCGACCAGCACAGCGCGGTGCTCGGCAGCAACGGCGCTGACGCGTTCTTCGAGCTCGGCATGAAGTACGCGACCGGACAGTCGGTGGCCGTCGACTTTGTCACAGCGCACAAGTGGTTCAACATCGCGGCGCTCAAGGGCAGTACGGAGGCAATCCGGCTGCGCCGCGAGATCGCCGCCGAGATGTCGGAGGACGACATCGCCGCGGCGCAGCGCGCCGCGCGCGATTGGCTGCGCGCGGGCGAGCCGCCGGTCGACGTGCGGGCGGCGGCGTAAGCGTTTTCTTATCAGGCAAGACGGCGCCGCTTGCTCCACCTCTCGCTCAGTGGGGAGAGGTCGACTTGCGAGCGTAGCGAAGCAAGTCGAGTGAGGGGAGTTGACCCAGCACCCAACCCTCTCCGCGGTGGGGAGAAGGAGCGCGCCGGGTTCGCGGCTGGCCTTGAGCCTACCGCGCCTTCTGCCACCAGACACTGTAGTCGTCGATGCGCTCGAGCGTCACCTTCTCGCCGTGGCGGTCGAGATAGTCGTGCACGGCGGTGCGGCTCGACCGCAGGGCATAGTCGTCGACCACGACGAAACCGCCGGGCGACAGTTTCGGGTAGAGCGCGTTGAGCGCGTCAATGGTCGATTCATAGAGATCGCCGTCGAGCCGGACGATGGCAAGACGCTGCGCCGCGAGCCCGGGCAGCGTCTGGCTGAACCAGCCTTTGACGAAGCGCACCTGCTCGTCGAGCAGGCCATAGGCCGCGAAGTTGGCCTGCACCTCGTCGAGCGGCACCGCCAGCTGCTTGTATTTGTAGAAATTGCGGCCGCGATCGGCCGGGTAGCGCACGCGGTCGGGCGGTGGCACACCGGCAAACGAGTCGGCGACGTAGACGATGCGGTCGGTCACCCCGTAGGCGGCGAGCACCGCGCGCATCATGATGCAGGCGCCGCCGCGCCAGACCCCGGTCTCTATGTAATCGCCGGGGATTTTCTCCTTGAGCGTGGTTTCCACCTGCTGGCGCAACGAGTGCAGACGCTTGAGCCCGATCATGGTGTGGGCCTGGCTCGGCCAGTCCTTGCCGGATTCGCGCGCCGCGAGCGAGAACTCCTGCTTGCGCAAGATATGCGTCCATTTCGGCCGCATGGGCGGATCGCCGTAGATGACGTTGGTCAGGCATTTTTCCATCAGATCGAGATAGCGCGCGCGATTGGCGTCGGCGCCCGTCGGGCCTGCGGCAGTGGTCATTGATATGTACTCGCTCCTCGCTGGCCGCTCCGATAGCACGGACGCGGCGGCGGAGTCTGCCGGTGTCGCGGAAAGGATTTTTGGCGGCCGGCGCGGCCCGGCACGCGACTGGCCTGCCGCGGCTGCCGCGCAGCAGCCGAGCTGGCGACGGCGCCACGCCATCGTGCAGCGTTCAGGACGTGCGCGTGCGCCGCGATTGCGGCCAGCGCGGCGTCGTCGGTGCGCCGTTGCGGCTCACGCCATCCGGCTGCGCGCGCCCCGGGTCTCGTCGGCGATCGACTTGGCCAGATCGATGATATGACGGCGCAGCGCCGCGCTGCGGATGCGGGTGAAGGCCTCGGCCAGCGCCACGCCGCCGCGGATCGTCAGCATCTTCTGCAGCACGTCGGCGGCACCGCTCGTCTTGGCGCGCGGGCTGGCGCGTCCCTCGTTGAAGAACCACGACACCGGTTTGCCGAGAACCTCGCTGATCTGCGCCAGCCGCGACGAGCTGATGCGGTTGCCGCCCTTCTCGTACTTCTGCACCTGCTGGAAGGTGATGCCGATATGCTCGCCCAGCTCGGTCTGGCTCATGTTCGCCATCAGCCGCGCCATCCGCACGCGTTGGCCCACCAACACGTCGGTCGGCTTGGGCTTCTTGGTCGGCATGTACTCCTCCCTTTCTCTACAACCGGCATTCCTGTGAAAAGTTTAGAACCGTTCCGAATCGCGTTCGTCCATGAGGGCCTAGCGCGGCGTGATATTAAATGATGCATTCGCGGATTCCACAACGTGCAATGATTGCGGCCATCACATTTCGATGAACACTGTGCTCATGGATCCACAGCGTGGGCCGCGTTCCATTTTGGGACGACACAGGTGCGACGCGCGGTACATGCAGTGCAATCCGTTATGGCCGATACGTCACAACTGATCCGAGAGTTTTCCGCGATTTTGTATCGATGTTGAGAAAATGATCGCGACCTGTTCGCGGATCAGTGCGCGTCGAGGGCGGACGGGAGCTTGGCGCAGCGGCAGGGCTGATCAAGATTTGAGCATGGAATGAAGGAGCGCGCCGGAACGCGTGTGCCCACACGGCAATCGGGTGGAGATCGGGGATGCGACCAGAGGCCGATGTTCGGGAAAAGTTCGCCCGCCGGGCCGTCCGGTGCCCGGCGCGCCGCGCCCAAATAGGACCGGGCTATGCGTTTCGCTTGACGGACGAACCTGGAGGAGTATTTAATCGAGGACAACTTCTACTTGTTGGGCGGCAGCCACGCGCGGCGGCCCACGATTGTGGGCACTTGTCCGGCCCCGGCGGCCGCCGGCAGGCGGGCGCCGCGTCGTGATGGCATGGGTGCGCGGCGGACCGCCTGCGACGGCTGCCGCTCACGCCGCGCGCGTGGTGGTGTTCGCCTGTCGCGGCTCGCGCCACATGGTCCAGGTCAATGGTCCGCCCGGCACGGTTTCGATGCCGTTCTCCAGCATGCGGAAGCCGAGACGCGTATAGAGGTTGACGACGCGCGGCTCCTGGGTCTCCAGGTAGATCGGGTGGCCGACCTCATCGGCGATCTGCAGCACGCGGCGGGCGAGCGAATTGCCGACCTGCTCGCCCGGCCGGCCGCCCAGGAAGTAGCCGTGACAATGCGGCACCTGGGGGCGAACCCGGTTGAGCGTCATGTTGGCGCGCGCCAGCTTGGCGATGCCGAGCGGGGCGGCCCACAGCATGCGCAGATATTCCGGCAGCACCCGCAGCGTGCGCAGCGCCGACAGCGGGTAGAGCCCCGGGGGATACCAGATGAACACGCCGGCGATGTGGCCGTTGTAGGCGAACTCCACCTGGCCGAAGTGCAGCGCATCCTTCAGCGCCGCGGTGAACAGCAGGTCGACCAGCCTGCGGCGCGTCGCCGGCTCGGGAAAAGCCAGCTGGAAGAGCGTGCTGCCGTCGAATGCCTCGACCAGCAGCGCGACCGCTTCACGGAATTCGGCGTCGGACAGGGCGGTGACGCGGCGGACTTCGACCCGCGACGGCCTGGACTCGTCGCGCGCTTGCGGCGCGCGCTCGAACGCCTGATGCATCGTCGGGACAGCTTCCGTCCCGCGCGCGAAATATCGAAGTGCTCCGGCGAGGGCGAGTGCCATTGAATCCCTCCTGTACCCCAAGTCCACATGGGCGTTGCGAGAGCGCCTCCCACTGGCGTCTCCCGGCCTTGGACGCGATGTCGACCCACGGGTTCACGGACTTGCGAAATTGGCGCGCCGTGAGCGGCGACATCCTACGCACCACGATACGTTCCCACTATGGAAGGTCTTGTCCCCAACGGTTCACAAACGCGTGCTGGCCCGGCTGAGTTCACCCCAAACCCCGCCGGCAACCGCATGACGTGCACGCCCACAGCGCAGGGCCGCGAGGCGTGCGAGCCCGACGCCCGGAAATTCTCCCGGAAGGCTTGCCGGCGCGCAACCGGTCCCTGCGGCCGCTCCCGATCGCGATTCAAACCACATTAAACTTAACCAGAAATGTCGATTCTGCGGACAGAACTTCTAAACCTTGGGGGAAATAGAACCGATCGCGCCGACGTGTCGAGCGGCGCGTGGGCGGCCGCCCTTACAGGTCATCGTGCCCGGTCGAAGGACGATCCCGATCATGCTCAGCGGCATCCGCGCTCGCCTGATGGCCCTGGTGATCGCCACCGTGGTGCCGTTTGCGGTGCTCGTCGGCGGGGGCCTGTGGCTGCAATGGCGGACCGACCAGGCCCAGGCAACCCGGGCTGCCCTGATGGACGCGCGCCTGGTGGCGGCGCAGGTCGACGATCAGCTGGGCAATTTCGAAAGCCTGATGGCCGGCCTGAGCCGCGCCGTCTCCACCGATCCGGCCGACGTGGGCGCCAACGACGCCATGCTGCGCCGGGTGCGCACGGAGCTGCCCGCCTATGTCAACAGCGTGATGGTGCTGGCCCCCGACGGGCTGCTCATTGGGACGTCGCGCGATCGCGGCAGCGTGCGTCTGCGCGCCGGCGACCGCGAGTATTTCCATCGCGTGCTGGCGGGTGAGCGCCTGGTGGTCAGCGATCCGTTCCTGGGACATGTCGTGCGGCAATGGCTCATCGCCATCGCGCGGCCGGTGGAGGATCGCACCGGAACGGTGCGCGCCGTTCTGCTGGTGAGCATCGCGCTCGAGCGGTTCCAGGATGTATTGCGCGTGCGCGAGCTGCCGCCCGGCGGCGTCATCCAGGTGGTCAACGAAAATGGCATCGTGATCGCGCGCAGCGAGGACAGTGGGCGCTGGCTTGGCCGCAAGGTGCTCAACGACGAGACCTTCGCCCGCCATCTTGCGGCCGGGGAGGCGATCGAGGCGGTGCGCTGGCCCGACGACGTCGAGCGCATCACCGCCTCGGCCACCGCGCGCTGGGCGCCGTGGCGCGTCTCGGTCGGGCTGCCGGCCGGCATCGCCTTCGGCAAGGTCGTGTCGCGCCTGGTGTGGAGCGCGGCCGCCAGCCTGGCCACGCTGCTCACGGCGCTCGGGCTGGCGTGGATGCTGTCCGGCCGCATCATCACGCCGCTGCGCCAGCTGCGCACCGACGCCTCGGCGCTGGCCGCCGGCGACCTGTCGCACCGTACGGCGGTGGCCACGGCCGACGAAGTGGGCGCGCTCGCTACATCGTTCAACGCCATGGCGGCGTCGCTGGAGGAGCGCCACGGCGAGCTCGACTCCGCCCGCGAGGCAGCCGCCACCGAGGCGCTCACCCGCGCGCGGCTCGAGGCGCTGCAGCGGCAGGCCAACGAGACGCTGGCGGCCGTGATCGATGCGTCGCCGGTGGGGATCGTGTGCTCCGACGGCGATCGCCGCATCGTGCTGTGGAATCGCGCCGCCGAGCAGATCTTCGGCTACACCGCCGAGGAGATGCTGGGCCAGCACACCCGGCTGGTGCCGTCGGAAGGCAAGGCGGAATCGCAGGCAATGTTCGACCGCGCCTTCAACGGCGAGACGGTGCGCGACGTGCACCTCAAGCGCAGGCGCAAGGACGGCTCGCTGGTCGAAGTCAAGCTGGCGGCGGCGCCGATGCACGATCCCGACGGAACGGTGTGCGGCGTGGCCTGGGCCTATGAGGACATCACGCTGCGCAAACGGGCCGAGGAGCAGCTCGAGCGCTTGGCGCATTACGACCAGCTCACCGGCCTGCCCAATCGCCTGACGCTCAACCGGCAGCTCGGCAGGCTGCTGGCCGCCGGCAACGGCGACACGCCGGCGGCCATCGCGCTGTTCGATCTCGACGGGTTCAAGGACGTGAACGACACGCTCGGCCATTCGGTGGGCGACCACCTGCTGATCGAGGTCGGCCAGCGCCTGACCGATGTGCTCGCCGGCCGCGGCCAGGTGTGCCGGCTCGGTGGCGACGAGTTCGTGGTGATCGTGCCCAACTGCGGCGACCCGCGGACCATGGCGGAGATCGTCGACGCCATGCTGCGCCGGCTGGCCGAGCCGTTTGACATCAACGACCACGTCGTTCACCTGGCGGGCAGCGCCGGCATCGCCATAGCTCCCACGCACGGCACCACCGTGGACGAACTGATCGCCAACGCCGACCTCGCGCTCTACGACGCGAAGTCGAGCGGCGGCCGCGTGCATCGCTTCTTCATGCCGGTGCTGCGCGCGCAGGCGCAGGCGCGACGCGGTCTCGCGGTGGAGCTGCGGCACGCCTTCGACGACAAGGAGTTCGAGCTCTTCTTCCAGCCGCAGGTCCGCCTCGCCGACGACACCGTGACCGGCGCCGAAGCGCTGCTGCGCTGGCGTCATCCATCGCGCGGGCTGCTCAGCCCGGCGGCGTTCATCGAGCCGCTGGCGCAGAGCCCGATCGCCAGCGAGGTCGGCCGCTGGATCATCCGCAGCGCCTGCGAGCACGCGGCGCGCTGGCGCGCCATGGGGCTGCCGCTCGTCCGCATGGGCGTCAACCTGTTTCCGCCGCAGCTCGGCGACGACGCGCTGATCGCGGCGGTCGAGGACGCGCTTGGTCACAGCGGCCTGGCGGCGGAAGCGCTCGAACTGGAAATCACCGAGAACGTCGCGCTCAACCACGAAGAGGCGATCGTGCCGATCCGCCACCTGCACGACCGCGGCGTGCGGCTGGCGCTCGACGATTTCGGCACCGGCTATGCCTCGCTGAACTGCCTCACCCGCTTTCCGCTCACCCGCATCAAGATCGACCGCCATTTCGTCGCCGACATCGCCGCCGACGCCGAGGACGCGGCCATCGTGCGCTCGCTCATCACCATGGCGCGCAATCTCGGCATCGAGGTGATCGCGGAAGGCGTGGAGACCGAGGCGCAAGCCGAGTTCCTGCGGCGCGAGCAGTGCGCGGAGGCGCAGGGCTTCTTCTACGCGCGGCCGCTGCCGGCCAGCGAATTCGAGGCTTTTTTGCGCAGCCGCCGGCTGGCGGCCGCCACCCACATGGCGGAGCTCGGCCGCGCCTGTGGCCGCGCCGGCGGCGCGCGCTGACGCCGCGGCGCTGACGCCTCGCGTCAACGCTTGCCGACCGGCACGGCGTCCTCCCGGCGGCCGACGCCGCTGTGCGATTCCAGCGTTTCGAACAGCGGGCGATTGCTCCCGTCCGTCACCCTGAACACCTTCTGGAAGAACAGGTTGTTGGGAATCTGCAGCGCCGCGCCGTCGTCCTCGCGCAGGACCACGAACATCAGGTTGCGGTGGACCACGCGGCCGGCCAGCTTTTCGGGAAGGATCTCCACCGTGTCGCCGAGGTGGAACGGGCGCCAGATCGCGATGAACAGGCTCGCCGTGACATTGCTGACCATGGTCCAGGTCGCCAGGAAGCCGACGCCGATCAGGGCGGCCGCGCTCACCAGCAAGGTCCACACACCGCCGACGCTGACGCCCCACGTGCCGAGCACCAGGAGCGCAACGATCATCCACAGGGTGCCTGACACCGCACGCGCGATGGTCGTCGTGGTGCCGTAGGACAGGTGCAGCGTCCCTTCGAGCCGCCGCAGCCAGGCCTGCACCAGCCGCCGCAGCAGCGGAATGACGATGGCGGCCCCGATCACCAGGGCGGCCGTCAGGAGCAATGTCACATAGGTGACGTCGTGCCGATCGAACCAGGCCGCGATCTGATCCATGGCCGGTCTCCAGTTCTTGCGTCGGACGTCACGTCATGTGAGGCCGCGGCGATCCCGCTGCAAGGCGGGCGCCACATCTGTGGCGCAGCCACGGGCGCGCGGGGGCGGCGGACGAACGCGTCATCACCGGCGCGCCATCCGGCTGGCGTGGCGACGATCGGCGTTTGTGCCTATGCTGCCGTCGCATCATTGTCGCGGGCGACGAGCCATGAACCGAGACACGCTGGCGGCCGCCATGAGCCTGGTGGGGCGGGTGCTCCTGGTCGCGATCTTCCTGCCGGAGGCTCTCGCCAAGATTCGCGGCTACGACAGCGTGGTCGCCTATATGGAGGAGTTCGACGTTCCGGGCGCGCTGCTGCCGCTCGCCATCGCGGTGGAGATCGCGGCGCCGGTCCTGGTCATCGTCGGCTGGCAGACGCGGTGGGCGGCGCTGGCGCTCGCCGGTTTCGCGGTGCTGACCGCAACCTTCTTCCATGCCGACTTCGCCGACACCAACCAGCAGCATCACTTCTGGAAGAACCTGGCGATCGCCGGAGGCTTCATCGTGCTGGCGGCCAACGGCGCCGGCGCCTGGTCGCTCGACGCGTGGCTGAGGCGGCACCGTCAGGCGTGATGACACGCGCCGCCAGCCGGCGAGGGGGCTGGCGCGCCATCCGCGCGGTCGGGACGGTCAGCCGATCACCCAGGCCACAGCGCGCGCAACCTGGTCGAGGTAGTGGCCGTGGTAGCGCGTCTGGTCGAGGATGATCAGCGTGACGATGACGAAGACGGCGATCATCAGCTTCATGTCCGTAAGATTACGGACAACGGTTTGACAAATCGTAAAGGACGACGCTGCGGCAACAACACGTTGCGGTTGGTTGCGCCAGTTCTTGTTTTGTTCTCAAAATGCCGCATGGACGGAATCCGCCGCTTTCCTCCGCCGTGGCGCGTGCGCCGGACCGCCGGCGGCTACTGCGTCGACACGGCCGACGGCATTACGGTGGCCTACGTGTATTTTGTCGAGGGCTTTCGCCGGCATTTCGACGGCCGGGCGCTGACCGACGACGAAGCCCGCCGGATCGCGGCGGGAATTGCCCGGCTGCCCGAGCTGATGCGGCGGCCGGGGTGACGCCGCGGGCCGCGGACCGACCACAATACATCCGGCTAACGGCGCACAGCCGAAAGTTTTCTGGCGGCAAGCATGCGGGCGGCGCGCGCCAGGCGGCGCGGCCGGGGCGGCTTGGGCCGTGCGCCGCTCAGCCGAAGGGCCAGTGCGACGCCTCGTCCTTCTGGTCGGGCGGCTGGCCATAGTGGTGCAGCAGCGCCTCGGTTGCCTCGAGCTGCGCCGCCAAATGCGCCCACGATCGCGACAGATCGGTCAATGTCTTGCGCAACTGCGGAGTCTTTGCGCTGGCCGCCAGTTCGGCGCAGCGACGCGCATGAGCGCGGCATTCTTCCGGATCGCCCGGCATCGGCGGATCCTCCGCGGGCGCCGCTCCGCGACGCCCGCCAAAACAGGACTTTCCGAAACATAGGAAAACTTTTTGACGCGCGTCTGTCGTCTGGCCGACCATGGCGGGCCACGCCGCCGTCAGCCGGTCTGCACCGGCCCCGGCAACGCCTCAACGCGACGCGAGCGCGGCCACCATGCCCGCCATTGCAGCTGTTTGATCGCGGCGCGCAGGCTCTCGACCCTGCGTTCGATGCCGAAGTGCACGGCCAGCGAAAAGGCGATCGTCGCCACCAGCGTCGTGGCCAGCAGGTCGATGCCGCCGCGCGAGAAACCCAGATAGCGAAACACCAGGGTGCCGACCAGGATGTGCGAGACGAAGATCGGATAGGCGATGCCCCCGAGCGTCCGCGTCAACGGGTGCTTCACGTGCGCGGCGTCGCGGGCGAACATCATGCCCACGAGAAAGACGTTGATCACGGCGGCGACGTAGAGGCCGGATACGAAGCGATGGAAGTCGAAGACGTGTGCCAGGGCGCAGTTGGCCACCCACAGCAGCAGCAGCGCGGCGAAGCCGGCGACGGAAAAGCGCATGAACGGCGAACCGCGGTAAAAATAGGCGAGGCAGCCGGCGGCAAATGGAATGATGCCGGCCTGCAGCACGCCATAGTGATTCTGGAAGTCGTAATCGGGCAACGCCTGTACGGTCGCGCGGACGACCTCGGCGGCGGTGACGACGATGCCGACGAGAAGCAGTGCCAGCGCGCGCTGCCGCGTGCGGGCGAAATAGAGCGACAGCAGCACGTAGCAGAACAGTTCCACGCTCAGCGACCAGGCATTGGGAATGAAAATGGCCGTCGACAGCTGGGCGGTCGTGAACCCGGCGATGCCGAACATGGACAGGTTCGCAACCCAGTCACGCAAATTGTGCGGCAGCACGATGAGGCCATAGAGCTGCGTCAGCGGTGAAACGAGCAGGATGTGCAGCAGTGTGATCGCGACGACGACCGCATAGGCCGGATAAAGGCGAAGAAACCGGTTGGCCCAGAAGCGGGCGAAATTGCCGCGGCCGAAACCGTAGGTCTCGTTGAGGATGAGGGTCATGAGGAAGCCGCTGAGCACGTAGAACGAAAAAACCGCGTGCTGCGACAGCGGGCCGGACGCGCCGCTCCACGGGATATGCGCCTGGACGACGAAAACCGCGAGCACGAAGCGATACAGATCAAGCAAGACGTCCCCCGACTGTGCAACCTCGGCCCGATAAGCCCCGAGCCGGACCTGATCATATAGCGCCGCCCGGCGCGATCGGCGGCATTTTCCGGCCGCCGCTTCTTGACCTTATTGCCACGCGACCGGAGCCGGAAACATGGGTCCCCAGATCGGCCGGTGGCCGTGCCGCGCCGTCACTCTTCGAACAGGCTGATTTCGGCGGTCTCGATGAAACTGTCGGAACCCTGCTCGGCAGGCCCGTTGGCACTGCCGTTGATGAAGATCCGACCCTCCTGCGCCGGACCGATCCGGATTGTCACCGAATGGGGGCTGACGTCCGTAAGCAGCATGCGATAGTCCAGCTCGACCACCCCCGGAACGTTCGCGGCGAGCGCTTGGCGGGCAATCGCTCGAGGCGCAACGTCGGCATCCATGTACAAGGCCAGGACAGCACGGTTGTTGGTTTCGGAAAGGACGTTGATCCTGGCGTGTACGCGGAGCGAATTGCCGTGCTGCTTCGTCTGGAAGGTAGAGCCGAGCATCGTTGTGCCGGATTTGTCCGTTGCTCGTCCATCGTCCTCGAGCACGTTCGTGACAGTGGCGTAGTGGTGATAGTCGACCCGATCGGTTTGTACCGGACGACCTTTTGCGGACTGCAGCAGCAAGTCGATCGAGGCTCGTGGATTGAGCCGGCGGAGCGCCGCCAATTCCGCGTTGATCCGTGCCAACTTGCGGTATTCCGGATCGAGCTCTTCGAGGGCGATCGGCTTACCGCTCTTCTGCCGTTGCGTGATCAGATTCTGGATCATGTCGAAGGCGACCACCCGGTAGCCCTCGGGATTGAAGTGGCCATACGCGTTTCGCAGCGGATAGAACTGAAGCGGATCGCCCGACTCGCGCAGGGGACGATCCACATCTACAATTGGGATGCCGAGTTCCTGAACGGCATCCAACACGGCGCGTCGATACGGCGGAATTCTCCCGTGATAGTCGTCCTTGTTGGGAATCATGACGAAATACAGTTCTCCCCCCCAGGCGCGAACGCGGCGTTCCGCCGTGGCCAGGATCGCCTTGAAAATGTGGACTACATCTGCATCGGCGTTCAGCGAGTCCAGATCGGGTAAAGCAAGGTCGCGCCGTACGACTTCCAAATTGGCGCGCGTGCTCTCCGGTGAGATCGTCCAAGTCTGCTTGATCACTTTTTCCTGTATGGCCTTCATCTTCCGCCAGTTGTCCGCGGCAAAGTCGTCCCAGTACTGATCGGTCTCGCCTTGGCGATCGATCAGCCCTTGGCTGTAGTCATCCCGCAAGTACTGCAGAAGGAACGAGCTCTTCAATTCCCTGATGCGCAGATCGTGGATGTCATTTCCGTCGAAGTACAGCCAGAACACCGACCGCGGCTTCATTCGCCCGCCGTATTCGCTGAGCGAGGCCAATTCCATCAGCGGCCCCATGCCGCCGACGCCTGTGGAAAACGTGGCGAAGCCGGCGCGCCGCATCACGCCCTGAACCGACTGCTCCTGATGAACGCATGAACCGGCGGCGAAAGAATCGCCTACCAGCATGATCTTCTCGCGATCCCAGAGGTATACCCAGTCTTCGTTGTTGAAGCCAAAACGGTCGGTTCGGTACACGGGGTTCTGTCGCTGGTCTCCCTCGTTGCAGCTGAAAACCACGGCGTTGGAGAGGCCGCTCAATGGAAGGAATCGCGGCAGTTCGCCGGCCTCGAGCGCGGGCAGGAGTTGCGCGATGTTGACGATCGCTGCGGGATAGCGCCGATAATGTACAAGCACCTTGAGCATTTCGTCATCGGACCTGCGGTCCACCGGCGCCAAGCGGCTCGGCGTGGAGCGCAAGGCCACCCCTGCGACGGCGCTATCCGCTTGGGGATTTCGCCGTACGATCCAGGTTTCCGCGATCGAGCGGATGCTCTTGTGCTGCCATTTCAGCACGAGCTCGCCGGCGCAGAATGCCGCGAAGCAGGCGACGGCGGAAATCGTCAGATTGAGTTTGCGGGCTCGTCCCTGCAAAGCAATGAGAAAAAGGGCGGCCAGCACGAACGCGTTGAAGGCAACCAGCAGTCCGGGCAAACTCACGTTGAATTCCGGCAGCCGTACGGACCCGATCAGGACCGCGGCGGGCCAGATCGCCAGAACAAGGAGGACGAGATTCGGCAAGATCTGTACGAGGCGCGCGCTGAGCCCGCGTATGGCGACGCCGCCGGGCGCGCCGTCGCGGCCCTGCGGCGCGTCTGCCTTGTCTTCGGATTGCAGCATCACCTCCCTCGTCGTTCTCACATTATTCAGTCGTGGTGGCTTCGACAACACCGGTGTAGTAGGACCGACGCAATCCAATATTAGGATCTGCTCTTGGCCGATGTGAGTTTGAAACGATGCGTGAGCGGCCGCGGCGCAGGCCGTGGTCCGCGCGGCGCAGCGCGTCGTGATCGACCCGACCAGCGGCATCCTGGCCGGCCCCGACACCGACCGCATCACCGATCGTTTCGATGGATGCCACATGGGCCGCCAGGCCTGATCGATCATGCGCGCGCTTGGCGCGAGGTGCTCATGCGTGATGCGATTGTGCAACCCGCACCGGCATGACTTGGCGCGCGCCAACGCGCCTGGTCGTCTCTAGTGTGGCGGCGGGCCCAGGCCACCGCCGCCCACGGCGGCGCACCTTCAGGCCGCCTTCTTTCGCCGCGCCGGCGCCCGGCGTCTGCTCTTGGCGGCGCCGCGCGGGCGCGCGCCCTTCACGCTCTGACGCAGCGCATCCATCAGGTTGATGACGTTGCTCGGCTGCGGCTGCTCCTCCGGCGCCTCGATCGTCTGCCCCTTGGCCTTGCGCCGCACCAGTGCCTTGAGCGCGTTCTCGTACTCGTCCTTGAAGCGCTCGGGCGCGAAATGACCCGCCTTGCCGTCGAGGATGTGCTCGGCGAGCTTGACGGCGTCGCGCGGCGCGCGCGGCGTCTTGATGTCGGAAAAATACTCCTTGGAGGCGCGCACCTCGTACGGGTAACGCAGCGTGGTCCCCAGCATGCCCTTGTCAAAGGCTTCGATGGCGATGACGTGCTCGCGATGCGCCATGACGATGCGGGCGAGTGCGACGCGGTCCTTGTCCTGCATCGCGTCGCGGATGACCGCAAAGGCCTCCTCGCCGACCTTCTCGCCGGCCGGCACGATATAGTAGGGTCTGTCGAGATAGCGCTGGTCGATCTCGTCCTTGGGAACGACGGTGTCGATGTCGATGGTGTGCGTGGCCTCGAGCTGGATGGCTTCGAGTTCCTCCTCATCGATCTCGACATACTTGCCTTTGCTGAGCTCGTAGCCGCGGCCCTTGTCGTCCTTGTCGACCGGCTTTCCGGTTTTCTCGTCGATCATCTGCTGGCGCAGCCGGTGGCCGGTGCGCTTGTTGATCTGGTGGAAATGCGTCTTCTCGGCCTGGGTGATCGCCGGATAAAGCAGGACCGGACAGGTGACGAGCGACAGGCGGAGGTATCCCCGCCAATAGGGGCGCGGCGCCATGGTGCCTCCTGATGGGCGAATGTGACTAGAACGCCGGAGGTTGAGCCGGGTTCCGGCCAGCGCGCGGAGCGCCAAGCCGCAATGGGCAGCGCAACTGCCGCGTAGTGAGGTGGAAGGCCAGTGGCT
>Ga0209466_1000067_pt1 | contig 22376 bp, 24 predicted proteins | sample PanSoiPlo30MoBio_FD_188323 | JGI IMG/M metagenome (GOLD analysis project Ga0209466, IMG submission 188323) | Tropical forest soil microbial communities from Panama analyzed to predict greenhouse gas emissions - Panama Soil Plot 30 MoBio (SPAdes)... | ecosystem: Environmental > Terrestrial > Soil...
TCGGTTATCGAGCAAATAAGGACGATCCTCGCTTCCGAGACACCCTAAAACAAGCTGTAGCCCATATGGGCCAGTCCATGACTGCCGACGAAATGAACTACGGAATGCTCCAAGCATGGAGACTAAACAACTTCCAACTACTCCTGCAAGTGCACGACTCAATTCTGATACAGTATCCTGAGGAGAAAGAAAATGAAGTTATACTCGCGGTCAAAAAGGCTATGCTCGTGCCAATCGAACTCAGAGGCGGAAGGCAGTTCGTCGTTCCTGTGGACGTAAAAGTCGGGTGGAACTGGGCCAACAGAGACCCAAGAAAAGAAACCTTTGAAGACGGAAACCCTCTAGGTCTATCCAAGTGGCCCGATGACAGGAAGAAATCTTGAGAGTTGGATAGAAGGCTACATCGAGTACACAGATATCCTTCCTTCTCCCCGCCTAATGCGTAAGTGGGCTGCGATATCCTATGTAGCTGCGGCAATGGAACGGAAGATCTGGGTCAGAACGATGGGCTCAGATCTATACCCAGGACTCTATGTAATCCTGGTTGGGCCTCCCGGTATCGGTAAGGGAGAGGCCGTCCGTCCCGGCGCTGCGATGATCCGCTCGATCAACGACCTTCACATAGGCCCCTCCGACATGACAGGGGCCTCGCTGATCGATGCCCTCAACGAGTCCGTAAGAAGATTAGTCCTGATTGGAGACCCACCCTATGTCGAGTTCAACTCCCTCACAATCATCAGTCGAGAACTCGGAGTGCTTATTCCCTCTTGGGAACCAACCCTTCTCAACAACCTTACTGATATCTACGACGGGCAGATGGTGGATCAGAAAAGAAGGGGACGAGACCTTCGCGTCAAAATACTGTGCCCCCAGATTAATCTACTTGGAGCCACAACACCCTCCTATCTCAATCAAGTTATGCCTCCAGGCGCCTGGGATCAAGGATTTATCTCAAGAACAATACTTGTCTATTCAGGTGATCGGACGTACCGCGATCCTTTCGAGGAAGCTGTCCGGGCTGGTATTGGAGTCCTTCACAACGGACTTAGTAGCGATCTCAAATGCATTGCTACCCAGTTCGGAAAGATGTCATTTACTGAAGAAGCGGCAGAAGCCATTAAGACGTGGATCAAAAGTGGATGTAAACCTGAGCCATCAAGCAGTCGTCTTATCCATTATAATTCCAGAAGAATAAGCCACCTATTGAAGCTCTGTATGGTGTCAAGTATCTCTCGATCCAACAATAAGATCATAGGAGTTGAGCACTACGCCGAGGCTCTCAACTGGATGGTCGAAGTCGAGACTTACATGCCTGACATCTTCAAGTCGATGGTTCAGGGCGGAGACAACACTGCGATGGAAGATACCTGGCAATTCGTTTGGACCCTTTTCTCTAAAGAGAATCGCCCCATCGCAGAGCATCGAATTGTGGCATTTCTGAAGGAACGTGTCCCAGCCCACTCTGTAATGAGAGTCCTCGATATCATGGTCAAGTCACGAATGTTCGAGATCACTACCGATAAAAGCGGAATAGCGGGCTACCAGCCCGCCTCCAAAACCAAAAGAATGGAAGGCCAGGCTATTCCCTAACCTCGAACCGCGCAACCGCTACAGCGGTTGTTGGCCAGATCGGACTCGCTCTACTGTATATCCTAGTCTCGATCCTGAGCCCCCAACGACCAACCCCTAATGAGGTATCGAGCCTGATCGGTGAAGGGCGACAGTCGTTCATAGAGACCGCCTTAGCCGGAACCCTTACTCTGTGAACCCCTCCCGCTTTCCAAGCACTATTCATTTCTTGCCACTTATCGTCCAGCGGAATGAAGTTCTGAATCGCCTCGGCCCACCACACCTCTCTAAGCCAAGCCCCGGTTTTACAGACCAAAACATCCGATCCGCTAAGGATATCGGCTCGAGTAAGCACTAGAACTTCATCTTCTACTGTCCCCTTTCCAACTGGCTGCAACCACACTTTCTGCCAAGTCCAAGGAACAGGTAGAACATAGTGTTCAATTATAACTATGGCAGACCAAAGTGCAACTACAGCGACCAGTGAACTAGGCCCGAACTTTAAAGGCGTTTTCATTCCTAGCGTCCTTTCAGCTGGAAAAGCGCCCATAACCTTTCTATTATAACTAGCATAGCGGCCAGAGCCGCTGGCACAGCTAGCATCAATGACAGGCTTTGCCATTTCTCCTTCCGCCTGCGTCTCTTTTCCGCTTCGTATCTGTGTAGCGCCAGAAGTGCCCGAATCTCGCCTCTCTCTTCGGGCCTGAATTCGTCGTCAGTGAACTCAATCCGCCCTAACCCCTGATTGTCTCCACCGCTAGCGTCTCTAACCAGCCTGGCAGGCATTTATAGACCCCATTGAAGGTGTAGAGCACCATAGCCCCGTTCCTCTATTGGATAGACATATCTTGACCATAAACCACTTCAGATGGTGTTCTCATAGCTAGGTTCCGGTCATTTACGACTATCCTAGTTTTATCCCTCACGACCTCCGGTAGCTGCGTCGCAGTTCTTAACACTGCAGAAGGAGTTGACTCCCTTCCTGCCCACGACGCAGCGAATGCACTTAACACTATCCCAACAAGTTGGAGGACGACAGAGCGAACCTGATTCTCCTGCCCCACGAAGAATCCGGTAGCGAGCAGCACACCACCTAACCACTGAGCAGTATGTCTGATTAATGCAGGCAGCAGTAAGTTGATGAGCCAACTCTTCATCTCTCGTCCTCCAACGCTGATCAGTGTCCGGGTTTCGCGAGTTCTTCTTTCGCGTCACTGACCACTTTGGGATCGACGAGCTTTTCCGCCTCCGTACCTGCAACCATAGCCCCAACGACTACATCAGGGTTCTGAATGAGATTGTTAGCGATAAGCTGAACCTTCTCAGGATGTGATGCGTACTGAAGCACTTTCTTGCCAATATCCACCACAGCATCGAAGGCCGAACGCTGGAAGTCACTGTTACCGAGGATACCCTGCAACAGCTTAGCAAATCCGGTTCCCGAGAACCAACTCATTTCATGCTCCTTTGGTTGATACGACTTACAGATTTGTTTTGTCAGACTTCTCCTTTCTCCACTACCACCGTTACACCAGCAGGAGCGATAACCCTTACGATCTGCTCCTGCACGACAGGCTTTGAGGGCTTTCCACCAGCCCACTCCGCACGGAGTTGAACGGTAGTCCCGTCGAAAGAATTAGTATCAACAGCCCCTAACACCCCTGGACACCCATGAGGTTCTGGTCCGACCTTACCGTCACTATATTGCCAAAGCCAGAAATCGTCCCACGAAGCCTGAGGGACAGGATTGGTTCCATACTGGGCAAGCCACAACCGACGAGCACCAAGGAAGGTGTTCTTGGTCTTACCAAGTTGCTCCTTGGCAAGGTTCCCTGAATAGAGCACCACATCACCCTGACGATTGAGCTTAGACTCGACCATCTGTATCCACTGTACTGCTTGTTCAACAGTCATGGTTCGAGCCCCATAGGGCTCCCAGTCGAGACAGAGTAAAGTATCATTGGCAGGATTCGCTGACTGGAGGAAATTATCAACTTGTTGAGATACATTAGTATTAGTGCCAAAATGGTAGGCGCCCCACTCAAACCCTCTCGCCTCAAACACATGTCTCTGAGCACCATACTGCGAGTCCACAAAGCCAGTGCTCTCAGAGGCCTTGTGAATGATGCCTGCGATCCCAGCCTTAGCGACCTCGTCGTAGTCGATCACCTTATTATGATGAGACAGATCGAGCACCATTCTATTTACTTTATGCGGCATTACGTAGTCTCCTTAGTTGTTAACGCTTCATAGGCCGAGACAACCGCAGGCGTGTGAACAAGCTCCACGATTGACTTGAGAAGCGGGATTTTCTCACGATCAATTGCAGCGGCGTTCATCTGAGTAAGATTCTCGTCAACCACCGCTAACTGATCGTTGACAGAAATCCCTGGAGGAATCGCAGTTCGATGCCACTGTCGATGCACTACATTGCCGTCCTCAACCAACATCAGACCGAACCTGACCATAACAGTACCGTTGTCAGTTATTTCGATCTGGTCGATAGCAGTCCTTTTCTCGATCATTGAAGGCTCTCCTATGAGGCGGTCGCATAGACCCCTGTGATCCGAAAAACAACTGTACCCGCGGTAGGGGTGTCAGCTATGTTGAGAGTGGATGTAGTTTGTGCTGAACCTGAGGCGACCATACCTAGCTGTGTGGTATTGGCTACCACTGTCCCTCCAAAGGTTGTGAAGTTAGCTTTAGTTATGCCGCCGAACTGACTGGCAGTTGTAGTGTGATTATGGTTAGATGTATTGAGTGACGTATAGGGAAGTCCTGTGATAAGAATCTGCCCGCTCGCGGTGGTCCACGTAAAGGAACTAGTGGTAATCGCTATAGTGTACAGAACGCGATTCCCTATCTTAGTATAACTCCCGATCTGCACTGAGTAAGCAACAGACAGATCACCGGGAGTAACAGCTGTTATGACCGGAGTGAAAGTCCCTTCCTCATAATCATCAAGAACGTTGGCCCCAGCACTAGCGTTCTGTGATGCAGGGAACGAGATCTGTCCAGCAGCAGCACTGGACAGATCCACTAACGCGTCGAACTTGTATCCACTGGCCGCTCCAGTGAAGGACAACAGATTACTCGAATGTGTAACCAGTACATCGCCGTTGGCCAGATTGATAACTGCACCAGAAGCCATGAACAGATCCGACCACGGAAGGCTCGTAGAGCCCAGAGGCGCACCGTCACTCACTGTGGGTGCAATAGCATCAGAGAACAGATATCCATTAGTGGCCCCTGTGAAAGCTATAACATTAGGGGCGGCATGAGTTATTAAAACATCTCCGGCACTGAAATTAACAGAGCCTGCAGGAGCTATGAACACTGCCGACCACTTGAATGAGTTGGTCCCAAGTGAAGTTCCGCCATCGGCAAGCGGAAGCACTGGCGCATCAAACTTATATCCAACAGTAGCATTCTTAAACCAAAGCTCATTAGTGGCGCCATTCTCAATAGTTACGTCACCACTACTAAAGCTGAGCGATGCGCCAACCTCGTTACCAGCTGTGAAAGTCCCATCCCCGGTACGTCGCACAAGGCCGGTTGTGGTCAAACCTGACAGCCCACTAAGATCAGCGTCCAACGTGAAAGTATAGACACGATTTGCCTTAGTAACTGAGATTCCACCTGTTGCGACAACCTGGGCCGGAAACTTAACAAGTCCCCTCACTTGAATAGCCATGCTTTCACATCCTCAAGAAACGATGCCGTCGAGCACTGGCAACCGACCGATTATCAGTTGTATTGTGTCGCCAGACAGCACGATAGTGCATCCGATTTCATAGGTTTTCGCTACGAGCGCACGCATAGTCTCCACCTCTGCGCGCCATTCCAACACTCCAGTTGCGACCACAGTCACCTGACCCCCCGTAAGGGTAAGTGAGAACTCGGGACTAGTGTTCTGCGCCGCTCGCACATCGATTGTGATCTCAGTTGCTGCCGAAATATCGAGCGGATCACCTGTCTCGATATCCACCAATTCGAGATCTTCTTCCCATGTAGCCCGATTTGAGACGGGAGCAAGTGTATTGGTGAGCATATTGTTCTTCCGATCACAGCTTCATATACCAGGTTCCGAGATAGACAAACGGCAGATTATTGTGTGGCGTGCCACTACCAAACGATGTTCCACTGAACGACATAGTGACAGCGGTTCCTGTAAACGTCGTCGTGCTCTGGCTCCAGGTAAGGCCTGAGGCGATACCAGTCGGAGATACTGCCACAGTAAGCCCGGTTGACACACTACTGGTATTTGGGTTAGCAACGGCGGTGCTGGGAATAGAAGTCGGACCGGCCGTAAGTGTGACGTTGGTGGTAGTGGTTCCAACAAAGCCTGAGTTTGTATGGAAGTGAGGCGACTCAGTAACACCAGCAACAATATTGGGGCCTGTCCCAGCAATAACACCCGCCATACTGATGGCGCCGCCAGGAGTATAAGAGTTCGTCCCAGACGACGAAACAACTATGCTACCTGCAGGTGTAGTAGCAGGAAGCTGGGCCGTAACCAGCGTATGGGTGTTTCCTCCACAGAGAGACCCTGGTGTCGTAGCATTGCCGTGTGCGAAACTGATTCCAGTCCCAAACGCCCCAATCGCTGTATTGCCCATATCATCGAGGCCGATTGGCATGGAGCCCCGCATGTTTGGTAGCGCAATGGTCTTGTTGGCAGCGAAGTCGGCCGCTGCACTTGCTCCACGACCGCCAGAGACTGCGGCCTCAGCATCAGCCAGGTTGTTCCACAGGTAGGTAAACAATGCTGACGTGTCTGCATTAGCTCGTTCGGTTGCAGAACTCGCAGCGCCGCCAATACTCCTACCATTACACCGAACATAGCCAGACTTGGTTCCCTGAACCGGCTCCCAGTGGACCATTCCGGTCTGGACTTTTTCCTCAGGCGCGATAGTCACAGACACGTCAACCGGATCAGGATTAGGGATGTTCCTGTGATAATAAAGCTCGGTCCCGCTCTGATCTAACACTCGAACATCATAAGCCGTAGTGAATGGGATAAACACTGCAGGCCAACGGCCATCAGAGGCAGTGATTGGCTGAGTGTGTGGAATACTCTCGGCTGCGTCCTGATACACTTGGAGAGCAGTGGTGGTTCCTCCGGCGAAGAAATATCCCTTAGCATTGGTCCTGAAATCGTTGTCGTCCCGCTCCAACAGCCCAGACTTGTTCCACAGTGTTCCCATCAGAACCCTCCAAGCAGCGGTGCTCGCGCACGATATCTAGTAAGATCTCTCTCATCTGGAGGGGTCGGTGCAGTCGGACTTTCGTCCCGCGCAGGTACTACCGTGCCGCCGCTCGGATGAGTCAGGGCCTCAAGGAAATCACTCTTATTCTGGCCGGGAAGCTCAAGTTTAACATCTATGGCGTTGAGGAAGTCCTCGGTGCTGAAGTCTGTCCCAAGGTTATTATTGAGGTTCTTCGAGGCCATATTGAAAGAGCCAAGTGTGGCCGAACCGGGCCTTCGAATGAGTCCCTCATAGGCCCGAGTCCATGCAGCAACACTCGCTGCGCCCGAGGGGCGCGAAAGGGCCGAGGAGATCAATCGACCCCCGGCAAGAGCAGCCAATGATGCCACTGGGTGAAGCACAGTCCTCACAGGTCTCGTAACCATAGACAACATATTGGGGAACAGTGTTGAGGCGATCTTCGACACCTGTGAACGGTTAGTCCAATCACGAGCCCGTGTAGACACATCAGCGATGGCGTCAAGATGTCGAGTCAGCTCATCATCTGGAAACAGGGCCTTTTTGCCCGCCTTGCTCAGCCCACTGTAGTTCGACACCCACGCCTGTGGATCAAAGTTCCCCTCAACGCCCTGTCCAAGCTGCTCGATCGCAGAGGACTGAACTTTGGCCCAATCCTCTTTTGGAACACTCGCCCTCATTCGATGGATAACAGCAATATCATCATTATTTCTAGAAGTGGCCAGGGTCAATAGCCGGTTAAAGGTGGCCTCATTGTTCTCAGCCCCACTCAGGCCCCTAACTGGTAAGGGTGAAGCCTGAACCCGCTGAGCTATCGGGGCTCCCGCTTCCTCTGGAGTTACCATTCGTCCAGTAGGGATCAGCGGAGCCCGAGTACCCATAGCAGTGGCCTCAGCCACAGCAGCAGGCCCACGTGAGGGAATCCCCACACCTGCAAGCCTGGCGATAGTGGCGCCTGAGCCCGCCGCAGGATTCCCTGGAGTCACCAACGAGCCCAGCCCAGCAATATCCTCAACAAGGGACTCTCTCCCAGGACCACCAGGAATGTAGGGTCGAGTACCCTCAATCATCCCTTTAGCGGCCTGAAGTCCCTGATACCCAGCACGAGCCAAACCAATCAAGCTCGAAGGGTTAGGAATAACCTCTGGAGAGGGAGAAGTGATAGACTCTTTGAGCTTCTCACCAAAGCTTCGTTGAGTCCTGGGCTCATCGGCCCAAGTAAAGCCCTCTGGAAGCTCCGACTTCTGTGGAGCGTCACCCCAAGTGAAACCCTCAGGTAGGGTATTATTTGCCATCAAAGCCCCTTCTGTCCGACAGGTACTGGTACTCCGTTCTGGATAGTGTATTGCTTTCCTCCAGGGCCAGTGACCGTCCGCCCCTCGTCCTCAGGTAGAATTTGTCGTCTGGAGAAACGGTCAGGGGTTTGGGCTCCAGCCCCACCCGCCTCCATAAGACCCTGAACCATCTTACCATTAGAGGTAAGCTTACCAGCAGCATCTTGGAACAGTGGATGCTCATTCTTATACTTCTCCAACGCCTCATCGAGGCCGATCCGTGAAGCCTTCGAGCCAGCGGACTTCATGTAATCCCTGGCAACGTTCGCTAGTTCTTGCTGACGCTCGTGAATCTGCTCAGCGACCAACAAGAGCGCACGGTTGCCTTTCGGACTGTTAGCCACACCCGCCTGGGCCTGCTCGAGAAAATCTCTATCGGTGTTCGAGATCTGATTCCCAAGGCTCCCACCAGTGGCTGATAGAAGCATTTGTTTGCCCAAAGCGGTGAATTCGCTTATCAATGCTTCAGCGTCAGTGATCCTTGAAAACTCTGGCTTCACATCAAGTCCAAGGGCCTTAAACACACTGCCTCCGGCCTGAAGAGCCTTGATCGCTGTAGGAGTGCCAAAGCCAGAATAGAAGTCAGGAGTATCAACGATTTGCTTCATTCGGCGGATCGTTCCCAGGGTCTTTTCAGAGGCCTTGCCCTGATCAGCGATTACCCCATACTCCTTTTGGGCCGCCTCGACGTTGCCCTTGAGGAACTGTTTCTCAGCGCCCTCCTCAGGTGTCTCACGCCCACTTGTGATCGACAGGGATTGTTCGTAGGTGACTGGAGCCTCGCCACGAGTGGCTCGATCAGCGTTAATGTTAAACCAATTCCGCTCTTGTGGCGTGGGCTTAAGTTCATCAAGCTTGGACTTAGCCACTTCTAACAGCATGTTGCGAGCCGCTGGATCGGCCTTGCTACTGTTAGCAATAACAAACATAAGCTTGTTCAACTCTCCGCGAGCGCTCAGTCCACCGCCAGGAGCTGAAGGTCCTCCAGCTTGGGCCACTTGAACAGGACCAGCGGCCTCGGCCTGCGGCTGAACGCCTCGAATGCCCTCGAACTGACCGATGCCAGTGTTCTTGGCACCGTGGAAAGGAGTCCACCCGCCCTGCTTAGCCTGACGCAGAGCATATCGAATAGTAGCATCTTCGTTGTTGGGATCAGAAGGATCGAGGCCAGTATCTCGACGAAACTGATTGCCCATCGCGCTGGGAGAATCGACGTTCAGCTGGAATGCCCCGTAAGAGCGCTCTCCAGGAATACCGGAGGTAAACTGACCAAGGCCCTCACTAGAGGCCACTCGCACAGCGACATCAGGATCAATGTTTTCCTCTTGAGCGATCCTACGGATCGTAGGGATTTTGTTGCGCGGATCAGTTACCCGAGGTGACACAGACGGCCCAGCGGGCAGCTGACCGCCTCCACCAAAAAAGTCCCCAAGGTTCTTGGTCTGCTGACGCGAGATCTCCACATCACGTTGTTTCTGTGCAAGCGCGCCGAGGTCGATACCAAGCTTAACACTCCGATCCCGCCCCGAGCGCAGTAACGCCCGCGAGGCCCGCTCAAGCGAGTCCGCGTCACTCGTATCAATGCCGCTCAGAGCCTGCCGTATATCGGCCTTGGCTCGGGCCTCCTCAAAAGTAGCTGGGAGGTCTGCGAGCCAACTGAAGTCAAGATCTTGGCCAGGAATAGCCATCTCTACCTCACCCGAACAAGTTGCTTAGATCGTTGATCCCAGTCTTGAGACCGCCGATGCCCCCACTTCCAACGAACTTAGTTCCGGCTCCTATCAGATCGAATATGTTCTTGACACCCTGGTCACTGGCCTTACCTCCAGTAATAAGTGCATCAGTGATGCTCTTACCTAGATTTGCTGAGGCCGCACCAAACTGTCCGCCAGTACTGGAGATTAATTGGGCTATCCGAGCCGCGACATCCTGCGGAATACCAGCCTGTTGTCCCGCAAAGCCCGAGATCAGGCTTGCAAGGTTCTTACCCCCAGTACTCTCAAGGTTGGATAGGTTCACTCCCTGATTACCCAAGAAGTTTGCCAAACTCTGATAAATTGGGGAGATCAGTCCTGTAGCGGCGGTCGAGCGAAGCTGGGCCTCCTGCGGCCCATAGGCACTCAGGGCGTTTCGGAAGTTCCCGAACTCTTGCGATGCGAGACCAGCACCGTAGTCCTGCGCTTCGCGGTCAGCATTTCCGCCGACCAATTCCCCTGCCGCAGCGCGTCGTCGATTGATGGCCTCAAGGCCCTGACCGAGGTTGAACTCATAAGATGGGCTGGTTTTGAACGCCGCCATAGCTCTCGCGGAGCCCTCAGGCCCGTTGATGCCGAGTAGGTCGTCATAGAGATTAGCTCCTCTGCTTGCACGATTGATTGAAGGATCGAGTTCACTCAGGGCCCTTGGAAGAGCAGTACCTTCAAGAATATTTCTTACATCGATACCAGAACCTGCAAGAGCTTGCCGTGCGGCATTGGTTCCGCCAACTAAGGCACTTGTAGCACCCGGTAGGGCACCCGATAGGATATCTGAGGCCTGACCCCCTCCCATCAACAACTGATTGATGCCTCGTTCCTGGCCACCGTAGAGGAGATTCTGGAGATCACGGAGTTGACCCTGAAGAAACTGCTGACTTGCTACAGCAGCCTTCTTGGTCGAGCCCCCAGTGAAGATGTCTGTTAGTGCCATCAGAGTTCCTCAGAGATCTGCATTGATATCAAACTTGTTGTTAGCGCCGTCGTCACAGACAAACCACGTCGAGTCAGCATTGGCTAGCGCCGCTGCGTTGGACGTAACTGAAAGCCACCCGGAGACCACAGTGTGATGCGCATCATCTGCTACAGTGTTAGGAACGATCGGGGCTCCCACATTGTTTAGCAGGTGATAATGGTTGGTAAAAGAAGGGTCTGGAGCGGTCAATTCTAGTGTCCACTCGGACGTACGCTTAGGTGTAAACCCATGACGGCCCTTATAGACCGTGGCGCCAGATCCGGAGTCACCGTAGGCCGTCATTGGACAGATAATAGCCAATTCGCTCCCAACCATATTCATGTTCAGCCGCTCAAACCTATAAAGGCACAACGTGAGTTCTGCGGCCTTGGCACGAGGGACATAGAGGGTCGGGACAGTAGTGCCCTTCAAGAGCCTTACCTTGGCTATGTCGAAGGTTCCGTTCTGGGCTTGTGTCCCCTCGGTCCAGAAGAACACCACGAGGTTATTAGCGCTGCTGCTGACAGTAGCATTGACTGTGAGATCAGTTAGAGTGTTGGCTACGAGAGCGATCGGCCCAGTGGCTAGAATAGTATAACTTCCTGTATTGGCAAAGAACGTGCCAGAACCAAAAGTATAGTTAGTAGAGGTCCAAGTACCCACTACGTCAGAGGTCACGGCGTCGGCTGTTGAGGTCCACTCCGCCACCAGATAGCGAATGTTCGTGCTCTCTGATATCCGAACGCGCGCTGTAAGGGTCACATCAGACCCGCGCAAGTGCTTACAATCATCAGCCAAAATGATATGGGCTCGACCGTGGCGCTGAGCAGACGCCTGGGTCTGAGTTGACCTCATCATATGAGGAGTACCATTCTCAGCGTCGGTAACCAAAGAGCTTCCCACAGCGGCGGTCTGAGTCAGTACATACCATGCATCAAAGTCATAAGTGTCGTCTGTAGGAGCTGAGATCTCGTACCGCTGCTTGTGGAGTCCAGAAGGGTTAACAATAAAGTTGTTGTACTGATTACCGTTGGCAGCAGTCTCGGCAAGAGCCGCCTCAATTGCCAGGGCCCAATCATGGAAGCCCTGAAACTGCCCATACCAATCAGGAGTTATAATTCCTGCCTGGTCTGTGACCAGACTCTTATGATCGAGTACCTCCGGGAAGCGGGGCGAGATAGTCATGCAGTCATCCGAAGCTCAGGATTGATCTTACCTCCACTCAGCCCAATATGAACTGGGTCGGAGACCTCAAGTTTGAACCGAACGCCCTGCCCTCGAGAAAGGCCACAATTAAGGATCTTGACAAGATTTCGAGTCTCTCCAGGGCCGCCTATTCGACGTTGCACTGGGTTCCCGTAGGTGTGACCCCCGTCCAGACTCCAGGAAATGAGAACCTTTGGGTCAATCTCGGTCCCAACCGAGCCCGTTCCTGCAGTCAAAGCGAAGGTCGCCTCAGGTATGACTATCCCTCGCGGGAAGCTCGATATGATACCACTCTCAGCGGACCACAGCAGCGGATCGTTGCCCTCTCGATAATAGTCACTGGTGGACTCAAAGAGCTTCCCAGTGAGGTCGTCTCCGATCAGCCACCGATCAAAGATCTTAACTGATCTACGCCCCTTCCAATCAGTTCGAGTATAAGATACGTTCTCGTTCCAATTACCAGTAGTGAGGTTATACTGCCAAGACCAGAAACCCGGATCAGAAACGGTCCAAAAGGCGTTATCTCCAAACATAAAAATGGTGGCTTGAATTGTCGCAGCCCTACCGGCCAGTACTGCGGCCTGGATCGCACGGCTCACCGGAGGAGTAGAAATAGCTACAGGAGTGTATCCCTGAAGTTTGTAAACAACGAAGTCGTCTCCGCACCAGATCAGAGTGTTAGCCCATCCCGTTTCCCAGCCAGCCACAGCATGGGTTCCAACGATCCCTCTCGGGATTGTGGCCTCGCGCGAGAATGGGAAAGGCGAGAGTCCTGCGTTCCGATAAACTACGGTGAACTTATCTCCAAACACATAGAGTCGCCCGCCATAACGGAGAACCCTTCGGGCAAAGAGCCCCTGGACAGTGGTAGTGCTGTTCGCGGCCACAGACACAGAGTTAAGATCGCTGGCGAATATTCTCCCATCTCCAAAGGACCAAACAAAGAACCCATCAAGGTCACAAACACTGGTTGGAGTAGACGGAAGATCCGCATCGGCAAAAGCTGTGGGTGCACCACCAACAAACAGGTTAAAACAACCGTTAGCTGTCACTACGACGTTCTGCGGAACAGCGTTGTTGTTACGCGCAGTTGTAACCGCATCAGAACCTAAAAGGGCTCCAAGATTGGTCGCAACGAAGCTGGTACTGACAGCATAGACTCGATCAGTGAGAATCCACAAAAGGGTCGAACCACAGTCCAAAAATCCTCGAGTGTGACTATGAGCCAGGGTTTCAGCTACTTGACGAAGGCCGGGAGTACGGAGATAGATAAGATCTCCAGGAGCCCCTACAGGAGCTTTCTCAGGGAAGCAGTTGATCAAGCGGCCACCACTCTCCTGAGGCCTCACACCTGGCGAAGAAGAAACCGGAAACGGGATTTCTACAGGCTCAGCCATCAGAAGTACTCTGACTCCAACACCTCTCTGGTGGACTCACCAGATACGATCTTTTTTAAGAGGGCTTTGTGATAGATCTCCTTTTGATAATCGTAGTCTTGGCCGAAGTCCGGCGCACAGCGATTGGCCAACAGACAGGCCAGAGGATCGAACCGCTCGATAGGAATCTCGTCGATGTCAGGGATCTCTGCGATCCTTTCCGAGGCAAGTTGCTCGACGAGCGCATCGATCTTATCGTCGATAGTGGCGGAGTATTCGGCCTCCAGGGGTTGCCCCAAAGCTCTTATTCGGAGCTTTGAGGCGGCCTCGTTGATGAGCTGGGTCCTGGTCTTGAATAGAACCATTATTTTTCACTCAGGGTTTTGTCGAATTGCTCCTTGCTCATCGAGGTCTGATTGGGGGAGACCGATGAAGTGGACTTGGGCTGATCGAGGTCGGTACGGAACTCCTGGGGCTCCAACAGCGGTGGAAGGGTCTCCTCGCCCGAGATAATCTCGACCTTGAAGAACCTATTATTCCGGGCCTTTTCAATGAAGTAACGATCAGTTATCTCAACGGCCTCGCCCTTCTTGAACTCAACGTTGCGCCAAGTGGTTCGACGCGGGCCACCCTGCTCCTCTCCGTGAAGATCGTCCTCACCTAGCCAAGTGATCTTGGCCTTGAGTTCGAGCTTTTTTGGTTTGACCTCAGCGGCCTTCAGAGCCTCCAGAGGCTTCGTCGGATCAGGGGTTTTTGGGGCGTCCTGCTGCATCGAGGTCTTAGTCGGTTCGGTAGCCACTTTGTTCTCCTATGGTAAGAGGGATTGGATTCGATAGAGCTTTGAGATTAGCCGGGCCACCCCTGGGATAGTTCCCCCAACGCTGTAAGGAATGTACTCTCCCATTGCTCCGGAGTACTCACCCCCTGGTGAGAGCGGCCCCTCCTGAGCTCGACGGAACACCTCTGGCGACAATGGAAAGAACCGCTGATTTGCCATAGCGCCTTTGGCGATCTGCTCCTTAGTCGGAAGCATGTGAAGGAAGTTCTCCGGGATGATGCTGCGGTCCAGGGCAGTATTGATGGCGTCTCCTACAGTCCGTGGGAAGCCCCCTATCTCCGCAGCCCCTCGACCAGCGCCCACCAGGAGTTGTCCTATAGCGTCCTCGATCTTCTCGTTTCGGGGGAGGATCCGCTTTTGGGGAGGGAAGAGCTTCTCAGAGGGTTGGAGGATTCCACTGGTGTCCTCGGTTTCGTAGTCCCCGAGAGGGCCTTTCTTGAACTTACCTGGCGCTAGCGCGGCCTTACCGGCGGTGCTCTTGAACTTTTGTGGATAGAACTTTCCACTGAACATCGACACCGGAGTGATGATCTTAACATCACCCTCGTTCAAATTGCCGCGGAAGCCTTGATCAGACGTCCTTGTGGCGCCGCTGAAGGTCGATGCGAAAGACTCTCCAGGCGCAGTAGGAGTAGGGTCGAAGAGACCGCCATTCTCCATAGACCTGTAGGCACCGGGTCGAAGTTCTGAAAGGTCAGGCATTTAAGCCTCCAAAAAGGGGGAGGAGCATTTGCGCCCCTCCCACTCACATCAAGCCACCGGCCTGAAGAACATGATCGAGATGATGACATCACCAGCGGTTGCACCGCCAGTAGTGCCAACAAAGAAGTCCGTATCAGCAGCGAGAGGCTGTGCCACAGTAGTCGATGGAACGAGGAATTCGCTCCCGGCGGCTTCTGCCATCACAGCGTTGATGTTTCCGTTAGTGCCTACGGTTGCAGTCGAGGTGCCGACGCCCAAGACTGGAGTACCTCCAGTAACAGCCGTCACCACACGAGATGCGATACCATAGACAACAGAGCCCGCAGGCACCCTGCCGATAAGTGTAGCGACAGGGGTGTCTGCGGCGGTCAGAACATGCCGCCCCGAGATCTGCTGAGGCGTCTGATAGCCCGAATCACGAGCGGGTTTGTTGGTGAGATTAGGAGAGTTTGATGCCATTGTTCCCTCCTTAGTCCGCAGCCGAGGCAAAGAACCCAGTGGCGACGCCCCACTGCTTCAGCGCCGTACCAGTGTTGGGATGCTTTTTGAACATCTTGGCAACACCATAAGCCATCTCGATGCCGACACCAGTGATGAACTGATAATCAGTCTCGTCGCGGAACGTAGGCCGGGCCATCTGACCCCACCCAAACACTGCAGCCTGTTGGCCACAGAGGAACACCGGCTCCACACGGGCTGAAGCGGCACCCGCGGTGAGCAGCGTGGTCCACACAGAAGTCACAAACTGTGAGATCTCCGGGACCATTCTGGCGATCACACCATCATAGATCTGATCACCGTCCTGGAACAGAGGATTGTTGTTGAGGCCGTTACCCTCTCGGGCGCGGGCGTCCTTGTTGATGGTTTCCAGAGAGATCTTCAGATCACGGAAAGTGTTGGTGCCACAGAACGCCACGAAGTACTCATACCCATTGTCCACCTTGAAAGGACGGATCTTCGGGTTGGCGTTCATCGCTACGCGCTTCAACAGACTCATGTTGCGCGCCGTAAACTGGTCGTTGGTAGTATCGACGTTCGCGAGCGCGGTAGCGTGAGTGGCGTTGAAGTTCGCCGTGGAGTTCCCGTAGAGGATTCTGTCGGAGTTGTCCGTGTTCCAGGTATTTCGCTGACCGGCCGTAGCCACATCATACATAATACCGTTAACTCGAACACCACCACCAGAGGTCGGAAGGGTCTCCGACGGGAGCGCCATGAACGCAGCGATCAACTCATCCCGCTGCAGTTCTTGGCCCCAGTCCTGAAGAAGTGGTCGGGCCTCACCGAACACATCTGCAGAATCGAGTTGTGTCTCACGCTTGTTGGTGACAACAGCGTTACGAGCCCACTCCATCCGAAGGCGCATACCGTAGTTGTCGATCTTCTCTTCGTTTCCGACCAGGGTACCGGTGGAAACGCCAGTGCCGGTCAAACGGGTGACCAGCGGGATATTCATGTCCTCGCCACCGGCCTTTAGCTCATTGCGAATCCTGATGATCGCGTTGAGCGCCGTGCCCATGTAAGGCGAAAACAAGTTACCCCTGACGTACTCTCGGTTCACTTCTCGAGTGAACTGAATGAGTCTGTTGTTGGGATCGATAACAGTAACTGCCATTATGGCTCTCCATATGGCTCAGTCGATGATCGACGGGGCCATACCTTTACTTTTGCGTGGCAAAGCTGAACAGATCTGCGTCGCTCGGCATACCACTATTTCCCTGTCGCTCTCGCCGCGCTGAAGGTGCGTCGGAGAGTGACGGAGGGAGACGAACTTGAGTCGTAGGAGGAGACGCGGCGCCCTTACGAGCCCGCTCCAAAAGCGTCGGGAGGAACTGTGGGTCGCCAGACATCTTCTCTGCGAGCCGCCGTTCAAACCAAGCGTTTGGATCGCTACCAACTGTCGCGAGCAGGGTCTTCCGATTATGCCAATCAACAAGTGCGCCCCAACGGTTAGGGTTATTGACAACCTCATCGTACTCGGCTTGAGTCAGGGTCTTATTCTCGAACCCCTGATAAAAGGCTGTCTCCGCGGCCTTGACCACATCTTTGCCGTGAGTGGTCTCGGTCATGTTCTTTGACATAAGGGCGAGCTGTCGATTGAAGTTCTGAAGAACAGGCTCGATTGCCTTGCGAATATGGGCCGAGATAGCTACGTCAGGGTCTTCGAAGAAGTTTGGCGGCTTCTCCTCTTCCCCTGCAGCTTGGCGTAGGTGAGCCTCGATTTGCTCTAAGCGATCTTGAAGCTTTCGAGCAATTTCTTGGGCGGCCCTACGGCCCTCGGCCTCTTCGCGTAGACGCCACGAAGGGATCATATCCTCCGCTTTTGGGGGCGGAGGCTCCACCGGAGCGGCCTCAGGCGGAACCTCGGACTTAGCTTCCGCGGGCGGAGGCTCGGTCGGAGTCTCGACCTTAGGGGTCTCTGGCGTGGCGGCCGCGTCGAAGAGTTCTTTATCCTCTATGACGCCTTCAGTCGGTCTCGTAATAGCCATTTCTCATCCTTTCCTACGTATCGTGCAGGTTACGTCGATCCGCCATTCTCGCTGGGCGTTCGCGGACAGGGACTTCGCTCCCCATCAGGGCGTTGTGCCGTGTCGTGGTCACCTACGATCATTTCTTGTAGTCTCCCGGTTTAAGGGAATCTAGCTTGGGCTTCCGCTTAATGTTGGCTCCGGCCTCGCGCGCCACATTAAGCGCAATAGCGATGGCCTGTTTACGCGGCTTGCCTGCAGCGCTCTCACGCGCGATGTTCTCTCCAATGGCGGCCCTAGAGGCACTCTTGATCAGCGGCATCTCGGAGTCCTCCACCATCTCGTATTATCGAGCCTTCCGTTAGGGTTATACCCCTTAGAGAAGGCACAAGAGTTACCAAACTCGTTAGTCCACCAGACTGGTGGAGGATGCCGCCGGAACAGCCCATAAAGAAACTTCCAAAAAGTTCGCATCTCAGCACCCCTCACAAATCGACGGCGGCCCTGGCGGGTAAGGCGGGAGCGGTTCCACTTGACTACCTTGACCTGGGTAGATGAAGACCGCCTCCCGCACCCAGGAGACACGCGAGAAGGTCAAACACAATCGTGACCACTGCAATGCAGATCAGCGCCCACATCACAATAGTCAAGATACTCACGATGAGCGTCCCCGCCCCTCCCGGATCGCCAAACTTCGAGAGAACGAACGGAACCAGCAATCTGACGATTGCGACAACTGCGAGAACGATGATCAGCCAGATTATTAACTGGGCGATCCACCCTAACGAAAAGCACACTTCAGCCTCCTGTGTTGGTGCCCCACCGAGGTGACGATCAGACTCGGTGGGGCTTCCGCAACCGCAGTGAAGGAGACCCGCGGCGGGGCGGTCTCGACTATCAACAGACGGCCGCAGTTCATTTAGCGCCTCCGTTGGCGGCCTTCGTAGCCATCTCACTCAGCCGACGGCGGTGGTCAGCGTGTTTGGTGAGGTCCTGGGCCGCGATTTCAGTCATTTTCTGCTCGTGCTTCTGTGTTTCTCCGGACTGATGGACCGCCTCGGCCTCTAAGTTGGCCCTTCGGTCAAATTCCCGCTCAATCATGCCATGAGCGCCGCCCTGCCCAATCTCTTGGGCCTTGGCGATGTTCAAAGCGACCTCAGACATGGTTTTTCTCAAATCTTCCATGCCCTGTTGGAGCTGAATCATCACCGCCTGTTGCTTTAACTGGGCTTCTTGGGGGTCGGGCTCCATATAGGACAGTAATTTCTTCTTTTTGCTGCCTGCGAGGGGCGCCAACTCGATCAAGATCTGCGGCGGAACGTTTGCGCCCTGCGTTGCCATCGCTCCAAGCGTGTCATAGGCGTCAGCCATCATGTTAACTTCATCTGGGCCCTCGTCCATAATGATGTCCACGTCAAGTTGGCCAATCGCGTTGATTATCTTAACCAATCCTGTCGAGGGATCGACCTCTACTTGATTGAGTGGGACGAGCTGAGCGATATTGTCGTCATCGCTGATCCGAATAAAGCGCTCTCCTGTCCAATATTTCTTGATAATGCACCAGATACACCGATAAAGATCGAGTTTCCAGAACCTATAATTGATGATAAAGGGTCCAAGCTCGGTGATACCCGCCTGCTGAAGGAGAGAAATCGCTCGTCCAGACTTATATTCGAGCCCTTGTCCAATGAGAGCGGGGTTTGGTCCGAAATTCTCGATCTCATTCTTGGCCTCTTCGAGAAATTTGAGGTTTCCCTCCATATTTTGCAGTCGCGTGGCGTCGTCAAACTCCATTTGGAAGTCTTTTTGGTACAAAACCACTCCATCCGGGCGCACAGCCTCTTTCCGTGCCACCTCAATATCAGCGAAAGCCCCATCCTCAGCCTTGATCCGGCGCGAGTTCAGCTCGTGAAGGGCCTTAGATCGGCGCTGATTGATCTCATCCTGAGGCCCAATCTGGTTCCTAACGAAGCCGTAACGGTCTCCATCCTGATCTATCGCGCACGAGAACATCCGATACCTGCAGATATCCTCGCCCTTATCATTCTGGAAATAGGATTTGCCCTCCATGAGCTTCATCGAACCAGTAAAAATCGACCAGCACCATCCGTCCTGGTGCTTGTACCACACCTCCACAAGCCGGATTCTCTTCCGACCTCCAGAGGTATCGAACCACTTCCGCTCTCGATCCGGATTGGTACTCAGAGACGAGCCGTACTCGACCGCGGAAGCGAGTAAACTCGCAAACTGCGGAAACATCCGTTGAGCTTGTGCCAGGAATAACCACTTGCCAACTCCCATATAGTTCGCGTCGGAGAAGTCATAGAGGATTGAGGTAGGATCGTAGAAGAAGTCATCGTTCAGAACCGCTGAAAACCCTACGTCTATCCCTCCCTTCCCGTCATCGACGAGCTTCAGTTCAATCCCACCGTACCCATCCACTGCACACTGATCAGTCACGAAGGGCAAATGCTTTTTCTTGAGGCCCTCCTCGAACACGAACCTCACCGAGGCGGTGGCCAGTTCCGCACCGGCCTCATCCCGATTAGTGTTTGGGAAGGCCTTGGGATCTTGCTTAAATCGATCCACCAGGCCCACAATCGAGTCTATCTTCCGCCCAATCCGATTGTAGGTAATGACGGGCTGCCCTCGAGAGTTGAGGATTTGGATCTGTTTAGAGGTCCACTGAACTCCATGTCTGTACCGACGGGCATTCTGTTGCTCAGTGATTTCCTCGGTCTTACTCCCGAGGTAATCGAGATAAGCTTGTTTGCACTCGTCGAGGGTCCAATACTCTTCGCCAGGATCATACTGGGCGTTACCCGCACTGGCCCCAGTGGCGCGAGAGTCACTGTAACCGGATTGGACTGTCGAGAGCGCCATCAGGCAACCCTCCAATCGGCGGGCTTAGAGCTGACGTAGGACCGATACCCGGACTTGATCCTTTCCGGCACCTCGACCTTGGGCCTGACCCAGGGCCTCGACATACAAGCGTAGCGGGTGTCGTCGCCTGCGTGATCTTCAGAGTCGGTATCGATGTCCTCTGGGCGCTCCCGGTCATGGGCCAGAGCGGGAATGGTGCGGATCGAGTCAGAACAAGTGTTGAAGAAGTAGATCATCGGGTACTCTCCGTTCCCGACGAGTCGAGCCCTCATTTGATCCCATCCTCCGAGCGCTCCACGTTGCGGAACTCTGGCGTTATCCGCGCCCCTGAACGGAACCAGCTTAGGGCGAGAGGTAACAAGTACTTTATTGATTCGCTCTCCAATGGAGGGCCCACCATCTTCTTTGAAGGCTGAAGGGTCGAGGACTCCGTAGCGGAGCTTGGGCATGAACTTTTCTCTGTCATGGATTCCCCGCGCGACCCTCTCAGCGTCCCACTTCAGCCCCACGTCGGGCTTGATCTTCCCGTACCATTCCTGGTAACGAACCAGGGCTCCACGAGGCAGTCGGTGACGGCCAGTGAAGTGCAAGTCCCCGACGACTGCCCACCAACCTACGCTGAACGGCTTCGCGGAGCCCCAGTCCATTGAGCGGAACCTGAGCCAGTCGGGAGGAATCGTAAATGGCTCAATCACGTGCCGCTCATAGGCCCAACAATCGAAGAACGCCCCCTCGATTACAGTCCAGTCCCCGTCCAGCCAAGCCTTCACCATGGCCTCGGAGGCCAAGCCCTTGAGGCGCCCCGCATAGCCTGGATCGGACTCCAGCAGAATCTTGTTGTCTCTGAGCTTGGCTGGGATGAACATCCGCTTCATCCCAGTCACCGGATCGTCTACGGGCTTGTAGCCCGCTGGGCAGGGATCAATGAAGTAATCCTTAACCCAATGATGCCCGACACCTCCCGGGTTAGCAGCTGCTCTAATTCTCTTCGTTGGGACTCCGAGAGCTGATCGGAGCCGCCCACGGAGATACTTGTAACCGTAATCACTTGCCCATTGGGTGAGTTCATCCCAGCCAATCCAAGTGTAAGCATGACCCTGATAGCGTGTAGCATCTATCTCGCGCTCCAGATATCGCATCTTGAGTTGTGCGCGATTGGCCCAAGTCCAGGTCTTGGACTGCTCATGCCACGTCCCTCCGGTCTGCGGATATATCTCGTGAGCCCGACGCATAAGCTCTTCAAGCTCGTTGTAGGTTCGTCTAAAGAGGATGCCTACCCAGGCAGAGCCGTAGACGGGCACATCCTGAACGAAATCGCCAAGAAGGAAATCACTCTTGCCGCCCCCTGCGGCACCACCATAAAGCAGCTCAGGACACCAGTCTGCGGTTATTGCCGCCGTTTGTGGTCCCAACTGTGGACTCCAGGAGGTCTTCGGAGCCCGACTCTTTCTTGCGACGTTCACTCCACTCCTCATAACCTTCTCGCGGCGGCCGATCGATAGTGTCGGCCGACATCGAGATGTCTAGCTTGGCTCCTGGCCCATGTCCGGTGCGATCTGCGAAGGACCGAACGAGGTCCAGAAGGGTAGGGATTGAGAACTCCTCGGGGCTGTCGTGGAGCCGCTGTTGGAGTTCCTCGAGCGCATCGAGCGAGATGTTCGACATGCGCAGAGTCATGTTGGCGACAGTATCTTTGGACTCCTCTCTGTAGTCCTCCACGAGCGCCTTGAAGGTCGCGTCCTTCATCAACTGTTGGATGCGGATAGGGTTGTACCCGGTGATCATCGCACACTGGTTCGCGCTTGTCCCAATAGCGATCAGCTTCGCGAGTGCGTGGTGGGAGTACCGAACCTGTTGTAGAACCGGGGCGTGGGCTCCCTTGCCCCGCTCCAGCTTCGTGGCCACGATATCAGCCTCGGTCAGATCCCGCACGTAGTCCGCTGATATCGGCACCCCGGGTCGGCCCTTGTGAACCTTGGGCTCAACCAGATCCAGTTCCTCCAAAATCCTTGTCTTCGTCATTAGGGCCTCGCTTCGCGCCCACGGGAAGAGCGTGGCTCGGCGGC
>Ga0209466_1000068_pt1 | contig 21994 bp, 15 predicted proteins | sample PanSoiPlo30MoBio_FD_188323 | JGI IMG/M metagenome (GOLD analysis project Ga0209466, IMG submission 188323) | Tropical forest soil microbial communities from Panama analyzed to predict greenhouse gas emissions - Panama Soil Plot 30 MoBio (SPAdes)... | ecosystem: Environmental > Terrestrial > Soil...
GAAGCAGGCACAACAGACGGCGCAGTCACAGGTCGACGCCGCCGAAGCGCAGCTCAAGGCCGCCCACGATCTGGTGAGTTTCACCGAGCTCAAAGCCGATGCGCCGGGTGTCGTGACGGCCATCGGACCGGCGGCGGGCGAGGTCGTGCAGGCCGGGCAGATGATCCTCAGGGTCGCGCGCAAGGACGGACGCGATGCCGTGTTTGACGTGCCGGCGCAATTGATCCGCTCAGCGCCCGCCAACCCGCAGATCGGCGTGAGCCTCACGGATGATCCGGCGGTCACGGCGCGCGGGCGCATCCGCGAGGTCGCGCCCCAGGCCAATCCGGTGACACGGACTTTCGAGGTCAAGGTGGGCTTGACCGACCCGCCGCCGGCGATGCGGCTGGGCGCGACGGTGACCGGGCGCATGGAGGTCGATTCCGTCCCCATCATCGAGATTCCGGCAACGGCGTTGACGAAATTCAATCAGCAGCCGGCGGTGTGGATCGTGGATCCGTCGAGCCTCACGGTGGCCATTCGCAACGTGGACGTCTTGCGCTTTGAACCGGCGAGCGTCGCCGTCTCCGGCGGGCTCGATACCGGCGAGGTGGTGATCACGGCGGGTGTGCAGGCGCTGCACCCGGGTCAGAAGGTCCGGCTGCTCGGGTCGGAGCAATGACCGGGTTCAACCTTTCAGAATGGGCGCTCAGGCACCGCTCCCTGACCGTCTACCTGATGATCGTCGCGGTGGCTGCGGGGGTTCTCTCCTACTTCCGGCTCGGCCGCAATGAAGATCCATCCTTCGTCATCAAGACCATGGTGGTTCAGGCGGCCTGGCCCGGCGCCACGATTGAAGACACGCTCAAGCAGGTCACCGAGCGGCTGGAGCGCACGCTGCAGGAGACGCCCAAGCTCGATTTCCTGCGCAGCTTCACGCGCGCCGGCGTCACCACCATCTTCGTGAACCTGAAAGGCAGCGCGACGGCCAAGGAAATCCCCGACATCTGGTATCACGTTCGCAAGAGCATCGGCGACATGCGTCATACCTTGCCGGCGGGCATCGTCGGGCCGGGTTTCAACGACGAATTCGGCGATACGTTCGGGATCATCTACGGCTTCACGGCCGACGGGTTCAGCCACCGCGAGCTGCGTGACTACGTCGAAGACATCCGCTCGAAGCTGCTGCAGGTGCGGGACGTTTCGAAGATCGAAATCCTCGGGGCGCAGGACGAGAGGATCTTCGTCGAGTTCTCGATGAAGGAACTCGCCAGCCTGGGTATCGATCGCTCGGCCCTGATCGCGGCGCTGCAGGCGCAGAACGTCGTTCAGCCGGCCGGCACGATCCAGACCGGTTACGAGGCGCTGTCGCTGCGGGTGTCGGGTGCATTTCGCTCCGAGCAGGATGTCATGGCGATCAATTTCGTCGTCGGCGGGCGGATGCTCCGCCTGAGCGACATCGCGCAGGTCCGGCGCGGCTATTCCGATCCTCCGCAACCGCTGTTTCGCGTCAATGGCGAGCCGGCCATCGGGCTGGCCATCGCCATGCGCGAAGGCGGGGACATTCTCGCTCTGGGCAAGAACATCCAGCGAGCCATGGCGGAGATCACCGCCGATCTGCCGCTCGGTATCGAGCCCAGGCTCGTGGCGGATCAGGCGGTGACGGTCGAGAGTGCCATCTCCGAATTCATGGCGTCGTTGTGGCAGGCGATCGCCATCATCCTGGTCGCGAGCTTCGTCAGCCTTGGCGTTCGGCCCGGCCTGGTCATCGCCCTCGCGATTCCCTTGACGCTCGTCGTTGTTTTTTCGGTCATGCAGCTGAGTGGTATCGACATGCAACGCATCTCCCTGGGTGCACTCATCATTGCGCTCGCGTTGCTCGTCGATGACGCCATGACGACCACCGATGCGATGCTCAATCGGCTGGCGCAGGGTGACGACAAGGTGGAAGCCGCGACGTTCGCTTTCCGCACTTACGCGTTCGCCATGCTCGCCGGCACGCTGGTGACGATCGCCGGCTTTGTCCCGGTCGGCTTTGCGGCGAGCTCCGCCGGCGAATATACGTTCTCGCTTTTTGCCGTCGTCGCGATCGCGCTCGTAGTGTCCTGGTTCGTCGCGGTGATCTTCGCGCCGCTGCTGGGCGTCGCCATTCTCAAACCGCCCAGGACGGCGCAGCCGGCCGCCCCGGGCCGGGTCTTCCGCTGGTATCGGGGTTTCCTTACCGCCGCCATACGCATGAAGTGGCTGACAATCCTGCTCACGCTGGCGCTCTTCGCCGGTTCCTTGCTGGCGCTGCCGCTCATCCCCCGGCAGTTCTTTCCGTCCTCCGACCGGCCGGAGCTTCTCGTCGACCTGACGCTGCCGCAAAACTCCTCGATCCATGCGACCGAAAGCGTGGCCCGCCGCTTCGACGCCGCCCTCGAGGGCGATGCCGACGTCGCGCGCTGGAGCACCTATGTGGGTCGCGGCGCCATTCGCTTCTACCTGCCCCTCAATGTCCAGCTGCCCAACGATTTCTTTGCCCAGGCGGTGATCGTCGCCAAGGACGTCGCGGCGCGCGAGCGGCTGCGGGCGAAGCTCGAGAAGCTTCTGGCGAACGAATTTCCGAGCCTCGTCAGCCGCATCTCGCCGTTGGAACTGGGGCCCCCGGTCGGATGGCCGGTGCAGTACCGCGTGAGCGGGCCCGACACTTCTAAGGTGCGGGGGATCGCCCTCGAGCTTGCCCAGGTCGTGGCAAAAAGCCCACAAGCCGTGCACGTCAACTTCGACTGGATCGAGCCGGCGCGGCAAGTGCGGATTCGCGTCGATCAGAACGAGGCACGTCTCCTCGGCCTGAGCTCACAGGCGCTGGCGGGCGTGCTCAACACGGTGATCTCGGGCAGCTCGATCACGCAGGTCCGCGACGACATCTATCTGGTCGACGTCGTCGTGCGGGCGACGGACGAGCAGCGCGTCTCGCTGGCAACGCTGCGCACCGTGCAGGTTCCGCTGCCGAACGGGCGCACTGTTCCCCTCAACCAGTTCGCGACATTCGAATTCGAGCAGGATTATCCGTTGATCTGGCGGCGCGACCGGGTCCCGACCCTGACCGTGCAGGCCGACATCGTGCCGGGAACGCTGCCGGAGACGGTCGTCAACGCGTTGTCGCCGGCGGTCAACGATTTGGCCAAGAAGCTTCCGCGGTCCTACAACGTCGTTGTGGGCGGCACGGTGGAAGAGAGCAAGAAGTCGCAAGCCTCCGTCGTGGCCGTCGTACCGGTGATGCTGCTCCTCATGCTCACGGTGCTGATGGTCGAGTTGCGCAGTTTTCAGCGACTGATCCTGGTCCTCAGCGTCGGACCTCTGGGTCTGATCGGCGTCGTCGCCGCCTTGCTCGTCTCCGGCCGGCCGCTTGGTTTCGTTGCCATCCTCGGCATTCTGGCGCTGCTCGGCATGATCACCAAGAACGCCGTGATCCTGATCGGACAGATCGAAGCCGAGCGGGCTCAGGGAAAGGATGTCTGGCGCGCCGCCGTCGATGCCAGCAGCGCCCGGTTCCGTCCGATCATGCTGACCGCGATTTCGACGGTCCTGGGCATGATCCCGATCGCGCCGACCGTGTTCTGGGGGCCGATGGCTTTCGCCATCATGGGGGGACTGCTGGTCGGCACGATCCTTACGCTGGTCTTCCTGCCCACCCTGTATGTGACCTGGTTCAGGGGAAAGGAGACGCCTGCCGAAGCCAGGGTGCACGCGACTGCTTGAGAGCAGCCGTCGCCGCCGCCGTCGTTGGGTACGTCGGTGGGGCGCCAAGGTCGTCGCGCGTGGGGCTGGCGCTGGTACAATCGCCGCTGCAGGTAGCGGTCATGGCTTCGTGCGAAGCCGCTCGAAACATATGGGGAGGCGAGATGCTGAAGCTTTCATGGGGCGCGGCGATAGCGGTTGCAATCGTGCTGCTGGCTGAAATGCCTGTTGCACAGGCGCAGCCGCGAATAAAGGCGGGCACGCTGACGTGCCGGATGGGACCAAGCATCGGTGCGCTCATTGCCTCGCGTCGGCGGATACAATGCCGGTTCGTCAAGATCGGGCGACAGGTCGAAAACTATTCAGGAGCCATCACCCGCTTTGGCTTCGATGTCGGAGTGACGGCCGGGGGCGTGATGCGGTGGCGTGTGGTTGCCAGAACGCGGGCGCTCGGACGCGGGGCGCTGGCCGGCACCTATGTCGGTGCAAGCGGCGACGTGTCACTCGGCCTGGGCATTGGTGCCAATGCTCTCATCGGCGGCTCGAGACGCTCGGTGGTGCTGCAGCCGATTTCGCTGGTGGGCAAAGTGGGGGCCAATCTCGCCTTAGGCGTCGCCGGCCTCACGCTTCGCTTCGCAGGCGCCCCTTCCTCCTGACGGACGCGGGGTGCTCGTTCAAACGACAAGACTCTCCGTTCGGGCAGCCGCCATGACTACGAAAAAGATGCTTTTGGTCGTCGCAATGATCGTCCTGGTTGTCGTCTTCCTGGCGTGGACGGCGTGGAACGACGCCCAGATCGGATGGGCGCACATTGTCGGCGTTGGCGCCAGCGTTCTGTTCCTCGTGCTGATCTGGTTTTGGCCGGGCAACCGGCGGCAGCCGACGCAACCGCCGCCGTGAACCGCGGTTCGCGAAAACAGGCAGCCGGCCTTCAATGGATCAGGCGCATATACATGTCCCACCACTGCTGGCGGGTGTAGTACGCCGCAGCGCCGGCGGCGATGACGCCGACCAGCAAGAGCAAGGTCACGGCGGGCGTGACCCAATGCCCATGGCTGCCAGCGCGATTTTTGCCTGACCCTCCCTCGTCCATGACTGTCCTCGCGGCGCGCTCGGCCGTCTGCCCTGACGTCTCGTGGTATCAGTGAGGCATCGCCGGCAAGGATGCGCGAATGCGCCGCGAGAAATCGGGGCCGGCGTCGGCAGCCTCGGCAGCCTCGTTGATCAGGGAGCGCCGCCGCAGCTCGTCGAACGGCAGCGTCGTGTCCACCCGTCCTGAATGGTACAGATAGCTGTCGACCAGGCCGTTGAGGAGATGGCGGATGTCGAACCGGCCGACGCGGCCGGCGGCGTTGGCGTAGCGCACGATGTTGATGGTGCAGCTGTTGCTCAGCAGGTGATAGAACTCCGGCCGATCGGCGAGCTCGTTGATGCGCTCGAGGTAGATCAGCAGCAGCCGGCGCGCGTTCTCGGCCGGGCTGTTGAGGGGATAAAGGTACACCGCCTCCCGTCGGTGATTGGTGCGCACGCCGACGAGGTCACGTTCCTCGCCGACCACGTAGATCAGCTCGAATTGCTTGAACATGGAGGCGATCGGGTCAAAGCCTTCGCCCACCTGCGGCCGCGTCTCGATGGAGATGCTCAGCGGCGGCGCATTGTCGAAGACGAAGCTCAGGAAGGTGTGCCCGACCACGCGACCGACCAGATCCTCGCTCCAATAGGACACGTAGAAATCGATGCCGGTCAGGTGCGACAGCAGGATCTCGCGTTCCTCATAGTGCACCGTGAAATCGTTGCGGCTGCGATAATCGAAATTGCGCACGCCGGTGATGCGCACGCGGTCGCCGTCGATGGTGGCCCGCGGCATCACGGCGACTTCCGGCCGCCAATTGCGATTGTGCGAGGGAGGAATGGATATCCACCACGCGACCACGCCGAGAAACACGACCAACACGGCCGCCGGCGTGTAGCGGCGGCGCGACAGCCAGAACCCCCAGACCGCGAAGGCCGCAAACGCCACCGCCAACCCCAGCCGCAGCCCGGGCCACGGCAGGTTCGAATAGTAGATGGCCAGGGTGGCCCAGGCGACGAGCAGGACCCGGCACAGAAACCAGAGTCCCGCGATCAGCCAGCCAAAAGCTCTGGACACGAACCCGCGATGCGAGCCCAGCCGCTCCTCCCCTCGTGTCAACGTTCGATGCACAATGCTGCCCAAATGCGCCCTTCCGCCGGATGCAGCATAGCATCAACCAAGAGCGCGCGACGGGGTAATATCTCTTGGACCTCATTCGTCGTTTTCGCGTGAGCGGGCCTCAGGACTGGCCTGAAAAGCCGGCGCCGGCCTGACCACATGGTCATTTCATTGCGATGGGGAGTGGCGCCGGGTCGCCATTCTGGTTGCCGGCGATGACGTTGTCGCCGAAGCTCTTCAGGGTCGCGCCCAGTGGCTATTTCGGCTGCCTCCGCTGACCTATCTCACCAACGCGCGGCGTCGTCCTACACGCTGGAGCGCGATTGCGTCGACGCCGGCTCACAGCACGAACCAGCTCGCGTCGACCACATGCACTTCTGCGGCGGCAGCGTTCTTTGTCTCAAGCAGCTGCATCTTGACGATCATCGGCCGCCGCTGCGTAATCATGGTTGCTTGGACAGGCGTGAAGCTACTTGCGCCGCCTTTGGCGATACGCGGGAACAGGCGTTGCCGGTGTTGAGAATCATCGCTGGCGGTCTGGACGATCCGCAGGTCATCCACCTGCTGGGCGTTCACCTGGCAAGCGCGCGAGCACAGACTGCCCCAGGCAGTGCTCACGCACTTGACCTGGCGCATCTGCAATCACCCGACATTCGCTTTTGGTCTGCGTGGGAGGGAAGTCATTTGGTGGCAGTGGGTGCCATGAAGCGCCTGTCCGAGAACCACGCAGAAGTGAAGTCCATGCATACGGCCGAGTCCGCTCGCCGTCGCGGCGCTGGTTCAGCAATGCTTCGGCACATTATTGATCACGCGCGCAGGGCATCCATCGCCAAGCTCAGCCTCGAGACGGGATCATGGGATTACTTCCGTCCGGCCGTTTTGCTCTACAAGCGGTACGGTTTCGTCGAGTGCGGGCCGTTTGCTGACTACAGACCCGATCCGAACAGCATTTTCATGACGCTCGATTTGCCAGCGCCATGAGCGGCAACGTTGAAGCGAATCCTTACCCCGGCCTTACCCCGGGCCGAATTGATGCCAAAAGGACAGGTCGGACCGGATCGCTCCGGCGGCGAAGTTATCCTTTGATACGAGGGTTTTTGATTGGCCGGGGCGGCGAGATTTGAACTCGCGACCCCCGGTCCCCAGACATCGGATCGCCAGGCGCCACGCGGGTGCGCTGGGAAGCGCGTTGCAGATCGCCCGCAGCTCAGCCGGCGTCAGAACAGCGTCATTCGGCAGGCGCCAAGGCTTCGCTGCCGAGCGGCGCCTCCTCTCGTGGCGGCGCCGTGCCGAAACTGCGCTGGTGCGCGACAGCGACGATCCGGTTTACCAAAGCGGCAAAGCCGTAACCGGCGACGCGGGCCGCGTAAACATAGGATGAGCCGGCGCCGAGCGCGGCCATGGAGTTGATTTCCAGCACGTAGGGGACGTCGGTCGCATCGACGCGGATATCGACGCGCGCGTAGTCCCGACAGAGGCAGCTGCGGAAGGTCGCGACCGCGATCTCCCGCAGCGTGGCGGCAAGCTTTGCGCCGACCGGCGCCGGACAAATCTTCTGCGGCTCCGCGGCTGCGCGGTGCGTCTTGTCCTCCCAGGTGATGAGGCGCACGCCGCGATCGCCGAAATCCTGCTCCAGGAGGGGCAGAATTTCCAATTCGTCGTTGCCGAGCAGGGCGACACAGATTTCGCGGCCGTCGACATATTCCTCGACCAGCGCATCCTGATCATATCGCGCGACCACCGATTGGACGGCGGGTGCCAGATCGGCCGGACGATGCACCAGCTGCAAGCCGAAGCTCGTCGACTCGTGACGGGGCTTCACGACCACGGGAAACCGCAAATCGCCGGGATCCTCGTTGCCGTGGCGCATGACGCGGAAATTCGGCGTCGGTACTCCGCTGTCGCGCAGCAGCTTCTTGGTGATCACCTTGTCCAAGGCGAGCGCATGGCCGAGCGGGCTCGACCCGGTATAGGGCATGCCTAGGACCTCGAGCATGGCCGGCACGTGCGTGTACCGGCACTCGCCCTGAATCCCGTACGCCATGTTGAATACCATGCCGGTCGGCCGACCGTCGCGGTCGGGAGGCATGAACCGCTCGAGCACCGACGGCAGCGTCTTGTCGCCCTCGCACAACAATGTGTCGTGACCACCGTCGCGCAACGCCGTCACGACATTGTCGACGGTCTTTTGCCCGTATCGCTCGGGGCACGGTCGCCCGAACCGGTTGATGACGCCGGAATGATCATGGTTCCGCACGATCGCGATGCGCATTTGCTTGACCTTCGAGCTCAGCCGCCGCCGCCGCGGCGTTCGACGGCCGCCGCCTGTCGAGCGGCCGTGTCCATTGAAGGCGCCGGCGGCACGACGAGTGGGTTTTCTCCTTCGAACAGCCGCAAGTTCAGATGCTTGTTGATCAACAGAATGCCGCCGGCCTGCACCAGCAGCATTTCGGGAAAGCGCAGGAAGAACGGCAGGACGCCGGGCAGGCTCGTCAGTGCCACGATGATGACAGCCGCTGCGAGCGTCGTGATGGTACGCCACGAGGCCTCGCGCACCCCGTCACGGTCGAGCACCTTGGCGAAGCTTTCGCAGGTCAGGCACAGGGCAATGACCGGGAAGAATGCGATTTCGCGCAGCCAGGCGAGATCCCACCATTGCCCGGCCAACAGCGGCACAAACAGCAGCGCCGACGCAAGGCTCAACAGCACCGCGAGCCGTGCGTAATTGTGATCGGTCTTGAGCAGCGGTCGCAAGACGACGACGGCGACGAGCGCCAGCGGCAGGAAGGCGGTGGCGATCGGGACGCCGATGACCTGGAAAGCCATGGCGATCAGAATCGGCCGGAACAGGCCCAGCACGCGCAGCCCGAACGTCAGGCGGAAAATCACCACCACCAGCGCCCCGAGCGGCACCATGAGGACGTTTTCCGCCATGGAATGGAAGTGCACGGGCAGATCGGCGAGCGAAAAAAACCGGCGGGCGACGGCGGATGTCGGCAGGACCGGCAGCTTGGCGAGCGCCACGCCGAGGGGAAGCCCCAGCAGGGCCACCAGCAGCCAGTCGGTCTTTGTCGCCGCATCAAGCCGCGCATTTGCCATGTCGCTTTGCCTCCCGTTCAGTGGAGCACTGCTGCCGTACCGTCGCGCCGCGGGTCGGCAGCGCCGCGCACGCTTCCGTCAGCGAAAAACTGCAGCGCCTGCACCGAGCCCATCGCGAAATTGCGAGCGGATTTGATGATCGGCTCGCGGCCCTGCATTCGCAGCTCGGCCAACAACGCGTTCGATGCGGCGGGTCGTTCGATCCACACTTTGCGGCTGATCAAACCGTGGACGCGGGGGGCCGCCACGGCTGTCGTCACATCCAGGCCGTGGTCGATCACGCCGCTTATGACCTGGAGAATCGCCGAGATGATGCGCCGGCTGCCGGCGGCCCCCAGGGCCAGGACCGCTCGGCCGGTGCCTCGCCGTTCTTGCACGACCAGCGTCGGTGCGACGTTGGAACGCGGGCGACATCCGCCGCGCAAGCCGTAGGGATGCGGTTTGCGCGGACAGGTGCACAGGTAGTTGTTGTAGAGGAAGCCGAGATCCCGATGCGCCACCTTGGCGCCGAAGACCGACTGGATCGACTGCGTGAGCAGCACGATGTTGCCGTAGCGGTCGCATACCGAAAGGTGGGTCGTATCGCCGGGCTCCTCGGCGGCACCGCCGGCAAAAACCGGCTTGGCACCACCGGCAATCTCGCCGGCACGTTCGAGCGCATAGGCATCGCTCAACGCCGAGCGGTCGAGATCGGCCGGCCCGTTCGGATGCAGGTCCCGGTCGCGAAAAACCGCGGAGGTCGTAAGTGCGACGGCCTTGCGCCAATCGTCGTCGCCAGCGTCGAAGCCGCTCGGAGCAAGTTCTGCCAGAATATTCAGCGCCGCCAGAAGTTGGAGGCCACCGCCCGGCGGCGGCACCGTCAGGATGCGAAAGCCCCGGTACGTCGTGCAGATGGGCGCACGTTCGATTGGCGGTCCGCAGCTTGCCAAATCCTGCTCGGTGATCAGACCAGCGTGACGGCGCATGTCGTCGGCGATCTGCCGGGCGATTGCGCCACGATAGAAATCCTCGACGCCGTGCTCCGCCAGCCGCTGCAGGGCCGCGGCCAGCTCAGGCTGCCGGAATCTGCATCCCACCGGCGGCGGGCAGCCCTCGTGCAGGAACAACTCGGCGGCCGAGGAGGCGCGCAGCTGCTCCGCCACCCAACGGGCCTGCCGGTTCTGCAACTTGGTTATGGCATAGCCGTCCGCGGCGATGCGGATCGCCGGCTCCAGCACGCGCCGCCGGTCCAGGCTGCCGTACCTGGCTTGCGCCCAGTCCAGCGTCGCCGGAGTCGTCGGAACCGTACAGGAGCGATAGCCACGCTGCTGCTCGCCGCGGCTGATCGTTTCCAGCGAGGCGGCCATCGGCGCGGAAGAATGCCCGTCGATGACGGTGGCCTGCCCATCGGCGCGGTGAACGAGCAGGACGGTTTGTCCGCCGATCCCGCACGCACTTGGCTCGCACGCGCACAGCGCCCACGCCGCTGCCACCGCCGCATCGATTGCGTTCCCGCCCGCGCTGAGGATTTCGAGCCCGGCATCGGTGGCACACGGGAACGCCGTCGCGACCGCCTCGGCGTGCCCGCATGCCGGCGCGATTTTTGCCACGAGCGGATGTTGATCGAGGGCCAGCATCGGCGCGCCGCCTCAGCCTTGCGGCATGTCGTCGAGCCAGCAGGCGCCTTCCACATAAGGCCGCGAAAAGATCTTCCCGATCCTTTCCGGGTGTTTGTTCTGGTGGTAGCGCATGTACACGCGGTTGTCGGTTCCGAGGTCGAGGATTTCGATTTTTCCCGTGTAATGCGACATGATGTATTTGAAGGTCTTCTGGATTCCACTCAGACGCTGATTGATGCCGCGGGCGACCTCGATTCCGTGGCGCAGCGGCACCTGGAAATGGGAGGCCGCTTTCACCGGCCTGCCCTGAAACAGATAGTACGGACGAACGCCGATCTCGTGACACTTGGCGAAGGTCGCCGCCAGGATGTCCGGATCGTCGTTCACCTTGGCGAGGAGCACCGACTGGTTCAGGAACTGCACGCCCGCCGCGCGCATCTTGCGAATGTTGCGCTCCGACTCCGCGGAAATCTCGCCGATATGGTCGAAGTGCGCAACGATCACCGGGGTCTTTCCGGCGTCGACGATGCGCTGGAACAGCTCCGGCAACGCCGGGTCCTCGAACCGCTTGGGCGCAAAGGCGACCGTCTTCGTGCCGAAGCGAAGCGAGCTCAGGTGCGGGATCGGCAGAAGATGGTCGAGAATCTTGTGCAGCTTTTGCGTGCTCAGCACGAACGGATCACCGCCCGACATGAGAACGTTGGTCATCTCGGGGTGACGACCGATGTACTCCGCCACTTGTGCATAATCCGGCGCGATCTCGTCCGAGTCGTTGCCGACGATGCGCTTGCGAAAACAATAGCGGCAGTACGAGGCACAGCGATCGGTGACCAGCAGCAGCCCGGTTTGCGGGTACTTGTGCTGAAGGCCGGGCACCACCGTGTTGTCGTGCTCACCGCTGGTGTCCAGGCTGCCGGGACTTTCGAACTCCTTGAGCGACGGCTCGACGATGTATTTGAGCTGGTCGTAGTAGCCGCTTTTCCTGATCTGTTCGCGATAGAAGCCGGTGACGTGGTAACGCGTGATGTCGTTGGCGCGCAGTTCCTCCTCGGTCACGAGTCGTGTCGCCTCGAGGAAGTTCATGGGGATACGTTGGCTCGATCGGGAGCCGTTCCGTTCCGCGCGGGTTGAGCCTGCATGAGCTTGGATCGAGTCATTGACGGACTGCGTCGATCGAATCCGAACTGCCATGGACTTCTCCGTTGTTCTGTTGGAGGTCGCCGCCAGCGGCGATGCACTCCCCAGAGATGATCTGCACGGTTGGGATATTCCGTGGCCGGGATCCCTTCTCACGGCGACTTGATCAATTTCATAAAATAAACTTTGGCGAGAACGCGGATTTCACGCGGAGATCGCGCGATGCGCATCCTTGCGCGCGACGTGAATTGCGCGAAGGTCCAGTGATTTCGCGCTGGTTTTCTTAAATCATGCGCGAAGTCGGCGTCGCGCGATTCGTGTTCTTGAAAGCGACAAGAAAAATTCACGAATCCGATTCCGTGTTTTCACGACAGAGTCATCGTTGCGCAATCTCGGTCGGTTATGTCCAATCTCGGTCGGTTATGTCATCGACGGAAATCGGCATGCGCGTCTGGGTTCGATTGTCGGCCGGCCGACAAACTGGCCACATCGCATGTCGCCCGAGCAACTTGGTGGCGCGCTGGTGAAGCAGCTTTGCCGGCTTCGGGCGCTACGAGTCGATCAGGGCTTCATAGAGAGAGCGTGCAACCCGCTCGAGCTCGTCAGGTGCCAGCGCGGCCGTTACCGCGCAGCCGAGCTCGTCATCGGTCCAGGCCAAGGTAATGAGATCGGAGTGGCTTGCCACCGGCCTGAACGGCGCATCCTTCCTGCCCGGCCACGGCTGGAAATACATCGTCACGAGCGCGCGTTCGGCGCTCAGGAAGGCCAGCTGCACCACGCGACCATTGGACCCAATGTGGAACTTAATCCCTACCAGCCGGTAATCGGAGTCGGCGGGCTCGCGAAGGGTGACGCGGCGCCTCAGCTCGGTGGAGAAGAATTGCGAAACGTCATGCAACGATACGGCCATGACCGGCGGGGAGTTCCCATTGATCAACAGCTGATGCGCGGCCAGCGTCTCCGCGCCAAATCGAGGCCACGAGTCCTCATCGCCCTGATGCCGGCACAGCCAAGCCAGGCAGGCCACCAGCGTTCCGGCGATGAACAGCGCCAGCGCTGCGGCTCGGACCCAGTGCGGCTGGGAGCGTGACCGACGAGAGTCCTGTCGCGGCACCGCGACGCCTCCCGTCCGCGAAAAGATCCGGGCGATCGCTCCGCCATCCGCGCGATAGGCCTCCAGCCGCTGCGCCTCTTCCGGATGGTCGCGCAGATACGCCTCCACCATGGGGCGGCGATCCTCCGCCAACTCGCCGTCCAAATAGGCGTGGAGCTCTTCTTCCCTTGGGATCCTCCTCGCGATCATGTCACGTGCCCACGGCCCACAGGTCGTGACCGTCGAGCAGGGCGCGCAGCCGCCGGCGGGCGCGCGCCAGCCTGGACATGACGGTCCCGATCGGGACATGCAGTATTTCGGCGACGTCCTGGTAGCTGTATCCGTCCAGGTTGATCAGAAGCAGGATCTGGCGATGCTCCATGGACAGCCGCCCCATGGCCCGCCCGAGATCCATCGCCACGGCGCGATCCCGCGGAGCAGCGGACGCCGCCAGATTGTCGGCAAATTCGTCGATCGGAAGCGAGGTGCCGCGGCGCGCGCCGCTGCGCAGCCGCATCAGGAACAGGTTGTTCAAGATCGCGAACAGCCACGGCCGCAGGCGCGCCGGATCCTGCAGCATGGCTTGTTTCGTCAGCGCTGTTTCGAGGCAATCCTGCATCAGGTCGTCGGCATCGGCCTTGTCGTAAAGCAGCGAGAACGCGTGCGTTCGCAGCTTCGGCATCTCGGCCACGATGGCAGCGTCCAAGCGCCTCTCCGGCGCGGATGCCGGTTGCGGCAGGATGAAGACGGTCTTGCTGTGGTTGGCCACAGGCATTGGCGAAGACACCGAATCGAGAATGAGGAGCGTCTTGATCTGGCTCAAACCGCGGCCGCGATTTCCGCAGGTCGAAGCATCGCCGCTAGGCGGGGGTAGGTAAGAGCACAACATGGCGAAGAAACGACCTGCGGCACTAAAAATTCAGCTCATGTGAGCAAATTGGCTTCGTTTTGTCTGGCGCATTCGATTCGTTTTGCAACATGCTGAATTTGCTGCCGAATAAATTGGGTTAGTTTTCGCGCGTCGCCGAGCGCCCGGTGCACCGGGTTCGTGCCGATTTCCACGCTGCCGCCCCAATCGGGTTCGTTCCTGCGGAATTGCACGCGTGCCCGCCGCCCGGGCGCTGTCATGCTTCACGATGTCAAACAGCCAACGCTCCGCACGATGATGACGCCAGTCCAAATGCCCTTGGCGTTCGCAGCGCTGCAGCCGGGCGCCCGATGACACGCTGCGCATGGCTCGCTTGCTTCCCATGCGCTTCCCACAGGGAAATCTGGCAAGCAGGGTCAGCTAAAATATCGGCTAAGCAGCTGATTTTATTGGTCGCGTCGCGTCGACTCCGCCCTGTACGAGCAGGGGCTCGCCGCGCACCAGGTACCAGATTGACAGGGTGACAACCGCAGCAATTACCATGGCGACGATGATGGACGGAATACGACCGGATGTCGGTGCCCGCGGCTTCAGTGTCTCCGGCAGCGGCTCAGGCGCGGGTGCTGTCGCCACGGTTCATGCTGGCGTAGCTTCTGTTCGAGCCTCGGTTATCGCCAAGTTCCATCGAATATCTCGCGGCTGGATTTGCAGGACAGCTTCAGCGCCGCACTGCCAGGGCAGACCAACTCGCGGCGAACAGTGCTCAGGCTTGTGCACGCAGCGCGGCGCGGTTCTCATCTCCTTCTGGTTCGACCCCGCCGACCATGCCGACTGAGGCGACGAATCTGTAGCCGCGCCCGGGAACATTGATGATGAACCGATTCCCATCTCTTCCGTCGCGCAGCGTGCGACGCATGGCGGACATATGGACCGTAAGATTGTTGGGTTCGACAAATACGTTGGGCCAAACGCGGGCCATCAATTCTTGCTTGCTGACCAGCTCACCTGGGCGTTCGAGCAAAACAATCAGGATTTCCAGAGCGCGACTTCCGAGGGGCACTCGCTTGTCGCCTTCCAGCAGAAGAAACTGTCTCGGGAGCAGGCGAAACGGTCCGAATGAAACTTCGGTCGGCGCAGCGCGGGCCGATTCGGTGCGTTTCTCGAAGAATGGCTTGTCCATCTCCGGACTTTGAACGGGGCGCCTCACGTCATGTCGCCGTTCGGGATGAAATTGCGCCAGCGCCAGCGCCTGGCGCCAGGGCAAGCGTCCGAAAACCGTCCTCGATGCTGATGCGCGCATGGTAACCTCGCGTGGGTTGGGGTCTATTTCCCGGCAAAGCTCCTTTTGAGACGTAATTTGACGCTTGGGGCGCCGTGATCTATTGCGCGCGGGTAGTGTGAGGTCCGCTTGTGGTTGGCTATGCTAAGCGAACGCTTAGACTAAGCCCGTCCCGTTCCGTTGGACAGGCTCTAGAAGTTATTGAGCGGCGTCCTTGTCGGCGAACCGGTAGCCACTTCGCCGGGACTGCCCTGCAAATGACGCGGGGGCGATGTCTAACCTCGTGCTTCCGCATCCCTTAGCCGGGGTGAGCAGGTATGCGAGGACGACCAGCGGTGTAGCAACCGCGGCAGATGGCGATTTGCACGCATGGACAGCGCGCTCGCGCGACCGCCGAGGAGGATACGCTTAGGCCGGCTCAGGACCTCTGCGGCTGCTGTGAGGTCAAATTGAGGATATCCGCCATTCGGCTGAGCTCGGGAAGGGAACGAGCCTTCATCTTCCGCATCAGGTTGGTGCGATGCACCTTCACCGTGGATTCGGTGATGCCGATATCGTGGGCAATCTGCTTGTTCAGGCGACCGGCCGCGACCTGAACCATGATCTCACGCTCGCGGGAGGTGAGCGTGTCGAAACGCTCTCTGAGCCCAGCCAACGCCTTTTCACTCTCCCGTCGGGCCCGATCGCGAGCAAGTCCGGCCTCGACAGCGTCAAGGAGCTCCTGATCACGGAACGGTTTTGTCAGGAACTCCATGGCACCGCCCTTCATCGCTTGCACTGTCATCGGGACATCGGCGTGCGCCGTGATGAAGATGATCGGCACTTGCCTGTTCGCCGCGGCAAGGTCGCGCTGAAGCTCGAGACCGCTTCGCCCTGGCATTCTCACGTCGAGTACAAGGCAAGTCGGGCCACTCGACGGATCGGCGTTCAAGAAATCTGAAACAGACGAAAATTCCCGGGTCTGCAGCCCGACCGTCCGCAACAGCCTCGCGACGGAATCGCGAAACTCAGGATCGTCATCGATGATCAGAACGCTGGGGGTCTCGTCACGCATCCCGGTCCCACCCTAAGGGGAGCGCATTTTGTTCTACGCTTATCATGTTTGCTCTCGTTGCATTAGTGCTTCCGTTTGCGTGTCAGCTTGGATTTATATGTTAAGCCTAATTTTTCTGACTGGACTCGACGTCGTTTGATTTTGTTTTTGAGGTTTAGGCCGATAGGCCACCACGGTTAGGGACGCGGGCATTTCACAATCGCGCAACCACAAATAGCGCCTGCTGCCTGGGCCAATGGCCGACGGTCTGAGCCATCGCTTAGGGACGCGGGCATTGCTTCGTTTGGAACCGTGCCTGACATTAGAACATTGCATGCTGGCGCGCGGTGCTGCCGGGCCGGCATCCGTGGCGGGCGAAGGAGGTGCCTTGGAACCGCAATGCCGAACCGTACACTGATATCGATTGTCGACGATGGTCAGCCGTTTCGAATCAATGCGAAAACTCGTGACGTTGCTGGGCTACACGGTTGTTGCCTAAGCGAATAGCCGAGGGCCTAAGCCATCGCTTAGGGGCTTTTCGACATCAGGCCGCATTGCTTTATTGGACCCAATCCTCGACATTGGATCATGACATGCAGGCGCGAGGTATTGCGGCGCCGGCATGGCAGGGGCGGGCGCGGTAGGCGCCTGGAAACCGCAATGCGCGGTAGGCGCCTGGAACCGCAATGTTGGACCGTACACTGATATCGATCGTCGACGATGATGAGTTCTTTCGCGAATCAATGCGAAAACTCCTGGTGTTGCTGGGCTACACCGTCGAGGCGTTTCCGTCAGCAGCCGATTTCCTGGCATCGCCGCTCTTGCCTCAAACCGCCTGCCTGGTCAGCGACGTCCAAATGCCTGGAATGACTGGAGTCGAGCTGCACCGGCATTTGGTCGACGCCGGGCACACGATCCCGACGATCCTCGTTACCGCATATCCCGACGAGGTTGTCCGGGACCGGGTCGTAAAGGGCGGGGTTGTTTGCTATCTGAGCAAACCAGTGGACGACGACCATCTCGAGCGGTGCCTGCGCTCTGCTCTGCGGCCCGGTACGCCGATTGAAGAGAATTCATGAGCCGTCTTGGGCCGCCGGCAGGGTGAACTGAAATACGGCGCCGCGAGGTTCATTCGCCTCTGCCCACAGCTGACCCCCATGGGCATCGATGATCGACCGGCAGATCGACAGCCCCATCCCGACGCCGCTGGATTTCGTGGTGTAGAATGCTTCGAAAACGCGCTCCAGATGCGTCGGATCGATGCCCGGCCCGGAATCGCGCACTGCCACCAGGACGCCTGTGTGGTCTTGCTCGGTGCTGATCAGCAGCTCTCGTGCCCCTGCCTCAACCGAGCCCATTGCCTCGACCGCGTTCAGGACCAGGTTCAGGACGACTTGTTGCACTTGAACGCGATCTCCCTGAACGGGAAACAGGCCGTCCGCGAGGCGAGTCTGGACTGAGACGCCATTACTGACGATGAGGCTTCGCGCCAATGCAATCACGTCGCTGACCGCCTCATTCAGGGCGAAGGGCTCCCTTCGCGGAGGTGCTTTCTTGATCTGATCACGCATACGGCCGACGATATCCCCAGCGCGGTCGGCATCCCTGACGACGCAACCGAGTGCTTCCCTGGCTCCGCCCAGATTCGGCGGACTCATTTCCAAAAAGCGCATCCCCACACGAGCATTGTTGCGCGCCGTAGCAACGGGGTGCAGGACTTCGTGGGCCAGCGACGCAGCCAATTCTCCCATCGTGCTCATGCGGTTCATGTGGGCGAAATCCGATTGCATCTGCTGCAATCGCGCCAGCGCTCGTGTGCGATCCTCGATGTCCGTCAGCAGAACGTACCAGCGGGCGATACGCCCGGAGTCATCGCGAATTGGGACGCCGCGGTTGTCAAACCAACGATATTCGCCGTCGAAGCGCCGCAGGCGTTGTTCGATTTGGTAGGGAATCCCGGAGGCGATCGATCTCGTGAAAACTTCAGCGACATGGGGAAGATCTTCGTGATGTACCGTTCCGTTTGTTCCCCAGTTCATCAGCTCTTCCAGTGACTGGCCACAATACTCGATGATTTGGCGATTGACGGCTTCGAGGTCACCGTTCGGGGCCAAGATCGCAACCAGACCGGGTATCCCGTCAATGGCTGAGCGCAAACTTCGCTCGCTTTCACGCAGTGCCTCTTCGGCTCGCTTACGCTCCGTCAAATCGAGCACGAAGGCATAGCCTTCGAGCCGTCGCTCGTCGAAGGCGGCGAAGCCCATCAGCACCGGTACGCGGCTCCCGTCTTTGCGCAAGTACTCTTTTTCGAATGGCAGGACGGTCCCGGTCGCCTTCACCTCTTCCACAGTTGATGCGTCGCGACCGCGCCACTCCGGCAGGGACAGAGCCGACCTTGTCAACCGACCAGCGGCCACATCCGCGCGGTCGTATCCGACCATGTGGAGGAAGGCGTCATTGGCCTCGACAACCAAGACATCGTTCGTGTGGGCGTCCAGGTTCGGGCCAGCGACCTTCCAGATGAAGGTCCCGATGATGTTTGCGTCCACCAGGCGCCGAATCTTTCCTTCACGGTCTGCCAGATCGCGATAGAGCCGCGCGTTCTCAAACGAAATCGCCGCCTGCGACGCAAGCACCTTCAACACCGTGACGCGCTCAGGCGTGAACACGCGCGGCGTCAGATTGTTCTCGAGATGGAGAATGCCGATGAGTTTTCCCTGGTTGACCAATGGCAGACAGAGAATGGAACGGGCGCGACGCTGAACGATGTAGGGATCGGCAGAAAACGGATTCTGAGACGATGCATCCTCGAGGATCACGGTCTCTTGCGTGCGCATCGCATAACGAATGAGTGACTCCGGCAGCGCGGCTGCAATGCCTGTACCGCGTTCCCGCACGTGCACGGCTACATTCTCTCCGCGCGCGGTTGCTTCAGCGTCTACCTGCAGCTCGTCACTGCGCGGGGAGATCAACAGGCCTCGCTCGGCGCCGGCGTGCTCGATGGCGGCGCGCATGAGTCCCTCGATCAGCTTTTCCAGAACCATCTCGCCGGAAAGGGCTTGGGAGACCTTGATCACCGTCGCGAGATCGAGCTGTTCGACCGGTGCTTCGATCGTGCCCGCCGGACCCGACACGCGCTCGTCCTGCCTCAGCCGCGGATGGATCTGATCGAGTTGCCGCACCTTTCCGTCAGCGCCCCATCGCAGATAGCCCCGCCGCGCGTTTCCCAGGTAGAGATGTGCGACCTCCTCGAAACCGCGTGCCGCGTAAAAGCGGGCAGCCAGCTCGTAGGCGAGCGCCTCGTTGTGGACAAAGCCGTTTGCGCGTGCCGAAACAATGGCGCGCTCGTACAGGTCCATGGCGTCGAGCGGGCGTCCCTCGAGACGGGCAATCTCGGCTCCGATCAGCGCTGCACGATCGTCGAAGTTCTGCGGACAATTCGCCGCCCAGGCCCGAAGCTCTTGCCGGTGTCTCGCGAGCGCCTCTCGCTGCTTCATGTACGGGGCTGGAGCTATCGGCTCGCACAGTGCGGCGCGAGAGAGCGCGGCATAGAAATGATATTCGGCCTTCTCCGTCGGAAAGAGCGACACGAACGGGGATGTCGCATACCATGTTTCCACCTTGTCAGCGGCGTCGACCGCTGACAGGTAATCACCGGCAAGGAAGCGCGCCTGGAGCTTTCGGATCCAGTAGAAACATTCCAGGATGGCGTGGGCGGGTTGACCCGTCATGCGCTCCTCGAAGGAGCGCTCCGCGAAGCTACCATCGTCAAGGGAGCCGAACGTCGTGGTCCTTCCGCGTAGCATCCGGACAAACGCGAGCAGGGAGGAAATTCTGTCGAGAAAGAACCCAAATCGCTGTACGAACTCAAGTACCTGCTCGGCCTCACGTTCGATTTGATCGAGTGGATGGCCGCACGCAAGAAGAAGCGAAATAAGGGCACGGCACCCCATCACAGCAAATGACGGATCACCGTGCTCTTTCGCCATCTGGAAGGCTAGACGTGCCGGAGCGATCCCTTCGCCGAACGGTCGTGTCCAGGGGACCAAGGCCGCGAAGACGAAATAGGTCCTTCCCCCAAAATGATTCAATCGGCGACGTTCAAGCAGATTGCAGGCCATCTTTCCGAGTTGATAACCTTTATCGCGATGGCCGAAGCGGGCGCTGGCAAGAAGGCCCATCGCCGCGTAGTTGTACGCTGCGAGCTCGCTATTGCCGCGCTCCAGGTTGAGATTAGCGGCCCTGCAGTAGCTAAGCGCGCCCAGATCATTGCCGATGTACATGGCTGGTACGATCAGACTGGTGAGCACGTCGAGCGTTGCCAGAGCCTCCGGATCTTGCATTAGCGGCAGCTCAACAACATCCTCGATGGCGCGATTTCCAAGCAATGACCAGAAGCGGTCGTACTCGTTGCGCGCGTCCACCTCGGTCGGATGGAGTGGCCAATCGATGCCCACATGCTGCAAGCATTCCAGGGCAACCGCCACCGCTCTTTCGCCTGCCCCAAGCATTACGTAGAGATCCACACGCCGGCGTGCCACGGCGCATTGCTGGACCGCACCGACGGCGCGCCTTGCCAGCGTCGCCAAGCCCTCCTTAGCCACCTGCAGCGCGCCCGTACAGACCTCGCAGTCGGCCCGATGCAGCTCCAATGCAAAGGCCAGCTCCCGCCGGCGTTCCCACGCGTCCTCCGGCAACAGCGCCGCACCGGCGGTGAGATATGCCAGCGCGGAGGCATAGGCCGACGCCTTCCTAGCGCGCTGGCCAGCGGCCAGGTTCAGCTCTGCGAGTTGCTCGCGTTCCTCGTGTGACGTGATCAGCGAAGCGCCGCGGTTGAGCTGGTTGACGATCTCGAAGATCGCCTCATCGCGTTTTTCCCGTGGTGTCTGCGCCACGAGCAGTCGGCCGATTTCCAAATGCGCCTCGACGCGTGACCGTTCCGGGATCAGCGCATAAGCCGCTTCCTGCACGCGGTCGTGAGCGAACCTGTAGGAGCGATCGAGACGCTCGATGAATTGTTGCCGTACAGCCTGCCAAAGAGCCGCGTGCACCTGCTCCTCGGGCGTTCGCAGAACGATTGCGAGCATCGCGACGTCGGCGACGTTGCCCAGGCAAGCGAGCTGCCGTACCGCGCCCTGCGTGTCGAGCGGCAGCCTGATGAGCTTGTCGGCCAGGAGCTCCACGACGTTGTCCGTGTACCGTTTGGCGTGGATGCCGCCGAGGTCCGAGGACCATCGCGCCCGCGCGTGATCGAAGGCGAGGAGTCCCTCGTCGGCGAGCACGTGAAGAAATTGGATCACGAAGAACGGATTGCCGTCGGTCTTCGCGTGCACTAACTCCGCGAGCGGGGCGGCCTGCTCCGCGTCGCAGTGGAGCGAGTCCGCGACAAGGCTTTCCAGGTCGGCGGCCGTCAGCGGGCCAAGCTTGATGTCCTGCACCCTTCCGGTTGCCCGCATCGCGTCGAGCTTGCGCATGAGCGGATGCGCTGCAGTGACTTCGTTGTCGCGATAGGCGCCGATGAGGAAAAGATTGCGGAGATCGGAGCGGCTCAGCAGGTCTTCCAACAGGTCGAGCGTCGCCGCGTCGAGCCATTGCAAGTCATCGAGGAAGAGCGCCAGAGGATGTTCCGGCCGGGCGAAGACGCCGATAAACTGGCGAAACACCATCTGGAATCGCCGTTGCGCGTCCTGGGGCGGCAGCTCGGGGACCGGCGGCGGCTCGCCTAGGATGAACTTCACTTCCGGAACGAGATCGACGATCAGTCCTGCGTTCGGTGCCAGCGCCTCCCGCAATGTGTCGCGCCAAGGCGCAAGGTCAGCTTCGCTCTTGCCGAGCAGCGGCCGGATCAGGTTCTGAAAGGCCTGTGCCAGCGTCGCGTAGGGAATGTCGCGTTTGTACTGATCGAACTTGCCGGAGGCGAAAAGCCCGCGCGGCGGTACCAGCACCGGCTGCAGCTCGTTGACGACCGAGGACTTGCCGATGCCGGAATAGCCC
>Ga0209466_1000069_pt1 | contig 21990 bp, 19 predicted proteins | sample PanSoiPlo30MoBio_FD_188323 | JGI IMG/M metagenome (GOLD analysis project Ga0209466, IMG submission 188323) | Tropical forest soil microbial communities from Panama analyzed to predict greenhouse gas emissions - Panama Soil Plot 30 MoBio (SPAdes)... | ecosystem: Environmental > Terrestrial > Soil...
ACTGCAGGGCCGCGCGCGACATGGTGCTGCGGGGATCGCGAATCCTGCAGAACTGATCCCTGGGCCGACTCGTGGTCCGGATGGAGCGTCGGCGAAATCCGGGATTGGGCCGGATTCGAACCAGCGACCAACCGGTTAAACAGTTGCGCGGTTTTGAAAGAGCACGAAGCTGAGAACCTCTCTAATGCCGCCGGGCCAGAATTCGCGAGATGAACGTTCCGCGCGCCGATTGCGACAAAGGGGTCTGGGATCTTGCCAATTTGCAGGCAGACGCAACATGGCCATTCATCATGCTGTCAACGAACGCAATTTCGATTCCGTCTTCCAGCCCGCCAACGGCAGCCGCTCGGCGAAGCTCACCATCAAGCTGAAGGTTGATCTGTTTGCACTCGATCCGTCCCTGGCCGACAGCCCCGCGGCCGGGCAGCATCCGGTTCACCTCGTCAACAATTTGGCCCATGCCAAGCGTGGGCTGGTGAAGGATTCGGACGGCGATCCCATCATGTGTCGCTCGTGGCTCACCCACGAGTGGAATGAGTTCAAAACGAAGTTCAAGAGCATGGTCGAGATGTCGTGGAACAACCAGATGATCCTGCTCCCCGGCGGGCCCAGACCGGGCGCCGGATCGCACGTCAAAGACTATCAGCAGATGCTGGCCAGTCCGCGCGCGCCGGCGCATGTCGAATGCGCACTTGAACTCGACCTGACGTCGAACGGAGCCCAGGCCGAGATCGACGTCGCGCACAAGGTCGACAAGCGCCGCGAATTCCGCAGCGAGATGCACCGTATCGTGGACACGGACGTGGAGTTCGAGACCACGACCATGAAAGGATTTCGCGACAGGAAGATCTTCCAAGTCACGGCGGCGCACGAGGTCGGGCATTGGCTGCGTGATCTCGGCAAGCCCCACTTCAACCACGTCGATTGGGAATATGCCAAGACCCTTCCGCCGGACCAGCGGGGAAGCTCAGCGTATGGTCACGTTCTGGGAAAACGGGTCGCCATGATGGGCGATGGAAATCTGTGTACCGAACACGAAGCGAAGCCATGGCTGGGCCGTATCGGCCGGCACGTCAGCACGCTGTCCGGCTGGAGCTTCATGCACAGGATCCATTTTCGCCAGCGCTTTCCTTGACCCGGTTTAGGTGGATGGCGCTGCGGGACGTAAACCCCGACGATCTGCGGGGCGGCAGCCGAATCCTGATGCAGTCGAACGAGGCTGTCAGCGAGCGGCTTCTGGAATCTGATGGCTCCCCGGGCCGGATTCGAACCAGCGACCAACCGGTTAACAGCCGGTTGCTCTACCACTGAGCTACCGGGGAACAGGCGAAACAGCCGCGCCGCGAAGCAGCCGTGCAGGCGTATAACAAACGCCTCTCAGCTTAGCAAAGGATGAATGCCGCAGGCCTTTGCGTTTCGGCGCGGCGGTACGGCACGCCGAAACGGCCAGGGCGGACGCATCGTCCGCCCTGCCGTTCAGGCTTTCGCTGATACGCTGATACGTCGGTGGTCGCGTGCGGCCGACCGAAGGACGTCCGGTCAGCCGGCAGGCGTCAGAAGTCGTACTTGCCGTTGACGACGATGCTCGGAATGTCCTCGCGCTTGATGCCGCGGGCGCCGAGCTCGGCCTCGGACAGGTTGGCCAGCACGTCGTAGCGGTGCGCCATGGCGCGTGCCAGCCGGATGCCGGCAAACAGCTCCGCCACCGGGCGGAAGAATCGGGTCAGGCGGCCAATGCCCTGGCCCTCATCGTGTAGAACAAGAGTGGTCATCGGTTGTCCCCTTTGTCTTTCTTTCGGACCTGATATAGGCTGGTATACCAATTTGTCCACCATGGCTTACCGCACAGCGGCAATGACCATGCTGCATAGCAACACATACTTTTGCATCAAGGTTCATCAGGAAGTGAACAAAGATTCGCAAAATAGGCGCTGGCCGACTCACGGCCAAGCCCAATCCAGCCATGCGAGGATTATAGTCCGGGGCCCGGCAGCGGCGTCGTCGCCAAGGCGCTCATCGGTTCGGGGGTTTTGGAGGCCACGGCCGGAATTGAACCGGCGTACACGGTTTTGCAGACCGTTGCGTAACCACTCCGCCACGTGGCCTTGAGGCTCTGAGCTCGTAAGAGGAGCGGGTGGTCGCCACCCCTCTGTTGTCAGCCAACTGCAGCCCGATCTCGGACTTTCGCTTCTCTAGGGCCATCGCCATCGCATCGTCAACCAAGGCGATCGTGTTCGCTCCCCCCTCGACCATGTGGCGGAGATCGAGGCTGATCCCGACGGGAGTGACGGAGCCGCTTGCACGATCCTCGGGTGATGCCAGAGCGGGCATGTGGCTGGCCGGACGATGCGACCGGCCAAGAGCCGGGTCGCCGGGAGGAGCTGCGTGTCCCCCGGGCCACGTTGCAGGACGTCGCCGTCACCCCTTTGCGATCTCCGGGATGGCCGGGCCCCCGTCGAAGTTTCCGAAAATGTAGTTGTCGCGCGGCATTTCCCAATCTTGCGTTTTCGCCGGGCTTGCCGCACAAGCGCGCCACAACGTGGGAGGCGCCCATGGATTTCGTGCAGGCGCGCAACAGGATGGTCGACGGCCAGGTGCGAACCGGCGACGTCACCGACCTGCGCCTCTTGGCGGCCATGCTCGAACTGCCGCGCGAGCGCTTCGTCGATCCCGCCCAGGCCGGGCTGGCCTATGCGGATCTCGACGTCCCGCTGCGCGCGACCCGGCGCTGCCTGCTGCGGCCGCGCACGCTCGCCAAGCTCATCCAGGCGGCCGATGTCGCGCCTGCTGACCGCGTGCTCGATGTCGGCTGCGCCAGCGGCTATGGCGCGGCGGTGCTGGCACGCCTGGCCGCCGAGGTGGTGGCGCTGGAGGAGGAACCGGCGCTGGCCGCGATGGCGACGAAGGCGCTGGCCGGCGCCGCCAGCGTGTCGGTGGTCACCGGCCCGCTCACGGCCGGCTGGCCGGCGCGTCAGCCTTACGACGTCATCCTGGTGGAAGGCGCGGCCGAAGTGGTCCCGCCCGACCTGTTCGGCCAGCTCGCGGACGGCGGGCGGCTGCTCTGCATCGAGGGCCGCGATCTCGCCGGCCGCGCCATGGTCTACCGCTCCGCCGGCGGCCAGGTGAGCGGGCGCCCGGTGTTCGATGCGGCGGCGCCCCTGCTGCCGGGATTCGCCCGGCCGGCCGTCTTCGTGTTCTGAGCCGGCGGGCACGATTCGCCCCGCTCAGCGCGCGGAGAAAATTCGACCACGATCGGAGTGTCGGGGCGCTGCGGCTCGCTGTCGGATTTTACCCTCCGCGGGCCCCCGCCCACCCAGCAAAACCGGGCGATTTGCCCCAGGTGTGGCGCAGAAGCGGCAGAGAAAATCTTTTCACCGCGGCAGGGCCGTCGCGGGTTCCCAAGTCGCTCGGCGCGCGCGTAAATTTCCTTTCGGTACCAACAGGGGAGTGTCAGCCGCTCGGCATGAATGGCCTGCGGCGGAGTGCTGGCATGGCGGGAGGGACAGATCGGCCGGCGCGCCGCGCGGCGGTGGTCGCCGTGATCGCGGCTATGGCCGCGATGCGTCCGGCCGCGGCCGAGACGCTGGCCGGTGCGCTCGCCCTGGCCTACCAGAACAACCCGCAGCTCAATTCCCAGCGCGCCATCGTGCGGCAGCAGGATGAAGCGGTGCCGCAGGCGTTGTCCGGCTACCGCCCGCGCGTCACCGGCACCGCCAATATCGGCGAGCAGTTCACCTGGCAGGTGACGGGCGGCGGCCCCGTCGACATCAAGCAACGCTTCTACACCCAGCCGCGCAGCGTTGGCGCCCAGGTCCAGCAGACGCTGTTCAACGGCTTTCAGACCGCCAACCGCACCCGCGCCGCGGAAAGCCAGGTGTCGGCGGCGCGCGAGACATTGCGCGTGATCGAGCAGCAGGTGCTGCTCGATGCCGCCACCAACTACATGAACGTGCTGCGCGATACCGCCATCCTCGAGGTCCAACGCTCCAACGTGCGTGTGCTCGGCGAGACGCTGCGCCAGACCCGCGACCGCTTCAATGTCGGCGAGGTGACGCGCACCGACGTGGCGCAGGCGCAGGCCCAGCTTGCCGCCGGCCAGTCGCAGCTGCTCGGCGCCGAGTCCAACCTGGTGACGTCGAAGGCCGCTTACCGGCGTGTCGTCGGCATCGAGCCGGGAAAGCTGGCGCCCGGCAGTCCGGTCGACCGGCTGTCGCCGCGCACGCTTCCCGCCGCCATCGCCGAAGGCGAAGCGATGAACCCGTCGGTGACCGCGGCCATGTACGGCGTCGACGTTGCCATATTGCAGGCGAAGGTCAGCGAGGGCGCGCTTTATCCGGTGGTGACGCTGACCGGCAGCGTGCAGCGCAGCCACGATGTGACCGGCAACATCCCCGAACAGTTCCAAGCGCTGGGCACCCTCGCCGTCACGGTGCCGATCTACCAGGGCGGGGCCGAATACTCGACCATCCGCCAGTCGAAGGAACTGGTCGGCCAGCGCCGGCTCGATCTCGCCACCAACCGCGACCAGGCGCGCGCCAACGTCGTGCAGGCCTGGGGCCAGCTCGAGGCCGCCAAGGCGCAGATCCAGGCCGCGCAGGAACAGGTCACGGCGAGCGAAGTGGCGCTCAACGGCGTGCGCGAGGAGGCGCGGGTCGGCCAGCGCACCACGCTCGACGTGCTCAATGCCCAGCAGGCGCTGGTGAACGCGCGAGTCAACCTGGTGACGGCACAGCGCGACCGTGTGGTGGCCTCCTATACGCTGTTGTTCAACGTCGGCCGCCTCGGGCCGCAGACGCTGGGTCTGCCCACGTCGATCTACGATCCCATGGTGCATTACCAGCAGGTGCGGGACGCCTGGGGCGGCGTGCGCATTCCCGACGGCCGCTAATCAGCGAATGGCGAATAGCGAGTAGGGGAGGGCGCCCTCCCCCTCGATCGCGCTCCCGTTCTGGCCGGCCCGTTTTCCCCGCTTGACCACTCGCCATTCGCCCCTTGACAGAACGTCGCGAATATACTGAAATTTCTGTTGTGACAGAAATTTCTGACAAAACCGGAAGCCTGCCGCCGGCCGTGGAGCGCTTCGTGCTGCACTGGGGCGACATGGGCAGCGAGTGGGGCGTCAACCGCTCGGTCAGCCAGATCCACGCGCTGCTCTACCTGTCGGAACGGCCGCTCACCGCCGAGGAGATCGCCGAGCCGCTCGGGCTGGCGCGCTCCAACGTGTCGACCTCGATCAGGGAGCTGCTGGCGTGGAACCTGATCCGGCGGGTGCCGATCAAGGGCGACCGCCGCGACCATTTCGAGGCCGAGACCGACCTGTGGGAGATCGTCACCCGCATCGCCGCCGGCCGCAAGGAACGCGAACTCGATCCCGCCGTCACGGCGCTGCAGGCCTGCGTGCGCCAGGCCGAGCGCGATCGCAGCATCCATCCGGTGGCGCGCAAGCGCCTCAGCGAGATGCTGGACTTCGTCGAGACCATGGACCGCTGGTACGCCGAGATGACCACGGTGCCGAAGCCTAAGCTGGCGGCACTGATCCGCCTCGGGTCGCGCATCGTGCGCCTGCTGTCGCTCAAGGCCGATCGGGCGGCACGCAAATGAAACGCCCGACGCCCAATGCCGACATCGTGGCGCCGCAGCGGCGACGGGCGCAATCGAATCTCTTGAGCGATCTGCGCTTCCGCACGCTGATCGGTGATGCCGACTGGGCGGCGCTGCCGCCGTCGATCCGCCGCCGTTTCACCCAGCGTCTCGCTGGTGGCAACACCATCGTGTACAGCGGTGAGGTGGTCGAGACGCGGCTGAGCCGCGCCGGCTGGTGGCTGGGCCAGGCGCTCCGGCTCGTCGGCGCGCCCTTCCCGCTCCGCACCGATGTGCGCGTCCCCAGCGTCGTCACCGTGACCGAGGACATGGCGCAGGGCGGCCAGGTGTGGACGCGCCTCTATGCGCGCCGCGCCGGATTTCCCCAGATCATCCACTCGGCGAAGCGGTTCGCCGGCCCGACCGGGCTTGAGGAACATGTCGGCTATGGCATCGGCGTGGCGCTCACGGTTCATGTCAGCGACCGCGCGCTGGTCTTCCGTGGCGACAGCTACTTCGTTCAGGTCCTGGGATTGCGCCTGCGGCTGCCGCGCTGGCTGACGCCGGGGCGGCTATGCGTCACCCACGCGGAGCTCAGCGCCGGCGAGTTCCGCTACACGCTCGAGCTCACGCATGCACGAGTCGGCACGCTGGTTCACCAGGTCGCCTGGTTCCGGGAAACGGAGCAATGGACGCCGCCCTCCTGTTGATCCTGATCGCGGCGCGGGCGCGCGCCGGGGCCATGCCTGATCGGGCGTGGCGAGACGCGGGACATGCGCACCCGAAGTGGCGCCTGGGGCGTCGTGAGCGCGGTCAGCTGCGAGGCAGCATGGTGACGCGGTGGTGGCGCGCCGCGGCCGGCACCGGCACCCTGTCCATGCTGGCGGGCCGCGACGTCGCACCTGCGCGTATGCGCTCGGCCTGGATGCGCGCCCTGTGCGAGGTATCGCTCATCCGCTCGACACGCTGACTCTTCCCAAGCTTTGGTGGGATATGGTTAGCCTGTCCACAGGCTGTTGCTTGCGTTAGGCCTTCGACCTGCGATAGTCGCTGGCATACTGATGGCGCCATGTCGGGCGTGATTCGCGTTACGTTAGGGAAGGCACGCGGGCCCGGTGCGGTGAAGGATGCGGCCATGAACCAGCCCGCGAAGGCCCAAGAGCCGTCGATGGAGGAGATTCTCGCCTCCATTCGACGGATCATCGCCGACGACGATGCAGCCAAACCGGCGAAGCCGGAGCCGGCCAAGCCGGCGGCCGCCGCGCCGCCGCCGAAGCGCGCACCGAAGCCGGCGCCGCCCGAGCCCGCCGCCATGAGTCAGGACGACATCGACGCGATGTTGTCCAACTTCGACCAGCCGCCGCCCGCGCCCCCGCCGCCACCGACGGCCCCGCCGGCGCCCGAGCCGGAGGCGGACGTGCTCGATCTCACCGAGGCCATGGCGACGCCGGAGCCCGAGCCGCCGCCGTTTCGCACCATCGGCACCGAGCCGGACGTCATGTTCGCCGAGCCGGCACCCGAACCGGAGCCGCCGCCCCCTCCGCGGCCGGCGCCGGTCGCCGTACCGCCGCCGGACCGTATCGTGTCGGACGCCACGCGGGCGGCGGTCGATGCCGCGTTCAACTCGCTCGCGCAGACCGTGCTGGTGCAGAACGCCAGGACGCTCGAGGACCTGGTCAAGGAGATGCTGCGGCCCATGCTCAAGAGCTGGCTCGACGACAATCTGCCGACGCTGGTCGAGCGCCTGGTGCGGGCCGAGATCGAGCGCGTCTCGCGCGGCAGCAGATAACGCGCTGCAGGGTGGCAAAATCGCCACAGGATCTCTAGCAGGCGACAGATCCGCGCGAAGCGATTTTGCCCACCCTATGAATCCATTCGCTTCTTGAGCCGCCCGGCGAACCACAGCCCGAGCAGCGGCAGCAGGATGGCCACGCCGACGAACAGCGGTACGGCGCCGGCGCGGTCAACGATCGGTGCGGCAAGCGCGACGCCCGCGGTCTGCCCGAAATAGACGGCGGCGGAAAACAGCGCCACGGCGGTGCCGCGCGCCTGCGGCGTCATCTGCGTCGCGTTGGTCTGCAGCGTGTTGTGCAGCATGTAGAAGCCGAGCCCGATCAGCGTCACGGCGAACGGGGCGACGAGTGCGCCGGGCGCCAGCGCCAGCATCAGGTAGGCGAGCGCCAGCATGACGCTGCCGTAGAGCGCCAGTCCGCGCTGGCCGAGGCGCAGCACCAGCCACTTGACGGCGCCGGCATAGATCAGCCCGCCGACGCCGAACGTCCCGACCACCAGGCCGACCAACGTGAAGCTCAAGCCGAAGCGCGAGTGCAGATCGGCGCCCACATAGGCGAAGGCGCCGAACACCAGCGCGGTCTCGGCGGCGACTGCCAGCATCACGATGCGCGCCCAGGCGCTGGAGAGAACCAGCGAATAGCCGGCAAAGATATTGCGCGGTTCCTCGTCGTGGAGGCCGGGCACGCGCGTGGCCGGATTGACGGCAAGCTCGCGGAACAGCGCCAGGGCGGCCACCGCGAAGAAGGCTGCGAGCACGAAGAAGACCGAACGCCAGCCGAGCAGGTCACCGATCACGCCGCCCGCCGCCTGGCCGAACAACTGGCCGGTGATCTGGCCTGACAGGTAGCGCGCGAGCACCTGCTGGCGCCGCTCGTAAGGCGTGACGTCGCCGATATAGGCCATTCCGAGCGGAATGATCCACGCCGCGCAGGCACCGGAGGCCACCCGCGCCAGCGTGAGCGCGGTCAGCGTCTGGGCAAAGCCGCACAGCAGCACGGCGACGCCACACAGCGCGGTGGCCACCGCGATGACGCGATACTTTTCGAACCGGTCGCCGATCGGGCCGGTGATGAGCTGCATCGACCCGTGCATGATCGTGTAGGTCGATACGATGACCGAGGCGGCACCGACGCTCACGCCGAGATCGGTGGCGATCTGCGGCAACAGCGAGTCGGCCGAGCGCACCATCGCCTGGCTGGCAAAGCCGGCGACGGCGAGAAACACGATGGCGCGGGTCGGGCTCTTGTGCTCGGGCGGGGAAGGGGACACGGCCGCACGTGTAGCACGCCGTTGACAGGCGGCGCAGCCGCGGGCTACCGCCCGCGCGGCGCCAACGCCAGCGCCGGAGAGGCTGAATGGAGAAGACCTACCAGCCGGCCGAGGTCGAAGGGCGGATCTATGCCGCCTGGGAAACGTCCGGCGCGTTCCGTGCCGGCCGGCCTGAGCGGCGCGGCGCCGAGCCTTTTTCCATCGTCATCCCGCCGCCCAATGTGACCGGCTCGCTGCACATGGGCCACGCGCTCAACAACACGCTGCAGGATATTCTGGCGCGGCTTGAGCGCATGCGCGGCAGAGATGTGCTGTGGCAGCCCGGCACGGATCATGCCGGCATCGCCACCCAGATGGTGGTCGAGCGCCAGCTCATGGAGCTGCAGCAGCCGGCCCGGCGCGACATGGGACGCGAGGCCTTCGTCGCGCGCGTGTGGCAATGGAAGGCGGAGTCGGGCGGCGCCATCATCAACCAGCTCAAGCGCCTGGGAGCCTCGTGCGACTGGTCGCGCGAGCGCTTCACCATGGACGAGGGACTCTCCCGCGCCGTGCTGAAAGTGTTCGTCGCGCTCTACCGCGAAGGGCTGATCTACAAGGACAAGCGGCTGGTCAACTGGGACCCCAAGCTGCTCACCGCGATCTCCGACCTGGAGGTCCAGCAGGTCGAGGTGAAGGGTCACCTCTGGTACATCAAGTACCCGGTCGAAGGACTTGAAAACACGTTCATAACCGTGGCCACCACGCGGCCCGAGACGATGCTCGGCGATACCGGCGTGGCAGTGCATCCGGACGACGAACGCTATCGCGACCTGATCGGCCGCAATGCCGTCCTGCCGCTGGTCGGCCGGCGCATTCCCATCGTGGCCGACGAGTACTCCGATCCCGAGAAGGGCACGGGCGCCGTCAAGGTGACGCCGGCGCACGACTTCAACGACTTCGAGATTGGCAAGCGTCACGGCCTGCCTATGGTCAACATCTTCGATGTCGAGGCCAAGCTTGATCTCGACGGCAACGAGGATTTTTTGGCCCACGTGCCGCCGTCCCCGGAGCTCGCCGAGACATTGCGATTGCACGGCGTGGACCGCTTCGCGGCGCGCAAAAAAATCGTCGCGCGCCTCGAGGCGGCGGGCCTGATCGACCGGATCGAGCCGCATGTCCACACGGTGCCGCATGGCGACCGTTCGGCCGTGGTGATCGAGCCGTTCCTGACCGACCAGTGGTACGTCAACGCGCATGAGCTGGCCAAGCCGGCGCTGGCGGCGGTGCGCGAGGGCCGCACCGTGTTCGTGCCGCCGCATTGGGAAAAGACCTATTTCGAGTGGATGGAGAACATCCAGCCATGGTGCATCTCGCGCCAGCTGTGGTGGGGACACCAGATCCCGGCATGGTACGGGCCGGACGGGAAAGTGTTCGTCGCCGAGACGGAAGACGAGGCGCTGGCCGAGGCGCTGACCCACTATACGGAGACGGAAGAGATTACGCCGGAGCACGGCCACGACATCGCCGCCGATCCTGAGCAACGGGCAAAATTTCTCAACGAATACCTGCGCCGCGACGAGGATGTGCTCGACACCTGGTTCTCCTCGGCGCTGTGGCCGTTCTCCACCCTCGGCTGGCCCGACCAGACGCCGGAGCTTGAGCGCTACTATCCGACCACCGTGCTGGTCACCGGGTTCGACATCATCTTCTTCTGGGTCGCCCGCATGATGATGATGGGCCTCCATTTCATCCGCGAGGTGCCGTTCCGCGACGTCTACATCCATGCGCTGGTCCGCGACGAGCGCGGCGCCAAGATGTCGAAGTCGAAGGGCAACGTGATCGATCCGCTCCAACTGATCGAGCAGCACGGCGCCGACGCGCTGCGCTTCACGCTGGCCGCGCAGGCCGCGCAGGGCCGCGATATCAAGCTTTCGCCCCAGCGCGTGGAAGGCTACCGCCACTTCGCCAACAAGCTGTGGAACGCGGCGCGTTTTGCCGAGATCAACGGCTGCGTGCGTGTCGAGGGTTTCGATCCGCGCGGCGCCCAGGAACCGCTCAACCGCTGGATCGCGCACGAGACTACGCGCGCCGCCGACGAAATTTCGCAGGCGCTGGACGACTACCGGTTCAACGAGGCTGCCAACAGCGTCTACCGTTTCGTGTGGAACGTGTTCTGCGATTGGTACGTCGAGCTGGCCAAGCCTTATCTCATCGGAGCCGATGGCGCCGCCAAGAACGAGACCCAAGCCATGACGGCCTGGGCGCTCGACCAGATTCTAAAGCTCCTGCATCCGTTCATGCCGTTCGTCACCGAGGAGCTGTGGCGGGTCACCGGCGAGACCGGCGCCCCGCGACGGGGCCTGCTCGTGCTCAGCGACTGGCCGCAGCTTGCCGGGCTGGAGGACGCGACAGCCGAAGCCGAGATCGGCTGGGTCATCGATGTGATCAGCGCGGTCCGCTCGGTGCGCGCCGAGATGAACGTTCCGGCCGGAGCGCAGGTCCCGCTCGCCCTGGTGACCGACAATGCCGACGTGAAGGCGCGCGCCCGCAGGTGGGACGACGTGATCCGGCGGCTGGCGCGCATTTCCACCATGGATTTCCCGAGCGCGGTGCCCCCCCAATCGGTGCAGGCCGTGGTGCGCGGCGACGTCGCGGCGCTGCCGCTTGCCGGCGTCATCGACATCGCGGCCGAGCGCGCGCGCCTGGAAAAGGAAGTGGCCAGGGTCACGGCTGACATCGCTCGCATCGATGGCAAGCTCGGCAATCCAGATTTCATCGCCCGGGCACCTGAGGACGTGGTGGAGGGCGAGCGGGAGAAGCGGGATGAACTGGAAGGCCGGCGCGCCAAGATCACCGAGGCTCTGGCGCGGCTGAAAGACACAAAGTAATGCGGCGCTGGGCCCGACGGCTCGGTTGGTCGCTTCTCGTTCTTCTGGCGGCATTGGTGGTCGCGACGCTCGTCACGGCCCGGTGGGGCGACGCGAAGCTCTATCCGGCGCCGGCCGGCGCGCCACGGGTTGAGGTGTTCGTGGTCAGCCACGGATACCATGCCGGCATCGTGGTGCCGCGCGGGCCGATGGCCGATGTCGCCAGTGCGCAGGGACAGGCCGCGCTCGTGCTCCTGGCGGAGCGGTTCTCCGACTATCGCTGGCTGGAGATCGGGTGGGGCGACGAAGGGTTCTACACCTCGGTGCCGACCATCGCATCGCTGACCGTCCGGTCGGCTGTGCGGGCGCTGTTCCTTCCCGGCAACCCGTCAGTTCTGCATGTGGCCGGCCTGGGCAACGGTCCACGCGCGGCCTTTCCGGCGGCCGACATGGTGCGGCTCGGCCTGAGCGAAGCCGGATTCGCCCGGCTGCTGACGCGCATCGATGCGACTTTCGCGCCTGGCCCGGAGGATCTCGGGCCCGGCCTCTATGGACCGAGCCGATTCTATCGTGCGCGCGGCGCCTTCCATGTCTTCAATGTTTGCAATCACTGGATCGCCGGCCTGCTCGACGCCGCCGGGGTTCCGACCGCCCCTGTGCTGGCAACGCTGCCGCCGGGTCTGCTCATCGACCTCCGCTGGCGCGCCGGTGCGGTGGCGCTGCCGCGATCCGGGTGAGCGCGAACATTCCCTATCCCTGCGGTTGTGCTATCCTGGCGGGAGCCGCATGGCGCGAAGCCGAGGGAGGATGAAATGGGCAGTGAAGCGACCAACGTGGCGAAGCTCCAGGAGGCCTACGCGCGGTGGAGCGACACAAAGGGGCACAGTGCCGATCACTGGATGGGGCTTGTGGCCGATGACATCCAATTCGGTTCGCTCGCCCAGGGGGCGCCGCGCGTCACGTTCCTGAAGAGCTACAGCAACCGCGACGCCTTGGCTGACTATTTCGCCGCCGTCCTGGTCGACTGGGAGATGATCCATTTCACTCCTGGCGAATTTGTCGCCCAGGACGATCGCGTGGTCATGCGCGGCTCCATGGCCTGGCGCAACAAGCACACTGGCCGCACCGTGGAGACGCCGAAGGTCGATTATTGGCGGTTCGCGGGCGGCAAGGCGGTGGAGTTCTACGAATATTATGACACGGCGCGCGTTCTCGCGGCCGCATGCGGCGACACCCACGTGGCCTACGCGGATCTGGTGAAGACCGCCTGAGCCGGAAGAGGAACCGACCGGGTCCTAGCGCCAGGCCGGCTCGCTTTTCTTCTCATAGTCCTCGAATGCCTTGACCAGGCCGCCGAGGACTTCGGCGGCGGTCTCGAACATCGCCTTGAACTGCGGCTCGTCGACCTTTTTGATGTCCTCGCGCAGATGGTCCATGATCTCGCGCAGGCGGGCCTGCATCTTTCGCGTATGGTGGCGCGGATCCGCTTGCTCTGCCGGCATGCGACGTCTCCTGTGTGGAAAGCCCGGACACTGAACCGGGGCGGCGGCGGTCGGTTCCGCCGCCTCATGCGGATGTGAGCCCCGATTTTGGCGGATGACGCGATGTTTGACCTCAACAACCGGAAGGGTGGCCCCCACCTGATCGTCACGGCCAAGACCGCGCACAAGGTGCACTTCTTCGATGCCGCGACGCTGACAATGACGGCGACGCTGGACATGCCGGGCTCGACCCACGAGCTCGCGCTCTCGCCGGACGGTCGCACCGCCTATGGCTCGGTCTATGGCGACGGCATTTTCATCAAGCGCGTCAACCCGGATCGGCGCATCGTTGTGATCGATCTGCCGTCGAAGTCGCTTGCACGGGTGATCGATCTCGGGGCCGTCTATGCGCCGCACGGCGTGATGATGGACGAAGGCGGCACCTTGTGGTCGTCGGCCGAACTCGGCAATGCCGTGCTGGCAATCGATCCGGCAACCGGCGCGGTGCAGAAGGTCGACGTCGGCGGAACCGCTCATTGGCTCGTCATCAGCCATGCCACCGGAAAAGTGTTCGTGTCGGTCAAGGCGGACCATGTGGTGGTCGTCGATCTGGCGCGCCGCGTGGCGGTCGATCGCATCGAGCTGCCGCACATTGTCGAGGGCCTGGCGATCTCGCCGGACGGCGCAACCGTCTATGTGTGCGGCCAGACCGCCGCCGAGCTCTATGTGATCGACGCGCGCACGCAGGCGCTGACCAGAACCGTCCCCATCGACGGCGCCGACGCCAGCAGACGGCAGATGCGGCGGGTGCGGGTGTCGCCCGACAACCGATACGTGGTCGTCTCGTCCAACCAGGACCACCACGCGGCGATCTTCGAGGCGGAGGGATTGCGCCAGATCGCCTCGTTCCCGACCAAAGCGTCGCCCATGGGGTTCGGCTTCGCGGCCGACGGCAGGCACGCCTATCTCTGCTGCCACGACGACGCTGAGGTGTTCGAGTTCGAGCTCGCCACCGGGCGCGTCGTTCGCACCTTCCCGACAGCGGCGGGCTGCGAGTTCATCGTCGGGTATTCGGCCTGAGGTGTTCCGGCGGGGAGTGATTTTGCCGCCTGTTACGGCCTGGCAGGCCCGCGGCGGTGCTGGCGCCGGGGCTAGCGGAACGGCTTGCTCACGAAACGCGAGCCGGCGAGCCCGTAGCGCCAGGGCTGCTCGGCCGCCTTGGTGATGCCGATGCGTACGCCGACCGTGATCGCCGGGGCGGCGTCGCGCCCCGTCAGCGCGAACGGCAGGGAATCGAGGGCAAGGCCATTGTGCCGGCCCGTAATGCCGAGCGCCTGGCAGACACGTCCCGGCCCGGCGCACAGCAGCCGCTCGTCCAGGGTGCGGCGGCGCCGGCGCATGGTTCTCAGCCCGGCGGTCGGCCGGAGCGCGCGGATCAGCACCGCGCTGGCGCTGCCCTCCTGTTCGCACACGAAATTGAGGCACCAGTGGATCCCGTAGGAGCGGTACACGTAGGCATGGCCGGGTGGGCCGAACATGACCGCATTGCGCGGCGTGCGCCCGCCATAGGAGTGCGCCGCCGGGTCCGTATGATGATAGGCCTCGACCTCGACGATCTCGCCGCCGACGCCGTTGAAAAGCACCGTCGCGCCGATCAGGTCGGGCGCCACCGCGTGGACGCTGCGGTTGAAGAAGTCGCGGGTGAGGGCCGCCATCGTCAGGCCGGCTTCCGACCAAAAAGGTGAATGTGACTTAACTGCCGCGCCTGTTGCCGGCCAGCCACATATTTACAATACTTCATTGACATGCGGCGCGCCCGGTCCCTGCGCCCCGATTCGGACATAAGTTCTTGGGATCGAACAAGCGCGCCCGCACCTGAGCTTTCCGCAACAACGAACGGAAGGCCACCCAACTGCCTGAAGCCGGACCTTGAAGCTCGGCACAGGCGTGTCGGGGACCCGTGCGGTGGGGGGACGACGAGGGGCTGGTAGCGCGTATGGACGCGAAGACGAACATCAAGGCCAAGCTGCCCAGCCGGCACGTTACCGAGGGCCCGGAGCGTGCGCCGCATCGCTCCTATTACTATGCGATGGGTCTGACGCCGCAGCAGATCCACCAGCCGTTCGTTGGCGTCGCCACCTGCTGGAACGAAGCTGCGCCCTGCAACATCGCCCTGATGCGCCAGGCCCAGGCGGTCAAGAAGGGCGTCGCCGCCGCTGGCGGAACGCCGCGCGAGTTCTGCACCATCACGGTCACCGACGGCATTGCCATGGGGCACCAGGGCATGAAGTCGAGCCTGCCGTCGCGCGAGGTCATCGCCGACTCGGTCGAGCTCACCATACGTGGTCACGCGTATGACGCCCTGGTCGGCATGGCCGGCTGCGACAAGTCCTTGCCCGGCATGATGATGGCCATGTGCCGCCTCAATGTGCCGGCGATCTTCATCTATGGCGGCTCCATTCTGCCCGGGACGTTCCGCGGGCAGCCGGTCACCATCCAGGACGTGTTCGAGGCGGTGGGCAAGCATTCGGTCGGCGCCATGTCGCTCGAGGACCTGGGCGAACTGGAGCAGGTCGCCTGTCCGTCGGCCGGCGCCTGCGGCGCCCAGTTCACCGCCAACACCATGGCGACGGTGTCCGAGGCGATCGGCCTGGCGCTGCCATATTCCGCCGGTGCGCCGGCCCCCTACGAGCTGCGCGACCGGTTCTGCACCGCCGCCGGCGAGAAGATCATGGACCTGGTCGCCCAGCAGATCCGGCCGCGCGACATCGTCACCCGCAAGGCGCTGGAGAATGCTGCCGCCGTCGTTGCGGCGTCGGGCGGCTCGACCAATGCGGCACTCCACCTCCCGGCGATCGCCAACGAATGCGGCGTGCCCTTCGACCTGTTCGATGTCGCCGAAGTCTTTAAACGGACACCTTATGTCGCGGATTTGAAACCAAGTGGCCGTTATGTCGCCAAGGATTTGTTCGAGGCTGGCGGCGTGCCACTCCTCATGAAAACTCTACTCGATCATGGCTTCCTGCACGGCGACTGCATGACCGTCACCGGCCGCACGATCGCCGAGAACATGCGCAGCGTGAAGTGGAATGCCGAGCAGGATGTGGTGCGTGCCGCCGACAAGCCGCTGTCGCCGACCGGGGGTGTCGTCGGGCTGAAGGGCAACCTGGCTCCCGAAGGCGCGATCGTGAAGGTCGCTGCCATGGCCAACCTGAAGTTTTCCGGACCGGCGCGCTGCTTCGACTGCGAGGAGGATGCCTTCGCGGCCGTGCGCAGCCGCGACTACAAGGAAGGCGATGTCCTGGTCATCCGCTACGAAGGCCCGCGCGGTGGGCCCGGCATGCGCGAGATGCTGGCGACCACGGCCGCTCTCTATGGCCAGGGCATGGGATTGAAAGTCGCGTTGATCACCGACGGACGTTTTTCCGGCGCGACGCGCGGGTTCTGTATCGGCCACGTCGGGCCGGAGGCGGCGGTCGGCGGGCCAATCGGGCTGCTGCGCGACGGCGACATCATCGACATCGACGCTGAGGCCGGAACTCTGAACGTTCGCCTCACCGACGAGGAACTGGGCCGGCGCAAGGCGCAATGGAAGCCGCGCGACGGGGAGTTCGGATCAGGTTGCCTGTGGAAATACGCCCAACAGGTGGGTTCGGCGCTATCGGGCGCCGTGACCCATCCGGGCGCGGCGGCGGAAAAGCAGTGCTATGCGGACATCTGATACGATCGTTCGCATCGTCGCGATCGGGCTTGCGCTCGGGTTCGCGCCCGTGCGTGCGCTCGACGGCACGCCAAGCGACGGCCCGCCCGGCAGCGTCGACCGCATGACCGCTCCGACCGCACCCGGCGTCAGCATCGAACGCCTGCCGTCGGCGGTCGCGCCGCCTGGCCGATCGGTGCCGGTGGTCGCCGCGCCCTCGCGCCTCGACATGCCGCGTCCGCCCGCGTCCGTCCCGTCCGTCACGCCCGGCCGCGCCGCGTTACCGACACCGGTCGAAGCTTTCCGCTCCGGCACGCAGGCGCTGCGCGCCGGCGAGAAGGAGAAGGCCATCACGTCGCTGCAATACGCCGCCGAGCAGGGCCACGCGCTCGCCCAGTGGAAGCTCGGCCGCATGTATGCCGAGGGCGACGGGGTGGAGCGCAGCGACCTGCGCGCCTTCGAATATTTCCGTCGCATCGCCGATGCCTACGCCGACGACAGTCCCGGCACCGCGCAGGCCCGGTTCGTGGCCAATGCCTTCGTCGCGCTTGGCCACTATTACCTCGATGGCATCCCGAACTCGCCGGTCAAAGCCGACCCGGTGCGGGCGCAGGAGATGTTCTCGTATGCGGCGTCCTACTTCGGCGATCCGGATGCGCAGTACTACCTGGCGCGGCTCTATCTCGACGGAAAGGGCGCGCCGCACGATGCCCGCCAGGCGGCGCGCTGGCTCAGCCTCGCCGCCAACAAGGGCCAGCATCAGGCGCAGGCCACGCTCGGCCGCATGCTGTTTCGCGGCGAATACGTGCCGCGTCAGGTGGCGCGCGGGCTGATGTGGCTGACGCTGGCGCGCGACAGCGCCACCCCCGAGGAAACCTGGATCACCGAGCTCTATGACGCGGCGTTCAAGCAGGCGAGCGACGACGAGCGCGCGCTGGCGCTGGTCTATCTCGAGCGCTGGATCAAGGGCCGCAGGGATTGACCTCCGCGTTCGTTCCCGCGCGGCGGGAACCCATGGTCACGCTTCCCGCACAATAAGCTCTACTGGTGGTGACGGGTCGCAGGCGCGCGGCGTGGTGTTCACCGCTCCTCCAGGTCCAGTTCCACCACCACCGGCACGTGATCCGACGGCTTGTCCCAGCCGCGCACATGCTTGTCGATGGACGCCGCGACCAGGCGGTCCGCCGCCTGCGGCGACAGCAGCACGTGGTCGATGCGCAGACCCTTGTTCTTCTGCCAGGCGCCGGCCTGATAATCCCAGAACGAGTAGAGGCCGGGTGCGTCGCTCACGGCGCGAACCGCATCGGTGAAGCCGAGATTGACCAGCGAGCGGAAGCGGGCGCGCGTCTCCGGCTTGAACAGGGCGTCGCCGATCCAGGCCGGCGGGTCGTACACATCGGCCTCGCTCGGGATCACGTTGTAGTCGCCGGCCAGCACCAGCGGCTCCTCGAGCTTCAGGCGGCCCTCGGCGTAGTGCCGCAGGCGTTCCATCCATCGCACCTTGAATCCGTACTTGTCGGTGTCCGGCGGGTTGCCGTTGGGTAAATAAAGCGACGCGATGCGTAGAACTCCGGACCTGGTCGAAACCACGGCTTCGATAAAACGGGCATGATCGTCGGCGTCGTCGCCAGGCAGGCGCGGCGTCACCTCGTCGAGCGGGAGCTTCGACAGGATGGCGACGCCGTTGAACGTTTTTTGACCATGTATGGCGACATTATATCCCAGGGCCTCCAGGGGCTCGCGCGGAAAGGCGTCATCGACGCATTTGGTTTCCTGGAGGCATACGATATGTGGCTGGCGTGCCGACAGCCAGGCGACGAGAGGGTCGACGCGCTGCTTGATGGAGTTGACGTTCCAGGTGGCGATCAGCATGACGAAGACACAGATGGGCGCCGCGACCATGCCTTACCGCAGCGCAGCGGGGAAGAGGAGGAATTCGCGTTTCCTTATGGGGTTCCCCAGGAGACGAGGGGATACGCTTGGCGCCCCCAGTATGATAGAAGTCTCGCCAGAATGCGGCGGGGCGGAATCGAAATCCGGGGATAGCACAGGGACCCAGGGTGGGGCGACGCAGCCTGGGCCGGCGGCAACGTGATGAAAAAGCGTACATGGGCCTTGTGCGGGGTCGTGGTTGCCGTCCTGGTGGGCGCCGGATGGCAGACGAAAAATCTTTGGCGACCCGAGGGCGCCGTGGCCCAGGCGCCGCGCCAGCAGGGCGGACGCGCCATTCCGGTTGAGGTTGCGACGGCGACGATGAAGGCGCTGCCGGTGCGCCTCGACGCGCTCGGCACCGTGACCCCGATCGCCAGCGTGGCGGTCAAGTCGCGCCTGGAAACCGAGATCGTCGGTGTCCACTTCGCCGACGGCGCCCTGGTCAACGAAGGCGACGTGCTGTTCACCCTCGACAGCCGTATCCTGCAGGCGCAGATCCGCCAGGCCGAGGGTGTGCTGGCGCGCGACAAGGCGGCGCTCGAGGCCGCCGAGCGCGACATCCGGCGCTACACCGAGCTGGTGGCCAAATCCGCCACGCCGGTGACCAATCTCGACAACGCCAAGACCGCGGCCGATACGGCGCGCGCCAACATCACGGCGGACGAGGCGGCGCTCGAGAACCTCAAGGTGCAACTGACCTACACCACGATCCGCGCGCCGATCGCCGGACGCATCAGCGCCGCGACCGTCAAGGTCGGGAATTTCGTGCGGCCGAGCGACCTCGTGCCGCTGGCCACCATCAACCAGATCGCGCCGATCTATCTCTCGTTCGGGGTGCCGCAGCGCATGCTGCCGGAGGTGCGCGGCGCCCGCGACGAAGGTGAAGCGACGGTGGAAGCCGTCATCCCCGGCGAGAGCCGGCGCGCCACCGGCCGCTTGACGATGATGGAGAATTCCGTCGAAGCTGCCACCGGCATGGTCACGCTGCGCGCCACCATGGACAACAAGGACGAACTGCTGTGGCCGGGAACGCTGGTCACGGCCCAGCTCACGCTGCGCGTGGAGCGGACGGTGGCGGTACCCACGGTTGCCGTCCAGGTGGGCCAGTCGGGCAGCTTCGTCTACGTGATCAAGGACGGGGTCGCTTCGGTCCGCCCGGTCACGGTCGCGCGCACGTTCGAGGGAGAAGCCGCCATCAGCAAGGGGCTGGCGGACGGCGAAGTGGTCGTCACCGACGGCCAGTTGCTGTTGACCAACGGGTCGAAAGTCGCGCCGCGCGAACCCAAAGCGGGGGCGTGAGCGATGACGCTGTCGGAGATATGCATCCGCCGGCCGGTGATGACGACGCTGATCACGGCGTCCATCATCGTGTTCGGCGCCTTCGCGTATCGGCTGCTGCCGGTGGCCGCGCTGCCCAAGGTCGATTTCCCCACCATACAGGTCACGGCGCAACTGCCCGGCGCCAGCGCCGAGACCATGGCGGCGTCGGTGGCGGCACCGATCGAGCGGCAGCTCTCGACCATCGCCGGCATCTCGTCGATGACGTCGTCGTCCTCCCTCGGCAACACGTCGATCACCATCCAGTTCGACCTCAACCGCGACATCGACGGCGCCGCGCTCGACGTGCAGACCGCGCTGACCATCGCGCAGCGGCGGCTGCCGGTGGAAATGACCACGCCGCCGAGCTTCCGCAAGGTCAATCCGGGCGAATTCCCGATCCTGTTCATCGCCATCATCTCGCCGACGCTGCCGCTGTCGACGGTGCATGAATACGGCGACTCGATCTCGCAGCAGATCTCCCAGCTTCCCGGCGTCGCCCAGGTCCTGGTCTACGGCGCGCAGAAATTCGCCGTGCGCGTCCAGGTTGATCCGGTGGCGGCGGCGGCGCGCAACATTTCGCTCGACGACGTGCGCAACGCGGTGGCGAAGACCAATTCCAACGTGCCGGTCGGCACGCTGTCGGGCCCGAAGCAGAACGTGACGTTGTCGGCGACGGCCGCCATGGAGCGCGCCGCCGACTATCGTTACGTCGTCGTCGCCTGGCGCAACGGCAACCCGGTCAAGCTCGATGAGATCGCCCGTGTCGTCGACAGTGTCGAGAACGACAAGGTGGCGAGCTGGTTCAACGGCGAGCGTGCCATCGTGCTGGCCATCCAGCGCCAGCCCGATGCCAACACGGTCGAGGTGGTCGATTCAGTGCGCGAGAAGCTGCCCGGCTTCCGCGCGCAGGTCCCGGCCTCCATCGACATGCAAGTGCTGATGGACCGCTCGGTGCTGATCCGCCAGTCGGTGGTGGACGTGCAGGAGACCCTGGGAATCGCCATCGCACTGGTGATCCTCGTCATCTTCCTGTTCCTGCGTTCGGCCTCGGCGACGATCATTCCGGCGCTGGCGGTGCCGATCTCGCTGGTCGGCACCTGCGCCGCCATGTACGCCTTCGGGTTCTCGATCAACAACATGACGCTGCTGGCGCTGACGCTGTCGGTCGGCTTCGTGGTCGACGACGCCATCGTCATGTTGGAAAACATCATGCGCCACATCGAGGGCGGCATGCGGCCGTTCGAGGCGGCCCTGAAGGGTGCGCGCGAGATCGGCTTCACCATCATTTCCATCACGTTCTCGCTCATCGCGGTGTTCATCCCGGTGCTGCTGATGGGCGGCGTCGTCGGACGCGTGTTCCGCGAGTTCGCCGTGACCATCGCGGTCGCCATCGTGGTCTCCGGCTTCGTGTCGCTGACGCTCACCCCGATGCTGTGCGCGCGCGTCCTGCGCAGCCATCACGCTGGCGAGAAGAAGCAGATGTGGCTGCTGCGGGCGTTCGAGGCGACGTTCAACAGCTGGCTGCGCGCGTATGAATGGTCGCTCGGCAAGGTGCTGAAATACAAGTTCGCGATGCTTCTCGTCACTTTCGCCACCATTGGCGGCACCATCTACCTCTATCTCGCCGTTCCCAAGGGCTTCTTCCCGATCGAGGATACCGGCCTCCTGATCGGCGTGACCGAAGGTGCCACCGACATCTCCTTCCAGTCGATGGTGGAGCATCAGGCCAAGGTCGCCGACATCGTGCGCGCCGACAAGGCGGTCGACTACGTCAATTCGACGGTCGGCGTTGGCGGTCCCAACCCGACGACCAACTACGGACGCATGTTCATCGCGCTCAAGCCGAAGTCGGAGCGCAAGGAGACGTCGAACCAGATCATTCAGCGGCTGCGCCGGGCGACCAATGTCACACCCGGCATGGCGGTGTATTTTCAGAACATCCAGAACATCAACATCGGCGGCCGCATCGCCAAGAGCCAATATCAATACACATTGCAGTCGAGCGACACCGATACGCTGTATCGGGTCGCGCCGGAGATGCGCGACAAGATCGCGACCTTCGAGGGGC
>Ga0209466_1000070_pt1 | contig 21803 bp, 16 predicted proteins | sample PanSoiPlo30MoBio_FD_188323 | JGI IMG/M metagenome (GOLD analysis project Ga0209466, IMG submission 188323) | Tropical forest soil microbial communities from Panama analyzed to predict greenhouse gas emissions - Panama Soil Plot 30 MoBio (SPAdes)... | ecosystem: Environmental > Terrestrial > Soil...
GGGGAACCGAAGCGCCTCGATCAACTGCCTCGCAGCGACAATGTGGAGGATCGGCGAGCGGAACGACCGTGGATTGGCCGTGGCGCCGGTCTCGGCATCGGCACGATCATTATTCTGGCATTGATCGGCTGGGCACCACGCCCTTCACCCACGGTTCGTCAGGACAGCGCGTGCACTGGTTCATGAACGGGGTGAGATCGGGGGAGGTTTCAAGCTGCGACACCTACCAACCATCGGAACCCTGATGCGATTCAGCGCTCATGGCCCGACGAGCCTGCGCCAATGGCCGGTCTGTCGTCCGTGCCCCTCGCCGGTCGTCATGCCAGGGAGCTCGATACGATAGCGCACGGAACGTCATATCAGGTGCGGCGGACAGCAAAGAGTGGACCACATCGTAGCCGCCGTCAGATGACCAGGGTGAACGACGATGGATCTCAAGCACCTCATCTTGTGGGGATTCCAAGTCAGCATCCTCGCCATGGTCTTTGGACTCGGTCTCAGGACTACGGTCCAGGACTTGTTCGACCTGGTCCGGCGGCCGGCCCTCCTGGCTTGGTCGCTGCTGGCCATGTTCGTGGTCATGCCGTTGATTGCGGTGCTGCTGGCGCGAGCATTCGAGTTCCGGCACACGGTCGAGGTCGCACTGATCGCGCTCGCAATCTCACCTGTTCCCGCTCTGATACCAAGGAAGCTGAGCGAGATGCGGGGGCCGGATCCCCATGCGATAGCACTGATGGCGACGGTTGCCCTCCTGTCGATCGTGATCGTTCCGCTGCTTGTCGTACTGCTGGCACGAGATTCCGGTCGCTCGCTCGCGGTGTCGCCATGGAAGGTTGAAGCCGTCATTGCCGCCACAGTGCTGCTGCCGCTCGTCGCCGGCATGGTATTTCGCGCCGTGCTGCCGATGTTGGCGGAGCGGGTCGAACTGCCCGTGTCGATTGCCGGAGGCGTCCTTCTACGGCTGGCGGCGCTGGCGTTGTTGTTTACGAACCTGCCTGCAATCTGGGCGCTCGTCGGAGATGGCACGATCATCACAATAGCCATCTTTGTCGTGGCAGGATTGGCCGCAGGTCACCTGCTCGGAGGACCGGATGCGGACGGGCGAACCGTCCTTGCGCTCGCCACTGCGTCCCGTCACCCTGCCATTGCGCTTGCCATCGGGTCGGCAAACTTCCCCGAGGAGCAGTTTGGGGCTGCGGTTCTGCTGTATCTCCTGGTCAGCGCGGTGGCCGGCTTGCCCTATACGATGTGGCAGCGAAAAACTGCCCGGGACAGAGAAGCAGCCGCAATCATTCTGGACGCGCACAAAAAAGCGATCGATGACATACAGTCTGGGCGCCCTGCGCCATACTACATTGCTCCATCCGTCGCCCCGGCTCCATCCGAAGCCGCCACTTCTCCGCCATCGCCCGACAACGCGCCCGCGGTGAAGAAGACCGAGGGGTAGGAGTACGATCGACAAGGCAGCGTGTTGTCCTCTATGACACTCTCGCGCACCGAACGCCTTGAGATGACGGCCGGAGCGCAACCGCACGTCGGGTAGTTACATTTCATGTCGAGCTTCGATCTTGCACTGTCGGTTGTGCTTGGCGTTGGGCTCGCCGCTGCGACGGGTTTTCGCGTGTTCGTGCCGATGCTCATCGTGAGCGGTGCAGCCTATACGGGGCACCTCGCGCTGGGCGACAGTTTTGCCTGGCTCGCGACGCCGGCTGCGCTGACGATGCTTGGCGCAGCGGCGATCGCAGAGATCCTGGCCTACTACATTCCGGGGGTCGACAACCTGCTTGATGCGTTGGCGACGCCGGCTGCATTTGTTGCCGGAACAGTGCTGTCGGCGGCGGTCATGACCGACATGCCTCCGCTGGTGAAATGGGCGGCGGCCGTCATTGCGGGGGGCGGCATTGCCGGACTCACGCAAGTTGCGACCGCGACGCTCAGGGCGAACTCTACCGTCTTGACCGGCGGTCTCGGCAACCCGGTCATCGCAACCGCCGAACTCGGTGGCGCGCTTCTGGTTCCGCTTCTGGCGCTGGTGGCGCCGCTCGCCGCGCTCGTGGTTGTCATCCTTTTCATATGGTTGGCAATACGTCTGCTGCGGCGGCGGCGGCAAGGAGCGATCGGTCGAACGAGCAGAAATACGCGCTGACTTGCCGATCGTGGCGAGCGCGCGCCGTGCCAGGCAGGCTGGAGACCCGAGGTCGGGGGATCCTCGCTGACGGCGACGGCGACGGTGCCTGCTTCGGCTGGCAATCCCCCGGGAGTTCGCGCGGTGCGGCCGGAGCCCCGAGGCAAGGATCGCCTGCTGACGAGATTTCCGGTTGTTGCCTCCCTGCGACATATCGAGACCATCCGGCGATGTCCGCTTCCGAGGGTCGAAGCGGTCATGTGGCGGAAATCGTCGAAGGATCAACTCTGACCCCGCAACCAAATACCTCCGGCTTGATACCGTGACGATCGAACGTCCGATCGATCGGTCGCTATAGGCATTTCCTTGGACCCGCGTAGACAGACGACGTCTTGTCACTATGGCGAAAACGCCCTACGCGAATTGCAACGCAAGGTCGTCGCAGAACGTCCTTTAAGAATCGCCTTCCAAAGAGCCCTTGGAAGCGGGTCAATCCGAACCACCAAACCAGGGCCGCATTCGCGTCTGAGGTGGCATCGACTGTGCGTTGGTGCCGATCATGCGGCGCGAGAACATACAGGGAAGCCAAATGTACGCGGACTTCAGCTCAATGGGGAATGAGGCGGCAAGGGAAGCGACCCAAGATCGCCGCTCACTCAACGGCGCAAGAAAACGGACAAAATTCACGCCGGCAAACGTTCGCCAGATCGTCAATTTGGTCGAGCGCGGAAAGGGAAAAGAGGAAATTGCAAATATCATCGGCGTCACGACCGGAACGCTCCAGGTAACCTGCTCGAAACTTGGGATCAGTCTTCGGCCGCCTCGCTTTGATACTGGCACTGGTATACTGCGGCGTCGGCGAGTAGATCGAAAGAACGCGGAATCCTCAGCAGAGGCAAGCTCGCAGTCGGCGCCCGTCGCGCAATGCACGAATGTACAGGATCAATCAAATGTGCAGGATCAACCATTGGCAGAGAACGGGCGGATGAAAGAAGGGGAAGTGTCCAACGGTGGGCAGGAGAGCGGAACTGAGAGTTCCGCGTCGGTCAATCTTGCGATCAGGATGGATTACAAGGGCAAGGAGAGAACTAGAGAAATACCTCTCGCTCAGCACATGATCGGGCGCCTCGCACTTGAAGCAGAGTTCCGCGGCATCGGTACGGGCGAGTTGATGGTGCAGCTGATCACGGCAGTTATCGAAAAGGACATGTTCGAAGTCGTCCTCGGCTGAAAGTGAATCGGGCGGCGGGGATCCTTCTTTGCCGCCTTGAACTCAGCTCGATTGCATGTTCAAGCGGACCTGCCGAGCATTGGCGGCGCATCGACGCCTTGCGATGGATTTGGGGCCGGGCTCTTGTTGGGGACTTTGCCGCCTCTTCAAAACCATCGGCACGACGCAGTGGCCGCAACCGTCGGCGACCGCCTCAACCTCGCGCGCTGTTCTCACACCTGAGCTGTCGCGATGATCACGTTGGCTTGCAGCGGTGACATTCGCATGTAGGGAACGGTAATGCAGTGTAGTGCGTGAAGGGCGCGCCGCGCCGGATAAGCCTTAACGAATGTCCGCAACGGGCACGCCGAGACGTTTCGCGTAAAGGTCGAGCGTGCGCTCCCAGGCCGGACGCGCGAGGGCGCGCGCGTAGAATTCCTTTAGCCGCGGATACGAGGCCATGAGATCGGTCTTGCGTATATCTCTTAAGACCGTGGCCAGCAGAATGTCAGCGACGGTGAATTCTGCGCAGGCGATCCATTCGCGGCCATCGAGGCGGCGCTCCAGCCCATCGAAAAACCGGTTGGCCAACTTGACCCATTGCGCGTGCCCTTCGTCCGTCATGCCGGCCGTGTCGCCGAGCGCGATGAGCGCCAACGGCGGCTCAACGGTATTGAGCGCGGCGAGGCACCACTGCGTCACGCGTATGCGTCCCTGGAAGTCCGAGGGGATCAACCTGCCGGCCTTTTCCGCAATGTAGAGCACGGCGGCGCCGGATTCCGCGATAATGAAGCCGTCATCGTCGATCACCGGCGCCTGATGAAACGGGCTGATCTTGCTATAGGCCGGGCTGTCAAGCTCGCCCGCGGTGTGGTCGAGCCCATGGACGCGGTAGGGCAGGCCGGTCTCCTGCAGCGCCCACTCGATTCTAAGGTCTTTCGTTTCGCCGATCCCCTGACGGAAAATCCGGCCAAAGCCATAGAGCGTGATCGTGCCTGCCTCCCATCATTGAATGAACTGAAAATGCCGCGTTCGGCAGGTGCCGGAGCCGCCGCCTCCGCTTGCGGACGACGAAGAAACATCGTTCGTCATCTCTGCCGATTGACCCTAATCCAACACGTCTCGAGCTCTTAGTTCTCTGCTTGCCATCGAAGCAATGTCACGAAGCAAGCCAGCACGTTACTGAAAGCAAAAAATTTTCAGATCGCTGTTTCGAACTTTATTCCCGGTGCGAAGTGGATGAGGATTTGGAGGGACAGCCGATGCGCGCCATGCCACGAAAATAAACCAAGGTTGAGGTGGCTGGGGGACTAGGATTCGAACCTAGATTAACGGAGTCAGAGTCCGCTGTTCTACCGTTGAACTATCCCCCAAGAGCCTGGATCGGCCAGACCGGCGTGGCGAATACCACGTGCCGCGAGCCGCAACGCCGGCACATCGGGCCGCTTCGCGCCGAGATATAGGAAAGTTCGGTCCACCCGTCCACACCGGGGTCCGGCAGGTCGAGGTGTACTATAAGGTCAGTCGTGGCGCGACGTCATGGCCATGGCGCTGGCCGCCGGCGCTGCGCCAGTGGCTCACCGGCGCAGCCGACGGCCGTGGGGGTCTCGGGCAGTGCTGGAACAAAATGCGAACCGGGAGCTTACCGTCCCGGGGATGATCGGCGCTGCGCCGGGGTATGATCGAGAGGAAGAGGGGCGGCGATTTCGAGGAGGCTTTCATGGGTGGTGAGCAATCCAAGCCGCAGGGTCCCGATCTCGCCCGGGGCGTGGCGCTCGCCGACATTCCCGATGGCGGGATGGTCGGCGGGCATGTGGGTGACGAGGCCGTACTGCTGGCGCGCCGCGGCGATGAGCTGTTCGCCATCGGGGCGACGTGCTCGCATTACAGCGGCCCGCTCGCCGAGGGGCTGGTCGTCGGCGACACGGTACGCTGTCCGTGGCACCACGCCCGTTTCAGCCTGCGCACCGGTGAGGCGATTGCCGCACCGGCCCTTGGGCCGGTGCCGTGCTGGCGCGTCGAGCAGCGCGACGGCAAGGCATTCGTGCGCGACAAGGTCGAGCCGGCTGCGCGGCGGCCGGGTGGCGACGGCGGCGGCGCCAGCCAGAAGGCCGAGCGGGTGGTCATCGTGGGCGGCGGCGCGGCGGGATTCGCTGCCGCCGAGATGCTGCGGCGGGAAGGATTTTCTGGCAGCGTGACGCTGCTGTCCGCCGACGACGCGGGGCCTTACGACCGGCCCAACTGCTCGAAGGACTACTTGGCGGGAAGCGCGCCTGAGGACTGGATGCCGCTGCGGCCGCCCGAGTTCTACAAGGAGCAGGCGATCGACCTGAAACTCGGCACCAGCGTCACCGCGATCGACCCGAAGGCACGGCAGGTGGCACTGGCGAGCGGCGGCGGCGTCGCATTCGACAAGCTGCTGCTGGCGACCGGCGCCGAGCCGGTCCGCCTCGATATTCCTGGCGCCGATCGCCCGCACGTCCATGTCCTGCGGTCGCTCGCCGACTCGCGGAGCATCATCGCCAGCGCCAAGGAGGCGCGGCGCGCGGTCGTGATCGGCGCGAGCTTTATCGGGCTCGAGGTGGCCGCCGCGCTGCGCGCGCGCGAGATCGAGGTCCACGTCGTGGCGCCGGAGAAGCGGCCGCTGGAGCGCGTGCTCGGCCCCGAATACGGCGACTTCATCCGCGCCCTGCACGAGGAGCATGGCGTCGTCTTTCATTTCGAGGAAACGGCGGCGGCGATTGACGCCGGCACGGTGAGGCTCAAGGGCGGGACGAGCCTGGCTGCCGACCTCGTCGTGGTCGGCATCGGCGTGCGGCCGCGCCTGCAACTGGCGGAAAGCGCCGGCCTCAAAATCGACCGTGGCGTCGTCGTGAACGAGTATCTCGAGACCAGCGCACCGGGAATTTTTGCCGCCGGCGACATCGCGCGCTGGCCCGATCCCCATACGAAAGACAATCTTCGCATCGAGCACTGGGTGGTCGCCGAGCGCCAGGGCCAGGCCGTGGCGCGCAACATGCTCGGGCAGCAGCAAAAATTTGCCGACGTGCCGTTCTTCTGGAGCCAGCACTACGACGTGCCGATCAACTACATCGGCCATGCCGAGAAGTGGGACAAGCTCGACATCGAGGGCGACATCAAGGGCCGCGACTGCCTGGTGCGCTACCGCCGCGGCGGCAAGGTGCTGGCAGTGGCATCGATCTATCGCGACCTCGACAACCTCAAGGAGGAGGTAGCGATGGGGCGGGCAGGGTAGGTCGCGCCGCGCATCAACGCAGCTCGCCGGCCATGGGCCCGGAATCGCCGTGACGGTTTCGGCGGGGACGGAAGAAGCCGTGAGTCAGCAGCCGCGGCAGATGTCCAGGGTCCGCTTCAGCGAGTCGTCGACGCGGTCCTGCTCCTTCCACCATTCCGCCGAATAGCGCGGGTGTTGGGAGGGAGAGGCCTCGCCGGTCGTCTGCGCGCTGTCCGGCCGCGCGGCTGCGGCGCGGCTGATGCGTGGCGGCGGGCGCGGCTGGTCGGCCGAGGACAGTTCCGGCTCCTCCATGGCGACGGCGTTGTTCGGTGTCTTCGACCGGTAGGCGTCCATGGACGAGGTGGGGGCCGGGCCGGGCGACGTGACATAGGTCGGGGCCGGCTGAGGCGACATGACATAGGTCGGGTAGGTGCCGGCGCAGCCGCCAAGCGCCGCCGCGGCGCAGGCGATGGTCAAGGCGGACAGGCAACGCATCGGTTCTCCCCCCAAAACCGGCAGTCCAGGATACGCCAAATTGCGCTTCCCGGATAGCTGGTCAGCCGGCGCGGACCAATTTCCGCACCCTGTGGCATTCGTGCATCGGCCCAAATTCTAGGCCGAATTGCCGCATTAAACCATAAGTATGTAGCCGCGGATGCTTAAAGCAGATTCGGGGCGGAGGCGGCGCGCCCCCAACCCGTCAGGAGCCGCGGAATTGACCGCCAGCCGTGCGGATCCAGCAAAACCTGCACGAGGCGACACCACGATGATCGGGTGGTTCACACCCTCTGAGCGCACGTTGTCGGCCGCCGTTCCTCTCCAAGCCTGATCTGCAACCCAACCAAGTCAACGGTTCAAGCCTGTTGCGCTTCACCCATCCGGTGAGCGCGGACGTAAGTGTCCATGTGATTAACAAAGGAAGATATGATGCCCCGATTGTTCGATTTCCTAAGACCAACACCTGCAGACAGTTTCGATGAGCCCCCAGGTCCGTCGCGATGGGCGGGGGGATTGAATTTCACGCGCACGGCTGGTCCGCCCGCGTCTGTGGAGTGGCTTCCGGCGGAAATCAAGCGAAGGACGTTGTTCGAGCTCTACAGCAAACCCTCGCCTGCGCTCGCCCATCTTGCTCCGTCCCCACCGTGGCCCGAACCTTTGTCCTCGCAGTCATCCAACCTGAGAGAGATGGCGTCTCGGCAAGCGACGGATTCTTGGGAGGGAGTCAATTCGCCGCTGAAACAATCGAACAATCTGCCAGGGCTGTCGGACACGATCCCTTTTGCCCGTCGATATTTGAGGGCGATGAATTCCGGGCTCGGCTCAATAGCGGGTGACCTCGCGCCGGACATGCGATTACTTTGGCATGGAGGACCGCCTGATCATCTGTGGGCACCAAGTCAATCGCAGATGATTGAGGGCCGGGAAACCGGCCCTTCTGATTCCTGGGGAAGTGTTGAGCTGCCTCGATCCGCCGCGACGGGCGCGTGGCCCGCATCGGATCGTGCCGACGTGACCGGCCCCAGCTTCAGCGATTGGCTCTTGGCTTCCGCTGCAAGGCCGCCGGCAAACCCAATGAGGCCGTTCGGTTCGGCTTGGGAAAGTGTGCCACCATGGACGCCACAAGCTCGCAGTGAGGATAGGTCCGCGTTTCCACCGGCCCAGGGGTTCGGCGACGTCTCGCTCGATCCGTATCGCGCGCTGACTCCGCTCCATTCGACCGACGACGGCATGGGCACTGCGGGTACGCAATTCATTACTGAACGCCAGAACCCGACGGGTCCCAGCTTCAGCGATTGGCTGTTGCCTTCCGCTGCAAAATCTGCGGCAAGTTTGATGACGCCATTCGGTCTGCCGCCGGAAAGCGAGCCGTCATGGCCGCCACCAGTTTCCGGGGAGCAGCGATCCGCTTCCCCGCCCATGCAAGGTTTTGGCGACGAAACGATCGAAGCGTATCGCGCCTTGCGTCCGCTTCGACGGCCGCTAGCTAGCGCCGACGGAGAGCAGGAGCAACGCGAGTCGGCTATTGGGCGAGGGTTTCGCGAAGGGTTCAATTCGGCCCTCCGTGATCTCAGTCAAGTTCCGGGTGCGATTACCGGCGACCGCACGCCGGACACGCGGACTGAGCCTGATCTGCCCGAAGCAACGGACGTCGAATGGAGTGACTTCGCGGACCCCTTCACCAAGCTCGCGCCGAAGATGGCTTATCGCTTTGCCAAGAATTCGCCGACTCTTGCGGGAGGGGTTGTTGGCGGCGGTGTCGGCTTTACAGCGGGCAGTATGGGCGGGCCATTTGGGGAGGCGGTTGGCACTGTCGGCGGTGCCGCCTTGGGGACAGGCGCCATGTCAGCCGCGATGTCCCTGGGGCCGTACTACCAGCGGGCCCTACGGGAGACCGGCGACCCCGAGCTAGCATTCAACAGCGCGCTCAGGAATGCAGCCATCGACGGCGTAATCACCAGTGCAACCGTGACCGCTTTTGCTTACGCGCCGTTCAGCAGCTTCGTGAAAAACTTGTTGTTCCAAGGCCTGGCGGTCCAGCCGGGCCTCAGCGTGGGAGCGAAGGCGGTCAAGAATGCCGCTGCGGGCAGGCCCGCACGGGAAGATCTCGGTGCAGGGATTCCGGGCGCAATCGCTGACGCATTCTTGACATTTCCGGCGCTGCATGGCCTCGGCAAGTGGGCGGCGGGTGCCAAGGCTCGTACGCGGTCTTTCCTGCCCGAATCGGCCGACCCCAGGACTGTTGCGACTGCAGAGCCCTTGCCACCGGCTGTGCGCCGCGATGGAATTCCGAAGGCCCAGTTGGAACTATTTGATCCTTCCGAAACAGGAGAGAGAGGCCAGCTCAGCCCACCAAAACTTCCGCCATACAGAGGCGGGCATACAATGGGATCTTTCCACAGCCCCACGCTCAATGTCATGATACGAAGTGGCTATGACGGCCCGACGTCGTTGATGCCGAAAGGCAGCCCTGGGTTGGATATCGTAACCAAGACGCATGTAGAAGCACACGCCGCTGCACTGATGCGCCAGCACGGGATTCGCGAGGCTACGCTATACATAAACAACCCAGACTCCTGTCCCTTTTGTATTAAGTATGTTCCGAGAATGTTGCCGTCGGAGAGTGTGTTGCATGTGATCCTTCCAAACGGAACGGTGGTTACTTTCAAGGGGGCGCGATGATTGTAGCTTTCTTCGATATGCAAGATCAATCTAACCATCTTAATGGGGTCACTGTTGGAGATGACAAAAAGCTGTCCAGTCTCCTCGATAGCTTACAAAGACGTGCGCCGTTCTTTGCTGAGCTTCGCGGTGAGAATGGCTACAATCTGGTGATCGGAATCGGCAAAGTCGGCTGTGCTCAGTACGGCCATGGCGAAGGTGATCCCCCATACTTGGTGGCGTTGGCAGACACTCCCTATGCAGGCGAGGACTACGACGGGTTCTTGGCTGGCGGCACTCTCACTCCGGTGCCAAGACGGTTCATCATGCCGTTCGCAAAGATTATAGGGATTGCGCAGTACTTTCGGAATACCGGCGCCCGCAGCCCGGATGTGTCTTGGGAAGAAATATAGGCAACGAAACTCACTGGCACGTGTTGAGCGAAGATGAACAATGCGTTCCCTTGATCTCTGGAAGAAAATTTGCGCAATGAAATCGCTACTGACGGCCGATCCGGACGATGCCGTGTCGAAGCCGCCGCATAAGAACCCGGTCAGCCGCCGAATTCGAGGATGACCAGCCCGCCATTGTAGTCGGTGCTGTAGATCAGGCCGGTGGCATCGACGAACACGTCGGCGGACTGGATCACCTGCGCGCGATTGGGCCGCTGATCCATCATGCGCGCGGGCGGCGGCGGCACCAGCGCGCCGACCTCCTCAGGGCGGTAGGGGTCGCGGATGTCGAAGGCGCGCACGCCGGCGTTCTGGTAGGTGGCAAAGATCAAGTCCGAGCTCACGAAGCTGCCCGGCCGGTTCTCGTGAATGTTGTGCGGGCCGAAATGGCCGCCCTTGCGCACATAGTCCGCTTCCGCCGGCGTCGGAAAGGTGGAGATGCTCACGGGATTTGCCGGCACGCGGTTGTCGAATACCCAGATGAGCTTGAGCCCGTCCTCCTGGTGGTCCAGCACCGCTTCGTCGAGCACGATGAGAAGATCGCGGTCGGGCAGCGGCAGGCAATTGTGTGTGCCGCCGCCGAACGGCGGCGACCAGTTGCGGTGCGCAATCAATCTGGGCCGCGTGCGGTCGGCGACGTCGATCACCACCATGCCGGCGTCGCGCCAGGCGGCGTAGGCGGTGTCGCCGTATACGATCGCATGGTGCAGTCCGTAGCGACTGGTGGCCGGCCATGACGGCGTCTCGCCGGCGGCCTGGTTCATCCCCGGGATCCAGTAGCGCCCGGCCTCGTGCGGGTTGGCCGGATCGCTCATGTCAACGGTCATGAAGATGTAATCGGTGAAGCCGTCGATGAGCGCGGACACGTAGGCCCACCGCCCGCCGACATACCAGATGCGGTGAATGCCGCCGCCGTCGACCGGCATGAATCCGATGCGGCGCGGTGCTTCCGGCCTGGAGATGTCGTAGACGGCGAGCCCGGCGGTCCAGTCGCGTGCGATCCTCCTGTTGTCCGCCGTGCCCACGACCTTCCCGAGCTGGCCTTTGTAATAGGCCTTCTCGTCGGCGAACTCCGCCGCCGCGAACATGTCCTTGGCATTGATGACGAGCAGCAGGTCGTCGTGGGTCTGCAGGTGGATGTTCCAGGTGCCGGGCGGCGCGGGGAGGTAGTTCACCGCGCGCGGGTTCCTGGCGTCGCGCACGTCGAGGACGCTGAAGCCCTTGGAGAACATGTGGCCGACATAGGCATGGCCGCGATGCACCATGATCTGCACGCCGTCGGGCCTGCCGCCCTGGTCGGAGTGGCCGACGATGCGCATGTTGCGCGCATGGTCGGGTTTCGGCAGGTCGCTTCTCATCGTTCGGCCACCAGGAAGTTCGGCACCGCGATCCAGTCCATCATGGCGCGATGATCCTGTAAGAGCTTCCACATGGCGCGGTCTTCGTCCGTCCGCAGGTTCACGCCGAGGTGGGTGCCGAGCTTGCGCCCGTGCAGCATGACGCGCTCGCCGATCGGCTGGCGCGATCGATTGTAGGCGGCGAGCCCGTCGTCGACGTCGTCATGGCTGCCGAGCGCCGCGGCGAGCGCCTGGGCATCGCCGCCCGCCTTGGCCATGCCGAAGCCCATGTGCGGGCGCGCCGAGGAGGCCGCATCCCCGACCAGCGCCACCCGGCCAAACACCAGTTGCGGGGTCGAGAAGTCGTAGATCGGCGTGAAGAACGGCCGCTGCAGCTTGTTGAGGCAATCGAGAAACTGCGGCGGCATGATCTCCTGCGCGTCCGCGCGCATCTGCGCGATCAGATCCTTGCGGATGAGCGGCGGCGGCACGGAATACTCGTGCTGGTGCCCGTTCTCGTCGACGCACATGTCGCGCAGTGCCTGCGAATCGCCGACCCGGTACCAGATGAAGTTATAGCGGCGATGGCCGTAGCGCAGGTCGTTGTCGAGCCCGGCAATGGGGTAGCCGATGATCTGCTGGCGGGGCGGCAGGAAGAACGCGAAATAAGGAAAAATGCTGCTGCGCGTCTGCGGCGCGAGATCGGCTTCGTTCGGCGCACCGCGCCAGATGTAATAGCCGGAATAGATCGGCTGGACCGCGGGCGCGACCTGGCTTCGCACGCTGGAGCGGATGCCGTCGCCGCCGACCAGCAGGTCGGCGCGCTCGGCGCGGCCGCCGGCGAAATGCACGACCACGCCCGAGCCGTCCTGCTCCATGCGCTCGAACATGTGGCCGAGGTGATAGTGCGCCGGATCGATGATCCCCCGCAGGAGCCGTTGCAGCCGGTCCCACGAGGTCAGGATCTGCGGCAGGACCTTTTCGGCGATCACGCGCCCGGCGCGGTCGAGCGTGATGCGTTTCTCGACCTCGATGCCGAGGTCACTCAAGCCGGCACCGCTCTTCTCCAGCGCTTCCATGAGTTCCGGATGGGTGGTGATGCCGGCGCCGCGGCCCACCAGTTCGACCGTCGAGCGCTCGTAGACGTCGGCGTCCCACCCGATCTGGCGCAGGAACGCCGCCGCGAACAGGCCGGACATCGACCCGCCGACGATGATGGCGCGACGCTTGCGTCGCGAGGAGAGAGAACCCGGCATCGGCTGGATCGCACGCGACAATTGTCGCAGATGATACACCGCCCATTCGCGCAAACGGAAGGGTCGCGCGCCGCGGGCGCTGCAGAGGGTTCCGCCCGGCTCCGCGGTCCTGCCGCTGCCAAGCAGGCGTCTCGACGGGCGAGCGGTCAGGATGGGGGTGCGCATTTTCGGAGGGTGCTGCCCAGAAGGTTACAGCATTCCGAGCATCGGCACGCGCGCTTCGCAGCTCAGGGGAGGGTGATGGTCAGAAACCATCAAAGGGTGCTATTTCAGCGCTCTGTCCGCCGACCTGATCGAGCAAGAACCAACTTAAGCATTGGGTTGTCTATCGGGATGGACCGCCTAGATCCACGGTGATGGGATTTGGGCGACGGCGATAGGCACCATTGGAAGGCGCCCCAAACGTGAACCAGCACTTGATCACTGTCGTTCGTGCTGACGTCCGGTCACACCGCGCCGGCGCAGTGAGCGAGACTCCACTGTTCAAGGTCGTCGCTGGGGCTTGAAACGAGCTGCCATGGTCTATTCCGTCAAGGAGATATTCAAGACGCTGCAGGGCGAGGGAGCACAGGCGGGTCGTGCCGCCGTGTTCTGCCGCTTCGCTGGCTGTAATTTGTGGTCCGGGCGTGAGGTGGATCGAGCGCATGCAATCTGCAGGTTCTGTGACACGGATTTTGTCGGCACGGATGGGATCGGCGGTGGCAAATTTGACAACGCCGAAGACCTCGGCAAGGCGATCGAGCGAGCCTGGGGCCATTTTCCGGCGCGGCGGTTCGTGGTCTTCACCGGCGGGGAGCCTTTGCTGCAGCTCGACAGCTCGGTGCTTGACGCTGTTCACGCTCGCGGCTTCGAGACCGCCGTGGAAACGAACGGGACATGCGAGATCCCTTCGGGGCTCGATTGGGTCTGCGTCAGTCCCAAGGCAGGCGCGCCGCTGCGCGTGCGCTGCGGTGACGAACTCAAGCTGATCTATCCCCAGGACGGGCTGGATCCAAACGAATTGACCGGTCTTGGCTTCAAGCATTTTTGGTTGCAGCCGATGGATGGTCCTGATCGAGTAGCCAACACGGCGGCCGCGGTCGACTACTGCCTCTCCCATCCGCAGTGGCGAGTGAGTCTCCAGACGCACAAGCTGATGGGGATTCCGTGATGTACGAACTCACCAAGCAGTTTCGGTTTGAAGCCGCACACACCCTTGAGCGTACGATCGAAACGGAATCGAGCCGCCGCATTCATGGTCATTCCTATCGTGCTGAAGTGACGGTGCGTGGCGAGCCAGATACTGAGACTGGAATGCTTGTCGATCTGGGTGAGCTCGAGCGCGCGCTCATGGCCGCCCGTGACGCCTTGGACCATCGGTTTCTCGACGATGTGCCAGACCTCGGACCCGCCACCATGGAGAATTTGTCAGCCTGGATTTGGCGAAGGCTTGCTCCATTGGCAGTCGGTCTCTCGCGCGTGACGGTGTATCGCGACTCGACTGGCGACTCGTGCAGCTACTTCGGCCCGGAACCATGATCGACCAAGGCGCATTTGTGCTTTGCTGGTGGTCACGGCTCGCCAGGTGGCCTGGCTACGCTGTCTTTTCCCGCTTTGCCTTCTCGATCGCCTCCCATACCCGCTTGGGCGTGGCCGGCATGTCGATGTGGCGGATGCCATAGGGCGAAAGGGCGTCGACGACCGCGTTCATCACCGAGGCAAGCCCGCCGGCGCAGCCGGCTTCGCCGCAGCCTTTGACGCCGAGCGGATTGGTCTTGGCCGGCACCGGGTGATAGGTCACCGCGACGGGCGGCGTGTTGCCGGCGCGCGGCAGCGCGTAGTCCATATAGGAGCCGCTCAGGAGCTGGCCGTCGGCGTCATACACGGTGTGCTCGAGCAGCGCCTGGCCCAGGCCCTGCACCACGCCGCCATGCACCTGGCCGTCCACCAGCATGGGATTGATCACCGTGCCGAAGTCGTTGACCGACGAATACTTCACCACCTCGGTGATGCCGGTGTCGGGATCGATCTCGACCTCGGCCACGTGGCAGCCGTTGGGGTAGGCGGCCGGCACGCCTTCGCTGACGTGGTTGACGTCGAGCGCTTGCGGCGCGTCGGGCGGCAGTTTCAGACCGCCGCGGATTTTCTCCGCCAGGTCCATCAACGACACCGCGCGATCGGTGCCGGAGACGACGAACCGGCCGCCGGAAAACTCGATGTCAGAAGCTGCCGTCTCCAGGACGGCCGCCGCGATGGCCTTGCCTTGCTCGATCACTTTTGCCGCGGCTTCGACGATGGCGGCGCCGGAATTCATCATCGAGCGCGAGCCGCCGGTGCCGCCGCCGGCCAGAAGCTGGTCGCTGTCGCCCTGTAAGAGGCGCACGCGGTCGAACGGGATGCCGAGCTTCTCGCTCAGCACCTGGGCGAATGGCGTGGCATGGCCCTGGCCATAGTCGAGGGTGCCGGTGAGGATGGTCACAGTGCCGTCGGGCTCGAAGCGGATGCCGCCCATCTCCTTGTTGGCCGGCGCGGTCACCTCGAGGTAGCAGCCGAGCCCGATGCCGCGCAGTTTTTTCCGCTTGCGGCTCTCGCGCTTGCGGGCCGAAAAGCCTTTCCAGTCGGAGATTTCCAGCGCGCGCTTGAGCACGGCCGGAAAATCGCCGCTGTCGTACATCGCACCAGACGCTGCCTTGTACGGCAGCTCGCTCGGCCTGACCTGGTTGCGGCGGCGCAGTTCGATGCGGTCGATGCCCATCTCGGCTGCCGCCACATCGATGACGCGCTCCATGAAGTAGTTGCCCTCGGGCCGGCCGGCGCCGCGATAGGGGCTGACGAAGGTCGTGTTGGTCAGCACGCAGCGGGTCGAGACCTCGATCAGCGGCGTGCGGTAGAGGCTCGCGGCATTGCGCACGACGTTGAGCGTCGGCGGCTGCGGCGCCATGGCGCCGATATAGGCGCCGAGATCGGCATAGCCCGAGAGCCGCAGCGCCAGGAATTTGCCCTTGTCGTCAAGCGCGAGCTCCACATTCTGCACCTGGGCGCGCCCGTGATTGTCGGACAGAAAGCTGCCCGAGCGGTCGTCGGTCCATTTGACCGGCCGGCCGAGCGTGCGCGCCGCATGCAGGATGCACACGTATTCGGGATAGACCGCGGCCTTCATGCCGAACGAGCCGCCGACGTTGAAGGTGAGCACATGCACCTGCTCGGCAGACGCCCCGAGCACGTCCATGAGCATGCGCTTCATGCCCATCACGCCCTGGCTGCCGGCGCGCAAGGTCCATTCGCCGTTGTCGAAGCTGCCGATGGCCGCGCGCGGCTCCATGGCGTTGACCACCACGCGGCTGTTGACCAGCGTCACCTTGGTGACGTGCGCGGCAGCGGCGAACGCCGCCGCCACCTTTTCGGCGTCGCCGAAATGGTAGTCGAGCACGAGGTTGCCCGGCGCCTCGTCGTAGACGAGCGGCGCACGGTCGGCGACGGCGGCGTGCGGCTCGGTGACAACGGGGAGCGGATCGATGTCGACCATGACGGCTTCCGCCGCGTCCCTGGCCTGCTGCACGGTCTCGGCCACCACGCAGGCGACGGGATCGCCGACGAACCGCACCTTGTCAGTGGGCAGCGCCGGGCGCGGCGGCTGGCGCATCTCGGAGCCGTCACGGTTGGGGAATTTCACCGCAGGCTTCAGCGGGCCGTAGTCCTTGAGGTCGGCCCCGGTCAGAACGGCGAGCACGCCCGGCATGTCATGCGCCGCGGCCGTGTCGATGCTGCGAATCGTTCCGTGCGCCTGCGTGCTGCGCACCATGACGGCGTGCGCCTGGTTGGGCAGGCTGATGTCGTCGGTATACCGGCCTTCGCCCCGCACCAGGGTGGCGTCCTCCTTGCGCACGACCGCCTGGCCGATGCCGATGTTCTGGGCCGATTCGGGAGCGTGGAAATTCATCAGGGCTGCCTCGTGGTTGCAGTCCTGACTTAGCGCGCCGCGGCGGCCGGAGCCAGACGGTCAGAGACGCCCGGCCGCATGGAAATGCATAGCAAGAAAGGCCGCAAATCGCTGGCGCTTGGTCTGTCAAGGGCACGCTGATCGTCATCTGGCGGCCGCGATCAGGCCATTGGGGCGCCTCGACTGAAGCAATCCAGAGTTCCTGCCGAAGTTCAACGCTCGCTCTTCGCGGGCGCACGGACACGTGTGTTCCAACCTAAGGAGAAATCCGTCATGACCAGCCTGCCCGAGTTCGACGACGAAAAACCCGTCGGCCTCCTCGATTTTATTGGGAACAAGCCTCCTGGCCTGCTTGAGCATTTCCGAGCCCTGTCGCAGAGGAGGCCTCCCGGCTTGCTTGAGCATTTCCGAGCCTTGTCGCAATCGCCGTTCTCGCTCGGCATGCCGCCATCTGATTTTCCCACGCCATTGACGTCACTGATATCCGGCCTGATGTCCTGGCCGCCCCGCCAAGCGCCTGATTCATGGAACAGGAACAAATCTTCGCCCGCGGACGCCATCAACGTGTTCGGACGAATAGGGACCACGCGGCTCGAGCGTTCATATTTGCAGCCACCGACACTTGGCGCGGGGGAAGATGCGCCGCAAAACAAGCTCGCCGAGGCGCTCGCCGGACACGGCAGTTCCGCGCCCATCGACGATGTGCCGCGACTGCCGTCGGTCGAACTGAGCGTCTGGCCAAACATACAGCGGCATGCTGCAGACGAATTCCCACCGGTCGACTGGGCCAATGCCGCCTACAAACGGGAGGTCGCAAACGCGCTCGGGCAATCGTTCACGCCTCAGGAGGGCATCGACTCTCCGTTCGAGCAAGCCATCGAACCCTCCGGACTGCGGGACCTGATGCCATTCGTTCGTCAGTACCTGCGCGCGCCAATGCTTGAACCGACAAACCCATTTGCGTCACTGGATCGCACCAGCATGGGAGCGGTGCGCGCGGCGACAGATACGCACTCGGTGGAGAACCCCTTCTGGCCGCGGAAGCAATCGGCCTGGGATATGCCGTGGTCGGAGCAGCGTGACTTAAAATTTTGGTCACCTAGTGGGGAGCAGACCTTCGAGGGCCGGGAAACCGGCCCTTTTGATTCTGGGCGTTCTCTATACGGCTATGATTTCATCGACCCGATCATTCCGGCGGCTGGTAGGGGCGGTCGGCGTGGTAGAGGCGGGTCGGAACCAGGCGGGCCACCCCTACCGTTTGAAGGCGGGCTTCCCGAAAGCCGGCGACCAAGGACGCCATCTCCTTCATTCAAAGAGATCCATGACTATTTGGTGCAACATTTGCCGCAGTTGCGGGAGCACGAACGCAACCAGCCCTTCGGCATCGGCACCCCCACAGGTCCGTTTGCGGACAGTGCTTTTCTGCGACCTGTGCCTGGGAAATCACTGCAACCGTTTGATGCGCCGTCGCTCATTCATGCGTATCGAATGGAGCATCGCTTGAGCGACATGCTGCAGCACGAGACATGGCCAAGAGAGAGGGAAGTGGTTGCCGTGACCGACTTCAATGGATTTCCGGTTTTCGGCATCAGTTCGGGCGCACGTACCCACACGCCTGTTGACAAGCATATGGTCCATATCTTGCGCGAAATGTTGCGAGCGAAGTACGACGATCTCGGACAATCCGAAAACTCAGGTGAAAAACCGATTGACGGTTTGTACCATGCAGAGTCGACAATTCTCATACGAGCCGCCAGAGCGAATGGGGGGTCATTGAAGGGCCAAACGCTTGAGATTCATGTCGACGGTAGAATGTGCAATAGTTGCGAAATCGTTTTGCCACGCCTGGGATTGGAGCTGGGTAATCCCACCGTTATTTTTGTCGATGACACCGGGGTAAGAACAATGCGGAATGGCCAATGGGACCCGCGGGGGGACTGAATGCGCAAGCGCGTCGATTTTGAGGGATTGGTGGGCTCCGGATGGCCGAGCCTCGAAGAACTCGAGCGCCGGTTTTGGACTCGACTGCGAGAGGACGGCGCCGTCATGGGGAAATTGTCAGCGGAGGGAGTGGACGGCACGGCGCACCTAGAGCCCCGTAACGGGCGTATCGATGTTGGTCTCAGACTGCAGGGCATCGAAGAACATGGGGTGATTCTGCTATATTGGAAACGTGGATATGACGACTTCTACAGTTTTACGGGTGATTTGAGTCGGTTGCGGGAATGGATTTTCAGTCTTTCCCAAACTTGGATGCCCGTTCCCCTGTTCATCCCAGCCGAAAAGGCGTGGAACGCGACCAAGGAGTTTATTGAGACTGAAGGAGCATTGCCCCGGAGCATCGATTGGATCGCAGCCATAGATCTTCCCCCGAACAGTTTTTCCGGTGCAGATCCAAATACCGATTGATCGGTGACGCATTCGTCGCATCATGACGCCGCCACAGCCAACAATAGGCCCGCACGAAGGCCGCGAATTGGAGCTGATGCTGGCGGGCGCGAAACCCCTCAGCATGTTCCTCGTGCCTATTGACACAGAGTTCGAGATCTTCCCGGAGGGGGAATTTGACCGCCTCGTATCGGAAGGAAGGCTCGCAAAAAGCGTCTCGCTCGAGACCGTAAAGCATCCGGATGGCCCCGATACTCAAGTGCGCCGCGTGTTGTATGCGTTGCCGGGCGAAGAGTGGAGAATCAATGCGATGCTTCTCGTTAACGCATTGTATTTCTCGCTCACGCCTGGCTGGCGGCCGGATCTGGAACGCATCATCGGTCTGTTGCTGGGCTACGGGCGCGAGGAGATCGAAGAATTCCTCGCGTCTATGGGTTTGTGACCTATCAGTACGGCGCTCCGGAGCCAGACGTCCGACGACCGCCCGGCAGTGTGGAAACGCATGGCCGGTCGCCGCAGGCGGGCGAGCCGCTGCAGCGGCGAGGGGACCCGCTGGAAGCCACGACGTGGCCGCCATGAGCAGCGGTTAAGGGCAGGGGAGCGAAGGGATGCCCGCCGACGTGGGCCGTCCTGTGCGGTCGATCGCGCAAGATCATCCGCTGGGTGAGGAATCGCGACGGCGATCGCGCCCACCGATCCTGCGGCGCCACCGCGCTATGCCGCCTGCTCCCCCTTCGCCTTCTGGATCGCGTCCCACACGCGCTGCGGCGTCGCCGGCATTTCGATGTGGCGGATGCCGTACTCGGAAAGCGCATCGACAATGGCGTTCATGACCGACACCAGCGCGCCGGCGCAGCCGGCCTCGCCGCAGCCCTTGGTGCCGAGCGGATTGGTCTTGCACGGCACCGGGTGGTGCTCGGTCACAAAATCGGGCGCTGCAACCGCGCGCGGCAGCGCGTAATCCATGTACGAGCCGGTCAGCAACTGGCCGTCGGCGTCGTAGACGGCGTGCTCCATGAGCGCCTGGCCGATGCCCTGGACGAGCCCGCCATGCATCTGGCCCTCGACCAGCATCGGGTTGATCACCGTGCCGAAGTCGTTGACCGAGGAATACTTCACGACGTCGACGACGCCGGTCTCGGGGTCGATCTCGACCTCGGCAACGTGACAGCCATTGGGAAAGGCCGATGGGATCGGCTCGGTGGCGTGCTTGACGTCGAGCGATGACGGCGCCCCTTCCGACAGCGCCAGGCCGGAGCGCAGCTTTCCCGCGAGATCGAGAATGCCGATCGCGCGGTCGGTGCCGGCGATGACGAAGCGCCCATGCGTGAACTCGATGTCGGCCGGCGATGCTTCGAGCACAAAAGCGGCGATCTGCCGGCCCTGCTCGACGACCTTGGCGGCTGCCTCGACGATCGCCGTTCCGCTCGCCGTGATCGAGCGCGAGCCGCCGGTGCCGCCGCCGGCGATGAGCTCGTCGCTGTCGCCCTGCAGCAGGCGAATGCGGTCGAACGGAATGCCGAGCCGGTCGCTCAGCACCTGGGCGAACGGCGCCGCATGGCCCTGGCCGTAATCGAGCGTGCCAGTGATGATGGTGACGGTGCCGTCGGCCTCGAAGCGGATGCCGCCCATCTCCTTGTTGGGCGGCGCCGTCACTTCCAGATAGGAGCCGATGCCGAGCCCGCGCAGCTTGCCGCGCTTGCGGCTTTCGCGCTTGCGCTTGCTGAACCCCTTCCAGTCGGCAAGCTCGACCGCGTGCTTGAACACGGCGGGGAAATCGCCGCTGTCGTAGGTCTGATCGGACACGGCCTTGTAGGGTATCTCCTTGGGCTTGATGTGGTTGCGCCGGCGCAGCTCGAGTCGGTCGATCCCCATCTCCCGGGCCGCGTTGTCGATGAGCCGCTCCATGACATAATTGGCCTCGGGCCGTCCGGCGCCGCGATAGGCGGTGACCAGCGTGGTGTTGGTGAACATCAATTTGGTCGACACCTCGAGCAGCGGAATGCGGTAGACGCTGACCACGTTCTTGACCGCGTTCACCGTCGACATCAGCGGCGCGACGAAACCCAGATAGGCGCCGGCGTTGCCGTAACCGCCAAGCCGCAGCGCCAGGAAGCGGCCGTCCGCGTCGAGGGCGAGCTCCGCCGTGCGCTCGTGGTCGCGACCGTGGCTGTCGGAGACGAAGCTGCCCGAACGCTCGTCGGTCCACTTGACCGGACGGCCGAGCGTGCGCGCCACGTGCAGGATGCAGATGTATTCCGGATAGGGCGCGGCCTTCATGCCGAAGGAGCCGCCCACATTGCCGGTGAGCACCCGGACCTTGTCGGCCGGCACGCCGAGGATCTCGACGAGCTGGCCCTTCATGCCGAACGCGCCCTGGCTTTCGACATGGAGCGTGAAGCGTCCGCTCGCGGCGTCGCAGGCGGCGACCGCCGCGCGCGGCTCCATCGCGCTGACCACCAGCCGGTTGTTGACGAGGTCGAGGCGCGTGACGTGGGCAGCCTTGGCGAAGGCGTCCGCCACGCCTTGCGGATCGCCGTAGAGGAAGTCGAGCGCGACGTTGCCCGGCACGTCGTCGTAGAGCTGCGGCGCGCCGGCTTTCGCCGCGTCGCTTGCCCTGGTGACCGCCGGAAGCGGATCGATGTCGACGACGACGGCCTCGGCGGCGTCCTTGGCCTGCGCCACGCTGGCGGCGACCACGCAGGCGACGGGATCACCGACG